>FWPV01002726.1_pt1 | contig 42330 bp, 35 predicted proteins | sample 2228371 | NCBI WGS metagenome assembly FWPV01 (sample SAMEA103939776, study PRJEB20133) | metagenome
AGATGCTGATATTGCTTTACAATTGCCGCATTGCAGAAGCCGGACGGCCGGAGCCTCCTGAATTACCGCAACCGTATCCCTTAACTGTTCACTCAAGCATAAAGGGCACTGACTTCCACAGTCGTACAATTGACTGTCATCTACATGGACAGACAAATGCGAAATAAAAGACAATTTCCATTTCACGGCAGGTGCAAATCCTTTCCCAAACAAATCAACTGTACACCTGATGGCCCAAAGCGCTCAGCTTTATACTCGCAAGCGACGCGAGATAGAGGCTCCAGACCTGCCAGCCATATTCCCCGGTACCCGTTAGGGTTTCTTCTACCAGCTTTTCTACCGCACTGCGCCGCAGTTGCCTCTGTGCAAAGTCGCAATCGTTGAATATGGCGTGCATGATCTCACGGCTCGAATAGCCCTGGAAATAAGCATTGATATCCATGGTCAAACCGCGCTTGGGGTATTCCAGTATGTACTGTGGATAGGTGTGCTTGAAATATTTCTTCAGATAGCTCTTCGACGTGTTCCCCGCAATCAACCTTGCTGCCGGCATTGCAATCAATGTTTCAATAAACTCCCTTCGCAGGAATGGATTCACATACTCAAGACCAAATGAACGTTCAAGACTTGTCTCTATCACATTCCAGGACTCAAACAGTGTCCACCAGTCATATTGCAGCCTCTCCGTCAAACTCAGCGGGGCCGGCCGTGCCCATTTGGAAAAATAAGCGCTCTGCCACTCTTGCTTGAAAATCGACTGCAGGAGCCCTCTCGAGGTGACAAGAACTCTTTCCCGGTGCCTTCTCGGATCGGCATATTCGGGCAGATGCCACGAATATCCTGCTAAGGACTCGTCTGCCCCGCGGCCGGTCACCACATAATCCATATGCTCGGCTGAAATAGCATCATCGAGCAAGAACCGAGTCAAATGACTGGGATGGGCAATGGGATAGTGGAGGGTTTCGATAAGTCGCCTTCCCTCCAGAAGCAAATCGACCTGCGTGAAGTCGTATACCGTCAGGTCCAGACGATAATCGCGCGCAAGTCTATGTACATTGGGCAACTCATCGCCGGGACCTCTGCCGAGAGTCTTGCAGGAAAAAGCTTTGATGGATGCTTCAGGATGCAACTGGCGCGCAAGAATGATCAAAATAGAAGAGTCCAAGCCCGCACTCAAGTGAAAACCGGCATTGTCCATCGCAAGCTCCCGAAGAGACACAACAAGCAGTTTGCGCAAGTCGGGTTCTTCCCTGGAGGCTTCCACGGCAGGCGGAACATATTTCTTTAAGCTTGCCTGCGGCTTTCTCCCGAAAAGATAGTTCACCTGTTCGCCGCAACGCAGCACATAGACATTACGGCAGAAGGTTTTGTTGGTCAGGGGGCACTGCGACTCCAAATACTGCCACACGAACTCCGCTTCGCAACCTACAGGGATACCGTAGCGGCGCAGGGTTTGCACAACTTCAATCCATGATGTGGAGGCAACAAATAATTCCTCACATCCAGAGTAGAAAAATGGGCGGGTTACAAACAAACCCTTGCGAAGTTGCAGGCTTTTGCCGCAGGTCAGGTGAACATCCGCTTCCCGCAGAAACCACCAGCCATCCCGATAGCTCCAGTCCCCTGAAACCGAAGGATGATCCTCTCTCCTGAAAAGCAAAAATCTATCGGTCATAGCAGGACGAATCGGAAAGGATTTTCTTTTCAACGATGTATTTCGGTCGTTGCAGAGTCTGCCCATACAGACGGCCGAGGTATTCCGCCATGATACCCAGACAGAGCAGGATGATCCCGGTCGAAAAAAAGATGGCCAGGGTCACTGATGTCCACTCTGGAAGATCTTGGTCTCGAGCGATTTTCTGCAGGACCAGTACAAACCCAATACAAAATGAAACAGTCGATAACGAGACGCCCAGAAATGAAATCAAGCGGAGAGGTTTTTCGGAAAAGCCGATCAGGGCATTCAACACCTGGGAGATCAGTGAGTGAATCTGATATTTTGACTTGCCGCTTTGGCGCACTCCCTGGCTGACCGCCACACTTGTTTGTTTGAACCCCACCCAGGCAAACATGCCGGCCAGAAAAGCGTGCGCCTCGTCGAGTCTGACCAGTTCATCGCGCACCGTCTTCCTGAAGGCGCGCAGGACCGCCTGGTTATGCGGGCAATGCAAGCCGGTCATGTAATTGACTACATACCAGAAGGCGCTTGACAACATTCTTCGCAAAAAGGGCTCATTGCGGGACTTGCGCACGGCGTAAACCACATCATATCCCGCTTCCAGCTGATCGATCAGTTTGGGGATATCCTCCGGCTTATCCTGGAGGTCACCGTCGAGCATGATGCAGATGTCGCCGCCGGCATGATCCATACCGGCGCACAGGGCATTGTGATGTCCGAAGTTACGCGACAGTTTAAGGATATTTATATTCGCCGTGCCCCGCTTCTGCAGTTCCTCGAGGCGCTTCAGGCCGGCGTCCTCGCTCCCGTCATCCACAATCCAATACTCCGTCGAACCACCCAATTGTTGCATGACGGGAATGAGACGCGCGAACAATGGCTCGATATTTTCCTCTTCATTATACAATGCGATAATAATTGAGTATTTCATTCATATCCCAGGCCGCTCAGCATCGGCAGCTATGGTCGGATTCCAGCTCCACCCTAATTTGCCGGGCAGAGCCGGTGACACCATGTACCTTCAGCGCTTGATCAGATAGACTTTTACCTCATGTTGTTTTTGCGCTTCCGCGCTGGTCTCGATCACCAGTTTCACTTCCCGCCGCTGATCACCCGGCGGCAGATTGGGCAGATTCTCCGGTTTTGGTATCACCTCGAGGCTATAACCGACCCGTCCGTTCGGCAGCGGTTTCGGGACGACCTCGAGGAGACTGGCATCATAGGTCATCCGCGTGATTTTAAAGGGCCTGTTCAGATTGTTGATCACCAGCACCTTACCCGACCGCAGCGGCTGATTTGCACCCAGTCGCCCCACAGCAAGGGATTGAGGCCGAATCGATATCACTCCCTCGATATTGCCCGCCACGCGTATCAAGATTTCCGGCTTGCGAGCCATGTCCGTGGAGATCCTGATGACCCCCCGGTAGGTTCCTTCTTTCGCCCGGTTCTTAACCTCCAGCCGGTAGTGCTTACCCGCTTCAATCGTTTTGATCTCATACGCGATCTGGTCTTCCAGGCTGCTTTCTACCCCGGTTATCTCAAAGGGCTTGGACACCGTGGTCAGATCAATGGTCTTGACTTCCAATTGCTCTGCTTGCCCCTGAAAAAAGATCGTGCTGCCCGGTCGCGTCTCGATGAGAGTCCGAATTTTGCCCTTCATCACCAGGGTTGTGCGCGGGTTCATGGGATCGTTGCTGAACACCCCGGCAGACTTCTGCACGTTCCCCTGGAAACCTTTCAAACTCACCTTCAGCTCAATTTTTCCCTCGCCGCCTGGCGGGATGACCCGATCGAAATGGGCTACGGCGCATCCTCACCCCGGGCGCACCTGGTGGATTTCAAGCGGCTCTTGACCGTTATTTCGAACGACAAAACCGTGCGCGACTTCTTCTCCCTCGTCAACTTCTCCAAAATCATACACGGTTTCGGATATGCTCAGAGACGGATTCCCCTGCGCAGCCGAAGGCGGCGAAGATTGCGGTGTTGCATTATCATCGACTGCCTGTAATGCGGGAGCACCGCCGAGCCACATAAAAAGCACGAGCAAACCACAAACCAACCTGAGTCGACCCAACATATTGTTCTTACCTCCAGCACTTTTACCGTTTCATACGGTTTAAGAAAATGATTTTGGCTTTCGTCAAGCTGGAATGCTTCCGCCGCGAGCGCTGCGGAAGCATCCGCTCAGTCCCCGCCGGCGCGTGGCACAGCCGGATGCCGGATCAGCCTGCCCGAATAGACCACCGCGATTCCTTCTTTTTTGAAACGCCCCGCTTCCTCGGCAAGAACTTTGTAAGTCGACTTGTAGGGATGACCGATGGCGACGGCGGATCCTTGGATCTTCGCCCTGCGAATGAGCTGAACAATCTGCCCGCGGACAAATCTTTCCGTGGGAGTATGATCCAGGAAAATGTCCCTGCGTATGCTCGGAAGGTTCAGTTGTCTGGCAAGGGAGTACCCGACACTCTTGTCCGTCGTAAAGCTGTCGAGAAAGTAGAGTCCGCGACGCTGCAATTCGGAAAGCACAACCCGCATCGACGCAGGGTTCCGGGTGAATCTCGACCCCATGTGATTGTTCACGCCGGATACGTTGGGGCAGGCATCCAATGCAGTCCGCACGGCCCGCTGAATGCTCTCGGGAGACATGGAAACCAGCAGTGCGCCGGTTCCCGGATTGATTCGAGGATACTCCTGCGGCTCCATGGGCAGGTGCAGGATCACCTCATGGCCATGACTGCCGGCAAGCCTCGCGATTTCCTCACTATGAGTTTGAAACGGCAGAACTGAAAAAGTAATTGCCAGAGGAATGGTAAGAAACCGCTTAGCCATTTCGAGATTCAGTCCGAAATCGTCGATGACAATGGCTACCTCACCCAGCGGAGCCACAGGTTTGGTTTCGCGAGGCGGCACAATCTTCGGCTTGCCTGGCTGCAGGGATGCCAGTTTCTTTTCTTCGTGCAACGCAGGGCGGTTCGCCGCAACACTCTGCCTGGGAGGCGGCGGAACTTCGACGGATGGTTTCGGCCTGGCGGGCTCAACCGCCCTGGCCTGCTGCTCCTTTACTCTTCTTGCTTCTCCTGCCTTCCGTACTTCCTTGCTTGCTTCCTTGTGGATCTTGCCGAAAGACTTGGGACCGTTTCTTGTCCCGGCGTCTTCCACGACCGGTTGTTTCACAGGGGATGACTGCTCGAGGTTGCCCCAATAGATCAACCCACCCAAAACCACAGCAGCAACCAGCCAGATTGAAAAAAAGGGCAGGAGTGCAGCAACTCGCGAAGGCCCTGCTTTGCTTTTCGGGCTCCGCGCTGAACTGCCGGGGCGTTGCGATTTTCCACGCTGCGATGCGGCACGCCTCTTGGATGCTTCCTTCTTTTTCCCCGCAGCGGATTTTGAGGCCATTAATTAAAACGCATTTTTGCCATAATTTTATAGCTTTTCAGCAAATCAAGCGCCCGTCTCACCTGGTTGTCCTGATCGAGCAGCTTTTGCGCGTCTGAATCGGCACCGGGGAGATTCTCTTTGCCCTCCTTGCCATCGATTTTTTGCAGTTCCATATGGCGCGGCAGATTCTTTTCCCGGATGCGCTGAATTTCTCTGGCTTCCTCATCGTCCGTCTTTTCGCCCAGTTCGCGCTTGACAATGATATCGGGTTCGATGCCCTTCGCCTGAATGGAGCGTCCCGAGGGGGTGTAGTAGAGGGATGTGGTGAGCCTTATGGCTGACCCGTCATTCAACGGGATGACCGTTTGCACCGACCCTTTACCAAAAGTGGGCTCGCCCAGGATGATGGCCCGCTTGTGATCCTGCAGGGCCCCCGCCACAATTTCCGAGGCACTGGCGCTGCCGGCGTTTACCAGTACCACAATGGGATAATTGTGCGGCTTATCATTCTTGTGCGCCTCAAAGCGCATTTTTTGGCTTTCCAGCCTGCCCCCCGTGTAGACGATCAACCCGCTGTCGAGAAATTCATCACTCACTTCCACCGCCTGATCCAACAGTCCACCGGGATCATTGCGCAAATCCAAAACCAATCCCTGCAGAGGCTGATTCTGTTTTTCCAGCTCATCCAACGCCTTACGCAGATCATTTGCGGTCCCGCTCTGAAAACTGGATATTCGCACATAACCATAGGAAGGTTCCAACATCTGGGATTTGACACTTTGAATGGTGATCACGTCGCGCACGATATCAAACTCCAGGGGCTTTTTTTCACCCTTGCGGATCACCGTTAACTTGACCTTGGTGCCTTTGGGGCCGCGCATCTTCTGCACGGCCTCCATGAGCGACATATCCTGAGTGGGCTCATCATCGATCTTGACAATCTGGTCCCCCGCCTCCATTCCGGCCCTGTCTGCAGGCGTTCCCTCGAGGGGTGAGACAACCGTCAAAATGGAATCTTTGATGGTGATCTCGATGCCCAATCCTCCAAATTTGCCTTTGGTCTCAATCTGCAGTTCCTTGTAGTCTTCCGGTTTGAGAAACGACGAGTGCGGATCAAGGTCCTTGAGCATGCCATTGATGGCGCCGTAGATCAGTTCCTTGGATTCAACCTTTTCCACGTAATTGTCTTGAACCAGATTCAGTACGTCACTGAATAGTCTCAGATACTGGTAGATACCCGAACCTTCGGGGTTGGTTCGTGCGGTCAAACTGGACCAACTGAGAACGAAAAATGTCATCCCAATAAGAACCAATATGGCCACTATTTTCTTATTTTTGGACATGCGAAAATTCCTCACTCTGCTGATGATTTATTATGAAATTGTAGTTTCTTGCTGCAGCTTTTTCTACAGCAAAAAGTGGTGAAACCTTTGCCGGCCATTACCGCTCCTCAATCCGTCAGGCAAGCCTGAGCGGGTTCGAAATGAACTCGTATTTCGTGGACACCATTAATCAAGGAACTTTCAACCAAATAGCCCAATTTTTGAAAAACGCCGAACACTTTTTCATTACCGGGCGAGATATAAGCCTTGAGCATGCGAATACAATGCTGCCTGGCTATCTCCGTGAGATGATGAATCAAAAAGGTTGCAATGCCTTTGCGGGCATAGGTTGGATGCACTGCAAAATCGAGCTCCGCGATCATACTCTCTTCATCCAGAACGTAGTGAGCAATGGCGATGATGCGTTCCGCATCCATTTCACCGACGATGCCGACCATGTTCATTTTTCTATAATAATCGATATCCAGGAGTTTTTGGATATCATAGTGGGGAAACACTTTCATTGTCGACAAGAACCTCACATACGACTCATCGCGCGGCAAGGAATAGAAGAACTCCTTGAGGGCCCGCTCATCCGTGAGCTTGCTCGGCCGGAACAGGACTTTGGTATCGTCGGCAAAAATTTGTGTCAACTCCCACTGCTGAGGATATAAGAGCCTGGAAGTGCCGACGTGCGCAAAATCCTTTCTGATGTAGTTGAGGTCTTGGGCGGCGTGCATGAGGGATTCGCGAAAATCGGGATGGGCAATTCCGATCAAAGCCAAGGCGCGCTCCCGGATACTCTTGCCGTGCAGATGAGCGATCCCGTATTCCGTTATCACATAATGGACGCCTCCCCGAGTGGTCACCACGCCACCGCCTTCGGTCAGATCCGGAACGATGCGCGACTTTTTACCATCCAGTGTTGCCGAAGGCAAAACGATGATGGCCTTTCCTCCCTTGGAATGTCTGGCGCCACGAAGGAAGTCGGTGGCGCCCCCTACGCCGCTGTAGATCTCATACCCCAGGGAATCCGAACAGACCTGGCCGGTCAAATCGACCTCCAGGGCGGAATTAATGGAAACCATTTTTTCATTGCCACTGACAACCTGGTAATTATTGGTGTATTCCGTGGGATAAAAAGCCACAAGGGGATTGTTGTCGGCAAAGTCATACAGCTGTTTGCTGCCCAAACAGAAGCTGGCCACTATCCTGCCCGGGTGCAGGCTCTTTCTGGCACCGGTAATGACGCCTTTTTTGATCAAATGCAAATAAGCATCCGTCAGCATGTCGGCATGCACCCCCAGCTCTTTTTTCTCCTCCAGGGCATACAGAACCGCCGTTGAGATACTCCCCACCCCCACGCGAATGGTCGACCCATCTTCAACCACTTTGGCGACGTGGCTGCCTATGGCTTCGGCAATGGGATTCATGAGCGGCCGGCCAACCTCAAGAATCGCTTCTTCGTGTTCCACAAAGGCGTCAACATCTCTCACGTGAATGAACGAATCTCCCAAAGTTCTCGGCATTTGCGGATTGACCTGGGCGATCACGTGACGGGCGGTCTCCGCAGCCGACTTGACGATGTCGACCGCGATGCCGTAGCTGCAGTAACCATGATCATCCGGCGGGGACACCTGAATAAGCGCCACATCCAGCGGCAGCGCTCCACTGCGGAACAACCCGGGGATGTCTCCAAGGTTGATGGGAGTGTAATCGGCACGTCCTTCGGCAACGGCTTCCCGGCTCGAAGAAGCCACAAAAAAAGACTTGAGCCGGCACTTGTCCGCAAAGCCCGCCTCGGTAAAGCGTGTCTTGCCGACACTCAAGATGTGCAGGATCTCCAAATCAGCAAGCGAAGGAACCAGCTCTTCCAAGGCCTGAGTCAAGTGCTGAGGCTCGCCGCAGCCCGACCCTATAAAAACCCGATCGCCTCGCCTGATCGATTGCAGCGCCTTCCTGGCAATCGTCTTCCTGCTCGCATAATCAGCAATCCAGGGCCGCATTGGTTGGTGGTCGACAGGGGACGACACAGGTGAGGGAGACGGCATGTTACTTTCCTTTCCAATCAGCCGAAACAGCAGCGGCCTGCATCAGGCTACCGGCTGAGTCCGCTGCACATAGGCCGCCAGCAGTATACCGGCAACAATCATCGCCAGGCACAGGATCTGCCCCATGGTCAAAAAGCCAAAGATGAGGCCCAAGTGAGCATCAGGTGTTCGAAAAAATTCCAGGAAAAATCGAAAGGCACCGTAAAAAATCAAGAAGAAGACGACCATCATGCCGTCTTTGAATGTTTTTTGACGCAGGTACCAGAGCAATGCAAAAAGCACCAGCCCCTCCATGAGGGCTTCGTAGAGCTGGGAAGGGTGCCGCGGAACCGGTCCTCCTTCGGGGAAAATCATCGCCCAGGGGACGTCGCTCGGTCTTCCGTAGAGCTCACCGTTAATGAAATTGCCCAGGCGCCCCAGCCCGATGCCAATGGGAGCGGTGACCGTAACGCAGTCGGTTACCGCCCAGAAGGGAAGCCTTCTGCGGCGACAAAACAGCCATCCGGCCACCACCGCTCCTATAAAACCTCCATGGAAAGACATCCCGCCATGCCAGGTGGCAAATATCTCCAGAGGGTTTTTGAAGTAGAAGGCATAGTCATTGTACTGGTAGAAAACGAGGTAGCCCAGCCGGGCCCCGACAATGAGGCCGACGGCCAGATAAAACACCAGGTCCTGGGCAACGGGACCAACCAGGCCCAGCTGCTTGGCACGCGGTTGACGAGGAATGAGAAAATATGCTGCGAGAAAGCCAAGCACATACATCATCCCGTACCAGCGCACTTTAATCGGCCCGATCGAAATGATATTGGGATCAATACGTGGGTACTGGATCAATTGAGCGCCCCTGAGTTCATTGTGCGTTGTGGTTACAACAACTATAGTTTATCCTTAGTTTGGCCGACAGGCCATGGAAAGCTACCATAGCGGAAAAAACCGGTCAATCTACAACCATTCAAGGAGAAGCTATGAGCGGACATCACCACCATCATTCTCGTGCCGAGCACACCCAGAGCACTCTGCCGGAGAAGGAAAAACTGAAAAAAGTGGTTGATCACTGGATACAGCACAACATTGAGCACGCCCGCTCTTATACCGACTGGGCGCAACGCGCCGACCAACTGGGGCAAAAAGAGGTGGCCGAAATATTGACAGGAATCGCTGCGCAATCGACACGGCAAAATGAAGACCTGGAACGCGCGCTCACGTTGCTGAAAAATGCCGGCTGAGGGTCGCGTTGACAGGTGCAATGCCGTGTGTCATAGTGTTTCGCCTTGTTTGCAGCCACATTGGTCGGGACCGAGCGGTTTCTCACGGAGAGGGCAATCGGCGGTCCCGAGCGGTGCCGAACCCGAAACGGATGACGCACATGCGGGGCTATTTGGAACGAGAGCATGTTGGAATGTATCATGCCGAAAAACGCAACGGAGCAGGCTTCATCACCCACGGTTCACCCCTGCTGGATTGATGGTCAAGCGGTTTATGGCGACACGACCTATCCCTTGATCAATCCTTCTACGGGGAGGAGCTTTGCCCAGGCTACAATGGCGGATGCGACCCTGGTCGATTCCGCACTGGCGGCAGCTCAGAGCAGTTTTCCCAACTGGCGGGCGGCGTCGGCAGCCTTCCGCACCGATCTTTTGTGCGCCCTGGCCAACCTGATACGCGAGCACCAGGCATGGTTCGCAAAGACCCTGTGCGACGAAGTGGGCAAGCCCATCGGCGCAGCACGGGACGAAGTATCCAATGCAGCCCATCTGATGGATTATTTTGCTCAGGAAAGTCTCCGCCTGAGCGGTCGGATTCCGCTGCTTGGGTATCCGCGTGAGCAGGTCATGATTGTTCGAGAGCCGGTGGGGGTGGTTGCCGCCATAACCCCATACAATTATCCGCTGAGCAGGTCATGATTGTTCGAGAGCCGGTGGGGGTGGTTGCCGCCATAACCCCATACAATTATCCGCTGAGCACTCTGGTCTGCAAAATGGCCCCTGCGCTTGCCGTGGGGTGTACGGTCGTGGCCAAACCGGACGAGCATACTCCCATAACCGCCATCAGACTGGCCCAACTGGCATCGGAAGCAGGTCTGCCCAATGGGGTGTTCAGTGTGGTCACCGGATTTGGTCCTGAAACCGGAAGGCTTTTGGTCGAGCATCCCACACCGCGGCTCATCGCCTTCACAGGAAGCACCGAAGTCGGTAAGGAAATCCAGGCGGTCAGCGCCAGATGGGTGCGCAAGGTGGTCTCGGAACTGGGGGGGCATTGCCCTGCCATTGTCTGTGCCGACGCGCCCTGGCGGGAGCTGGTATCGTCCATGGTCTGTCAGAGCTTTCGCAACTGTGGCCAGTACTGCTACCGCATCAGCCGTATCTATGTAGATCGTCAGATCTATGATGAATTTTTGACTGAATTCATGGCCGCAACTGGCCGGCTTCGTGTGGGGCCTGCCCCGGATCCGGAAACCGACCTTGGCCCGATGAATAATGCAATGGCGCTGTCCCACCTGCAAAACCAGATAGCGCAGGCAAGAGCGGAAGGGGCTCGGGTGCGGCTGGGCGGCGCCCCTGCCGACCTGCCCTCGGGCGGATTCTACTATCTGCCTACCGTTTTGACCGACGTCACGCCCGAGATGCGCATAGCGAGAGAGGAAGTCTTTGGGCCGGCTGTTGTCATCAGCCCGTTTGCCGACCCTCGCACAGCCATTGAGGAAGCCAACAGGAGTCCTTACGGCCTCGGAGCTTATCTGTTTACAGCGGATTTGGCGCGAGCAATGGAGTGGGCGGGACAGCTGGAAGCAGGCAGCGTGTGGGTGAATCGTATCCACCAGGCCTACCCGGAAGCGCCCTTCGGAGGCATGAAGGAAAGCGGACTTGGCCGCGAAAAATCGCGCTTCGGCATCGAGGAATACACCGAGCTGAAAACCATTTATTTGTCTTATTGATTGCGGCCATTGAGCCTCGATCTGCTGTGTTCAACAACAGGAGTGATAGACCATGGTGCCCATTGTTTGCATTGTCGGTGCTTCCGGTTCAGGCAAGACCACTTTCCTGGAAAAATTGATTCCCATGATGCGTGATAGAGGCTACCAAGTGGGGACAATCAAGCACGATGCGCATAATTTTTCCATGGACCACGAGGGCAAGGATACGTGGCGCCACAGGAACGCGGGAGCACAAACCATTGCCATTTCTTCTCCGACCCAGGCGGCAACCATTCGTACTACGGCTCAGGAATTGAGCCTGTCCGAACTTGTCGTGCGCTATTTTTGGCAGGAGGATATTATCCTGGCGGAAGGCTACAAACGCTCCAGCTATCCCAAAATTGAAATATTCCGCTCGGCGGTCGAAGCGCGGCCGATTTGCACCCCCAAGGATCACCTGATCGCCATCGTCACCGATGATGAGACGGACCTGGATGTGCCAACCTTCCCCTTTGACGACGTGTCGCAGGTCGCTGATCTGATTGCAGAGCGCTATCTGAAAGAGCGCAAGCGGCCAAGAATTCTGGTGCATGTGAACGGCAAGAAGTTGCCCATGAACGATTTTGTGCAAGATTTCTTGATTGGCGGCATTCGCGGGATGCTTTCCAGCTTGAGGGGATGGAAGGAGGGGGAAAAAGTTGACCTTCACATCACCTGGGAGGGCCGTTGAGTGCTGACGGGAGCCGTTCTTGCCGGCGGCCGCAGCAGGCGCTTCGGCAAGAACAAAGCCCTTGAAATTTTTCATGGCAAGCGTCTGGTTGATCATGCTGTTGAGTCGTTGCGCGGCAACTGCAGCCCTGTCTTGCTTGTGGCCAACGATTTGAATCTCTACTATGATGTGAGAGCAACGCTTGTGCGCGACATCATTGCCCACCAGGGGCCTCTTGGGGCCATATACACGGCGCTCTTGTTCAGTCCCCATGAATGGGTCTTCGTCCGGGCAACGGATATGCCTTTCTTTGCTGCGGAAATTCTGGCTCTGATGCTGCCGTTGAGAACCGGGTTTGATGCCGTGGTTCCTCTGTATAACAGTATGTATGAACCTCTTCTGGCACTTTACCATCGCCGATGTTTACCGGTGATTGCATCTGCCTTGGAGAACCACGAAAGAAAGGTCATCTCCTTTTATCCCAAAGTCAAAGTCACAGTTTTGCAGGAAGAAGAGTGGCGGCAGGTGGACGAAGAGGGGCGCAGTTTTTTTAATATCAACACTCTTGAGGACTGGGAGCAACTCCAATGGAGCTGATGGAAGCCAGGGAGTTGATCAGAGAGCTCGCATCACCCGAAGGCATCGAGTGGGTTTGGCTCGATCATGCTCTCGGCCGCGTATTGGCGGAAAAACGCAACGCCAATCGAAACATACCCGGGGAACCTCGTGCACTGGTGGACGGTTTTGCCGTCGTCAGTTCCGACACCGCCTCTGCAAGGCCGGATAGGCCTTGCAGGTTAACCGCCCGAGGCGAACTGTCCGCCGCAGGAGAATCCGGGGATCACGCCATCTCGCCCGGAGAATGCATGCGCATCCTGACGGGAGCTCCGCTGCCGCGCGGCGCCGATGCCGTCATAGCCCAGGAAAATGCTTTGCGTGCGGACGAACAAATTGTCATAGATGAGCCGTTCTCCATTGGAACCGGGGTCAAATCTGCAGGCAGTGAGGTGAGCAAAGACGGGTTGCTGCTCGATAAGGGTGTCCTACTGACTCCAACGCGACTGGCTTTGCTGGCTGCATTGGGTTATTCTACGGTGCCTGTCTTCATGCGGCCTCGGGTCGGCCTGCTGGCAACGGGCAATGAAGTGAAGGAGATGGGAGAGAGCATCGAAGGGCCTTTCACCTATTGCAACAATCGGTATCTTCTGGCCTGGTCCACTTCCCTGCAGGGGGGCCGCCCCATTCATCTTGGAACTGCAAAGGATCACCCCGATTTGATTGCGGGAACTCTTGACCATGTGGACGCGGCAATCGTTATTTCCACCGGCGGCATGGGTCGCGGCGCCCGCGATTTTGTGCTGGCCGCCTGGGAAAAAGTGGGCGTGACCGTGCTGTTTGAGGAGGTCAATCTTTTACCGGGGCATAGAAGCGCTTTGGGGAAACGAGGAAAACAGATTTTCATGGCTTTTCCGGGCAACCCCTGGGGTGCCCAGGCGGCGTTTGAACAGCTGGCTACCGTTGCGCTGCACCGCTGCCAAGGGTTGCAGACCTATGCAAATCCAAGCGTGCCGGCAATCCTGGAAGGCAGCATAACAAAGCGTGCCGGCTTTTACAGGGCGGTGCGGGGAACGCTGCAACAGAGCTCGAAAACATTTTCTTTCAGGCCTGAAAGCAACAAAAGTCAATTTAGTCTGTCAAATGTACAGGAAAATTTGTCCTATATTCTTCTGGAATCCCATATATCAGAATCACTGCCGGGAAGCGAAGTACAAGCACGATTCTACGATTTCCCTTTGCTGGCGCTTCCCTTATTCGGGGTACAACGCCCTCGTGAGGGCAACTATGCTTAAAGGCTCACCTGTCGAAACGGCGTATTACAGATTTTTGGAACGCTACTTGGTTCCGCGGCTTGTCGAATTGCACCTGAAACCCAATCATATCAGCATCTTAGGGCTCCTGGTGAGCATGATGGCCGGAGTGTCATTCGCCTTCCGGCCCTTCTGGGGAGGGCTGCTGACATTATTGACAGGCCTGCTCGATACACTCGATGGCTCACTTGCCCGGAGCACAGGCCATACTAAGAAATTTGGCGCCTTTTTGGACTCAGTTTTGGACCGCTATACCGAACTGATCATTTACCTTGGCATATGGTGCTATTTTTATCGGCAGGGGATGGCCAATGCTTTCATTTCGATAACTATTTTGCTGATCCTATTCGGTTCGCTCATGGTCAGTTACACGCGGGCCCGTGCTGAAAGCCTGGGAGTTCGCTGTCTGGTTGGAATGCTTCAGCGCGGAGAGCGGATTATCATGATAGGCATAGCCGGATTTTTGAATCCTTTGGTTAATCAGCTACTTGGTAATCCAAGCAGCCGATGGCTCCAAAATATTGAACTGATCTCCATGCTTCTGCTTCTGGCTGTCGGCACCAATTTGACCGCCCTCTGGCGATTCATACACGTTCTCAATAATCTTCGCCGCTAAGCTCCGGGCACCTTCGCTGACCGAAGAATTCCAGAAAGATTCACGCCGCCGCCATCTATAGAGGAGTATCCGCTTTCTGCAGGATTATTCGATCATCTTCTCTATAAATTTCAAAGGAATCACCCACCTCAAACCCCAGCTGTTCGATCAGGAGGGCCTTGTTGAGGGTGATGCTGCCGCTCTGCCCTATGGTTCTAAAATTGGTGGTCTTAATGATCATCGAGGGCTTCAACGCACCCTTCTCCCGGCGGCGAACCAACGGCCTGTCCGGCGCTGAGGGCTTGGGTTTGGCAAGGATTGGGGTCTGCTTATTGAACTCCATCTGGGGAATTTCGCCTAATTCGGCAAGCCCGCGCATATACAGGTCCTGAACTTCGCTCTTGAATTTTATTCCAAACAGTTTCTGCACCGACTCAAGCGAGCGCCCATTGCGTATCTCATTGGCCACCAGCTTCGCATCCACATTCTTGTATTCAACCTGCATGGTATTGTTCCTTTCTGTTGGCTGAGCAGTTTTTTCACCTAAAGCGGATCAATCAAGAGGGCTTATTCGTCCTGCCGAGGAAAGCGCGCTGCACGGCATGGATCTACTGCAGGCGGCAACCATGCAGAACCAGCCCGAATCAACTTCACATCTTCAAAGCGAATACCGCGCTGAGACTGGAAACGCACTACCTGTTCTCAAATTATTTGAATCTAATAATAAGAAAATCCCTGAGATCCCAGAAATCTATGATTCAACCTGCTTGAGGGGAATCTTTACAGACGCGGCCGTAATTCACAAACATCTATGCACTCAAAATATCAGTTTTCATCTCTTATGAATGGTGAAATGCTGAATGGATTTTTGTCAGTTGCTCTTGAGGCGCACTAAAAATAATCAATGATCGAGCGACTGTCAAGCGCTCCGGGAGCTCTCCGCACAAAGGCACAGCTTTTATGCATGCCGGCGCATGATTTGACCGAGCTCATGAGTCAGCCGTATCACTCGTTCCGCCATTTCACGAGAGAGACTTGCGCAGCCGCAACTGGGTGTAAACAGTGAGCAGGACAAGATCTCTCCTAACCCGGGTTGACCCTCAAACAGCTCGGCTACCTGATCCATCCATCGATCGGCCAAGCGCTGCGCCGATTCTTCAATGATTGTTGCAGGATCAGAAGTCGGCACCATTCCCCAGGCTATCTTGCGGTTCATGGAAATGAACCGGGCAATGCGGTCTTTGTACAGGGCAAATTTTTCAAAATAGTGGTAGGCATCAAAATTAATGATATCAACGTTTGAATCGAAAGCCAGTAACCAATCTGTGTTGGCACAGACATGGATTCCCGCTAGAGCTCCCGCCGCGTGAACGGCATCGACCACTTCCGTGAGTAATCCCTGAACCAATTCACGGGATACGCTGATGAAGGCCGACGACCCAAACCCTGCCAAAGCAGGTTCATCCAGGAACAAAATTACCGGATGCCCCAGGGACTCGAGCTGCTGCACCTGCCATTTGGCTTTCATGGCCAGATGCTTGGCCACTACATCCACAAACCTTTCATCGTAAAGGAGCGCCCGGTCCCGCTGGTCTTTCAAGCCGGAAAGCAACGTGAAGGGACCCACTATCTGCCCTTTGACCGCCTTGCAGGGCAGATCTAATCGGCTCAGAACCTCCATGAACCGGTAGAACGTTTTACCGGTTTCCGGTCCCAGTTGGAATCGTGAGCCTGCAAGGTCTTTACTTCCTGCTTGAATCTCCAGGTATTCTTCATAAAAAGAATATAATTCCTGGTCGATTTGAGCAGAATCGGTCTTCACCCTGAGATCCTCGGCACCTTCCTGTATCCCGGGCAAGCCCTCAAGGTACTGAACCATCATCTGTTCGCTCTTATAGGCTGGAAGCTGCGGCCATACCGGGATTTCGGGAACCGCCCGAATGACCAGATCGATCGCCTCTTCTCGATCCTGGTGAGGCATACTTCCCACCAGTGTGACGGAGCCATCCGCTCGCCAATTGTCCATGGATACCTCTTCCTCGCAGATGTGTTGCATCGCCTGTGCATCTCGCAAATCAGCAGGGGCTGCATTGCGTATCACATTTACAGCGTCAGGTCAATTTGCAGCGCCCTGCGGAAATAAATGTCGTCCATCCTTCATGAGTTCTGTTTAATGTTGAAAATTATATATAATAAGATAACATGAATCAGTAATTTTTATAATTATTAATCGAGTGCCTTGCAAAACTTATTGAAACGGTCGTCCCTGGGCAACAACGCGCGGCCGAACTTGTGCAAGAGGGGCTGAATTCCGTAGGTTGGGTAGAACGCAGTGAAACCCAACATGCGCACTGGTCAGTCCTCCGCATTTTTTGAGGTGAGTGGATGCCCAAACCAAAGTTGGTCATATACGCGACGGTACTTGCCGCCTTAGCCGTCGGCCTTCTCCTGTGGCATGGAAACCTGGGTAAAGTCCTGACCCCCTTCCTGACTCCGGGTGCAAGTGACGAACCGGCGCAACAAGGTCCACCCGCTGCCGATAAGGGAGATTCATTGCCGGCCGCCGGCTCAATCCAAGGACCCGCGGGCCAGGCGCAGGCCATCAAAAGAACCGCGATTCCTGCACCAGATAAGTCGATTGATTCCAAAGGCGAACCGGAGGAGTTACCACCCGCTCCCCCATTGCCGGAAATCCATCCTGAAGCCAGCCAGGACCAACGCCGGGAGGCGTACGGATTAGAAGACAGTGTTGATTTCATAGTACGTCCCGATGAACCCTTTGAAATCGCCGGTAAACAGTGGACCATTGACGAGATATTGAAGCGCCTGCACCCTTCCATTGAACGTGAACCAATCCTGCCAAGTATTCAGGAGGCCGACATCGGCTCCGCCCTGCGCAAACCCATTAAGCCTCAATCCCCCGCCAAAGGAGAACCGGCCGCCTATTACGCCGTCCGCGTGGTGCTTCCGGAGGATAACCTCTGGAACATTCATTATGCCATAATTCAAGAGTACCTGGCTCGGCGCGACATCATTTTGTCACCCTGGGCCGACGAACCCTATCGCAATGGCCGGAGCAGCGGAGTCGGCAGGTTGCTCAAGTTCATCGAAGGCCTGGTATATGTCTACAATTTGAACCAGAATCAGTTCAAAACAGACATCCATCTCATTTATCCTAACGAAATCGTCGTTTTTTTTAAAATTTCCGACTTGTTTGCCGCCCTCGACAAATTGCAGCCGGAAGATCTGCAAAGGCTGCGATACGTCAGCAACAGTCTGCAGCTGGAGCACTCCGGGCAATCCTCCAAACTGCTGGAGCGCTGAGCGCTGTAGAGACCCTGACACCGAGGAGCCGCCCTTTTAGGCCCAATCGACCCATTTTTTCCCTATAAGCCCCCGGGGAAGCCCATGCGGGAGGCGGCGTTTCACCACGCACCAGTGCGGACCCTGTGCAGCAGGCAAAAGGCTCCGTTCCAATCCGGTAAACATATTCTAAGACTACGAAAAGATGCACAAAAAAACCATATTTCCCTTGACGGGTGAAAGAATGTTCTGCTAGATTTTGTGCCTCAGCGAGGGAGGGGGAAGGGGTCGACGTGTAGATTTATGAGCGTTCATTCGCATAGTTCAATACCATGCCTCACACTTGATTTCCATTATCCCCCGGGTGGCTTAGACTGAGTACAGTTGCACACAATAGAGTGTCCGAAATGGGCCTGCCAGGGTGCAGGTTGGGTTTTGTCACGTGTACCGCGTGACTCGAGCCGACCTGCGCAATTCGGCCACTTGATTGTGTAGCGCTCAAACGCCGTCAGGACGGCAGGCAATCGGGCGTCACGCCCCATTTTGCAGGTTTGCCGGGGTGATGCCGGGTCGGCATGCCCGGACAGGCTCCTGGCTTGTTCCCTGACAGCAGATGGGGGTTTTCAGGGGAAGGAGGTGACTCGGGGCTGGGATTTCTGGAGGAGCTTGCATAGAGCAGGTAACACTTTTTCGGGGCTACTGTATGATTGAGAGAGGAGGAGGAGAGAATGAGGGCTTACATTCGAGTTTTGTTAGCGGGACTCATCGTTGTTGCCTGGGGAGCTCAGGTATGTTTTGGAGCGGGTTTTGCTCTGTATGAAGGCAGCGCACGCGGAAACGCTCTCGGCGGTGCCCTGGTTGCCAGGGCGGATGATCCTTCCGCAGTTTACTACAACCCGGCCGGCATTACCCAGTTACCCGGGTTGCAGATGATGGTGGGCGGTACTTTTATCCTGCCCAGTGTGGATGTGACCACAACCAATCCCATAAGCGGGGAGAAAACGAAAACCAGCTCGGACGCCACCGTTTGGATGCCCCCGCACCTGTACACCACCTATCAGTTTAACGACTCAGTCTGGTTTGGTTTTGGCGTTTTCGGTCAGTTTGGATTGGGCACGTTGTTCCCGGCGGATTGGACCGGCCGTTACAATTCCTACGATGCCGAGATCAAATCCCTCACCTTCAATCCCAATGTGGCATTTAAGGTGAATGACCAGATTTCTGTGGCAGGCGGCATCGATTTGATGTGGTTCGACCTCAGGCTCAAGAACAAAATCGACGCCCTGCGCATGAACAACCCCATGTATGACGTCCGGCAGAACCTGACCGGGGATTCTTTCTCCGCCGGCTGGAACCTCGCACTGCGCTACCAGCCATGCGAATGGGGCGCGTTCGGCATCTCCTACCGAAGCAAGATCAAGCAGAACGTCACGGGAAATGTTGACTTCAACAAACCACAAATTTTAGAAATGCTGGCGCCGCAAGCGTTCCCCAATACGGGTGCGGGCGGCGACATCACACTGCCTGATACGCTCTCCATGGGATTGATGTTCAAGCCCTGGGAACGCTTCAGCGTTGAGATCGGCGGGACCTGGGTGCGCTGGAGCACCTATGAATCGCTGACCATTTCCTATGATCAGCCCATCATTGGCCCTCCCTTTGTCCCGGCACCGGTTGATTCAGTCAAGCGGGACAAAAATTGGCATGATACCTGGCGAGCCCAGGTCGGTTTTGAATACACCGCAATGGATTGGTTGGATCTACGTGCCGGCTACATTTACGACCAATCCCCCGTCGACGATGAGTACGCTGATTATCTGCTGCCGGCCAACAGCCGTCACCTGTTCAGCTTCGGACCCGGATTTCGCTGGCGCAACTGGACGCTGGACCTTTCCTACACCTACATCTGGATATTGGACCGCGAATTCAAAGCAACCCCCTATCAGCTCAGTCAAGGCATCATGGATTCGAAGTTCGATAGTGGAAAGGCGCATCTTGCCGGGCTCAGCCTGAGCTACAAGTTTTAACTGCATTTAATCGTAATCGTTCACCGCAAAGACGCGAAGGGCACAAAGACACGCAAAGAATCCTCCCTGAAGGGCACAACCATTGCGGACCCTGGCGTTCTTTGCGCCTTTGTGGTTCATAAAGAGCTGTATGGTGAACGGTTACTGGAAAAAAGCCTGGATCGCAAACCCGGGCTTTTTTCTTTGAGGAGGCACCATGGCAGAAGATTTGAAAAAGATGTACCGCACCGTCATGGAAGACCATTTCCCCGATTCCATGGAGATTTCTTTCGGAGAACAAAAGTTGATCTACCGGAAACGCGCCTGGAAGTTCCCCGATTCCAAGAGCGGAGAGCTGGTTGAAAAAGGGCTGCGCTACGGAGAAAATCCAGGGCAGGAAGCGGCACTCTATGAACTGGTTGGAGGTCACCTAAGCCTTGGCGGTTGCCGCTTCATTGATCCCAACAGCGGACTTGTGAGTGCCATCAAGGAAGAAGACATGCTGCAGGAGGGGAAACATCCCGGGAAGATCAATCTCACCGACCTCGATAACGGTCTCAACATCCTCAAATATCTGATGGAAAAGCCTGCGGCGGTGATATTGAAACACAACAACCCATGCGGTGCGGCTTATGGGAATTCTGTGGCGGAAGCCTATCATCGGGCCAACCGGGCGGATCGCATCGCCGCCTTTGGCGGCTGCCTGGTTGTGAATCGGGTGGTTGATAAGGAGACGGCGGAACTCATCGCAAAGAACTATCTAGAGGTGGTAGCAGCCCCGGATTATGAGGAAGGCACTCTGGATATTTTGAAAAATCGGCCCAATCTGCGCATCATCCAGATGGCCAAAATCGATCGGCTGGCCGATTACACTCCGCTCCGCTTTGTCGACTTCAAATCTCTCATGGACGGCGGAATCATCGTTCAACAGTCTCCACTGAACAGGATTTTGAACAGCGCCGACCTGAAACCGGCCGAAGCCACATATCAGAACAAGTCTTACCGAATCAACCGGGAACCATCCCGGGAGGAAACCAGGGATCTCCTGTTTGGCTGGTTTGTGGAACAGGGCGTCACCTCCAATTCTGTGCTCTACGTGAAGGACGAATGCACCGTCGGTATCGGCACAGGAGAGCAGGATCGGGTAGGGGTCGCCGAAATTGCGGTATACAAGGCGTACCAGAAATATGCCGACGCCCTCTGCCATGATCGCTACGGCATATCCTACAAGGACCTGGAGCTTGCCATCGAGAAGGGCGAGCGGGACCGTGCCCAAAAAGATGCCGTCGATGCGGAAACGCAGGCAGCCAACGGTGGCCTGAGAGGTGCGGCCATGGTTTCTGATGCGTTCTTTCCGTTCCGTGACGGGATCGATGTGGGAATTCGTCAGGGAATATCTGCCGTGGTTCAACCCGGAGGCTCCATGCGCGACTGGGAAGTCATCGAGGCGTGTAACGAAGCCAACGTCACCATGGTGTTTACCGGGCAACGGGCTTTCAAACACTGAGAGGGCCCACCGACATGGTTTTAAACCGCCTTGTGCTCACTCCGGCGCATGCCGCCGGAGGGGGCCGGGGCGGGCGCCGCAACCCGGTGGCCACGAGCATTCCCGCGTCTCAGTGTGGATCCGCATGAGGTCCAGGCGAAATTCTCGGACCAACAACTTTATGCCACCGAGGCCAGGGGCGAGAAGATTTCCAATGGGGGAGCGCTCAGGGTCTCCCCGATTTGAGTGAGATACCGGTAGAACTGCCGCAAACCGTTTTGCTGACCCCTGTCCAGATCGAAATTCAAATGGCGGTAATACTCTTCCAGCTCCAAGGCATTGAGAAGGCCTTTGTGGGCGGCCTGCTGACAAATCCTCTGACGATTGGCCAACCCCCACCGCTTGGCCTCGAGAAGACTCTCGATTGCGGTTTTCACGGAGCCATTCCATTGTTCGATCAGCTGACGCTGAATCACCCAGAGAGCGAACACAAAGGGCAATCCGGTCCATTTGAACCACTCCTCACCCAGATCCAGTCGATGCGGATAGAGCTCATGGGTGCCCAGTCTCAGCGCTTCATCGCCTATGGCGAGAAAGGCGGCGGGTGGTGTGCCCTGCATGAGAGCCTGCGAGCAGTTGCCGACTTTGCATGTGACCTTCACATTCCGGTGAACCATAAAAAGTATTTTCAACAGAGCTACGGAGGTGTGGGACTGGGCGCTGACCAGCACTTCTTTGCCGGACAATTCGTCAATGGGAACCTGACTGAGCAGCAGAACACTCTTGACCTGGCCGGCACAACTGATCGATAGATCGGGAAGCACATAGTAGCGCTCCGGATGGCGCGCGTATTCGATGGACGATACCACACTGAGATCGAGCTCGCCTCCGGCCATGAGCCGATTCAAATACGCCGGCGTGCCGCAAACGAGGTGAAAAGAGTGGGGCACCTGTCCATATTCGAGCGGATAATATACCGGCAGCACATTTAAGAACCCGATTCTTCCCAACTTCAATTGTTCCGGAGGCAATTGACCCACTTCCATTCTCCTCTATGACCCTGATGTATGAGTGTTTCACTCAGCCGGGACAAACCCGTTGCGCCGGGTAAGTTGATCGACAAAAAAGTCGAATGCCTTCCCCTGGCCAGGCTTCCGAATCGTTGAGCCTGTTTGAGTGCCCGGGCCCCGCCGTGCGTCATCATGAAAAAGACGGCATCGGGAGAGACCTTCGGATGGTGATTCAGAAGGTGCACTGCTTCAGCAAACAGGTCGAGATCACTGTTGCTGGCCAGGCTATCCGTCCCCAGGCAGGCCGGGATTCCATACCGCAAGCTCTTTTCAATATCCGCCCGGCCGACATTGAGATTGTGGTTGCTACGGGGGCAGAAGCATACGGCGCAACCCCTGCCGGCGACTGTCTCCCAGTCGGTTTGCCGCATGTGCACCGCATGGACCAGCAACGTTTCCCGGTCCAGAACGCCTAATGAGTCAAGGTACTGCACGGGTGATGTGTGTGGTGCTCGCCAGCCGGGGGTCCATCTGCCAAGGCGCTGCAACAATTCGCGGCAATAACCGCTGCCGGTTTGCAGAAATTCGATCTCATCCCCATGTTCTGCGACGTGGATGCTAAAGGGCAGACGGTGCTCGCGGCACCATGCTTTGGCTTGCTGAATCAGACTGGCCGAAGTGGAATAGCAGGCATGCGCCGCCAGGCTGATCGTCCGGCCGACTGCCGCCTGTGGTGCGCGGATGTCCGAAGCCACTGCCGCCTGCAGATCATATTGATCGAACCCCAGAATTTCTCGAAAAATGTGCCTTGCGGGGAACTCGTCTGAAACATCCAAACCGGGCTCGTTGCTGGTGTCGGCATACAAACCGGCCCCACTTTTCAGGACCTGCCATCTGCCCCGCCGGCTTCCATCCAGCTGTTCCTGCCGCGACGCCGATACCCGCAGTGAGAACAGGTTCTCCAGCCAATCAGCGAAACTCCGCTGGGGCAATGGGATTCTGCCTTGCAGGAAGGACAGCTCAAGATGCGTGTGCGCGTTGACCAAAGCGGGGGCAAGAGCGGCGGCACCATGCTCCACCTGTTGCACTCCGCTTGACAAAAAAGCCTTGAGATCTTGGTAGCGAGCCGCTTCCACAATGGAATCGCCGGACACCAAAACCGCACCATTCGGAATGGGCGAACGATCCATTGGAACAACCCACTCGGCCCTGTGCAAAACCATCTGATCAGTCGATGCAGAATTGCTTGAAATCAAAATGCCTGGCCTTTCGAGCTTCCCGCTTGCGTATTCGTCTAAGCACTTGTTCGAAAATTGAGTTTCGGGCTTTTCAATCGCCCTCAATCAGCAACCCATTGATAGGCCATGGTCCTCTGCCGCGGCTTGAACCCCGCCGCCTCAATGATGCGCCTTATCTCCTTGATGGATAAACGGAAACTGACACCCGCCGCAGCCACGACATTTTCTTCAATCATGGTCGAACCAAAGTCGTTCGCCCCGAAATGCAGCGCCAGCTGGGCTACCTTAGGCCCCATCGTGACCCAGGAAGCCTGGATGTTGTCAAAATTATCCAGAACCAGTCGCGCAATGGCCAGGAGCCTCAGATAGGCCACGGCCGTTTCCGCGGGCCTTGCGATGGCGGTGTTCTGAGGCTGGAAAGCCCAGGGTATAAAGGCAGTGAATCCCCCCGTTCGATCCTGCAGGTCGCGCAAGGCGAAAAGATGCTGCAATCTATCCTCGAGGGCTTCCAGGTGACCGAACATCATGGTTGCAGTGGTGCGCATGCCCTGGCGGTGCGCCTGCTCCATGACGTCAAGCCACTCTTGGGAGGAACACTTGTTTGGAGAAACACGGCTCCGCACCGAATCCACCAAAATTTCCGCTCCACCCCCCGGTATCGAATCCAGCCCCGCCGCTTTCAGCCGGGAGATGACCTGCTCCACGGCAATGGCCTCGAGCTTGCTGAAGTGCACAATTTCCGGGGGTGAGAACGCGTGGATATGGATCGGGTAGCGACTCTTGATGAAGCCGAGGAGTTCTTCATAGAACGCCAGGGGCAAATCCGGATGATGCCCGCCCTGCATGAGTATCTGAGTTCCGCCCAGCGCCAGGGTTTCCTCGATTTTTTGGCCCACCTGTTGGTGGCTCAGAACGTATCCCTCGCGATCCCCGGGAGGCCGATAAAAAGCGCAGAACCGACATCCACAGACACAGATGTTGGAATAATTGATATTCCTGTCGATAACATAACTGACATAGTCCGCCGGGCGTTTTTTCAGTCGAACTGCATGCGCCATGTGACCAAGCCCATGAAAATCTTCGTTTTGGTAAAGATCTCGGGCATCTGCAAAACCCAGTCTTGTTCCGTTCTTGATAACATCGCCAATGCTCATCATGTTGCTGCTTATCCTGCTGCGCGGGGAACCGCTCAATCGTGAAAGACTAAGGCTTCCAAGATAATATTTTTGCCATAGCCAAAAATCATTTCCCTAAACACGATGACAATTGGATACCTTGTGGAAAAAACAGTTGCGTTCGACAGGATCAAAGCCCGCATCTCGAATCGTACGTTCCAATTCCTGGCGCGTGAGCGACTGCTCGGATTCGGCTCCAGCCATGTGTCCGATCTTTTCCTCGACCACCGTACCGTCAAAGTCATCGGCGCCAAAATGCAGGGCCACCTGAGCCAGCTTCACCGTCAGCATGATCCAGTAGGCCTTCAGGTGAGGAATATTGTCGAGCATCAGCCGGCTGACAGCCATGGTTTTAAGATCTTCCACGCCGGTTGTGGGCCCGACTTCGCATACCTGGGTGTTGGCCGGCTGAAACGGCAACGGGATAAAACAGACAAAACCTTGAGTTTCATCCTGTAACGCCCGCAAAGCGAGCATATGGTCGAGCTTTTCTTCGTTACTTTCCACATGACCGTAAAGCATCGTAGCATTGGACTTAATGCCCAGCTCGTGAGCCTCCCGTGCAACCCTCAACCAGCCTTCACCGCTCAGTTTTGCGGGGCACAGCAGCGCCCGCACACGCGGACTGAATATTTCCGCCCCGCCGCCAGGCAGCATATCCAGGCCTGCCGCCCGCAGACGCCTGAGGACCTCACGGCTGGAGCAGCCTTCCAGAGCAGCAAAATGCGCTATTTCGACAACCGTAAACGCCTTAATGAGCACATCCGGCCTCACTTGCTTTATTGTCCGAAGAAGATCTTCAAAATACGCAAGTGGAAGGTCGGGATGACACCCGCCGACCATGTGCACCTCGGTAATGGGCGCGGTGAGGCTGTCGTGCATCTTGTGGTGGACATCGGCTGCCGTCAGCTGAAAAGCCAGGGGATCGCCCTTTTGGCGGCCGAAAGCACAAAATCTGCACCCATTCACGCAGATGTTGGAATAGTTTATGTGTTGATTCATCACGTAGAAGGCCCTATTGCCGTGCAGGCGCAGGCGCACCTTGTGGGCAAGGGCGCCGACAGCGAGCACATCGGAGCATGCGAAAAGACGCTGCCCATCTGCAAAGGTCAGTCTCTCACCGGCTTCGACCTTTGCAAAAATGTCCCCCAGTTGCAGTTGCTTATACCAAGAGTAGTTCACCATGAGTCGTATGATCCTGTCCCGGCCGTCATGCAGCCCGTCCAATCCCGCCCTGCTATTCGACCTCGCGCTCCATGCCGACCGCCATCTGCAAACCAAAGCCGTTTCCGGTTCGATCCACTGCCTTCCCCTCGGACACCGCCGCGCTCATGCCGGTGCGAATGAGTCCGATGAATTCATCGACATAACGCTCCAGGTCACTCTCGGATGCACCGTATATCCCGGCTCCGGCATCCAGGAAGGAAACACAGTAAGCTTGCAGAAAACGGTCCATGAGCGCATCGAGAAAAAAGACGGTCATGTTGACGTCCAGATCGGAACGCAGCTCGCCGTCGGCTATGCCCTTCTCCACCAGGGGGCGCAGGTATTCACTGGAAAAAAGATGCACCTGCTGTAGGAATTCGGCACGCAGTGGGAAATCTTCCTGAAAAATCATTTTGAGGTAGATACGATAAATTTTGGGATGTTTTTGGATAAACCTGATTCCGGCTGACAGGCTTTGACCGATGCGCTGAAAAAAATCCTGCTCCGCCGTATCTTGCCTGACTTGGCGCAAAGAACGCCTCACCAGCTCCACAGCATGGTCGAAGATCACCCGGAACAACCCCTCCTTATTGACAAAATATTGGAAGAGGGATCCCTTAGCGATGGCCAGCTTCTGCACCATGCGGTTCATACTGGCCTGGCGAAAGCCATGCGATGCAAATTCATCAATTGCTATTGCAAGAATTCTTTGCTGTTTGTCGCCTTCCAAATTGTTAAAAGTTTCTCGAGGAAGCTTCAACCGAGCATACCTGCCCCATGATACAAGCCAGGAAAACTTTAAAAGCTGTCCATTGTAAGCCGGAAATGACCAGGTGGTCATTATAGAAAATACAAACCCTTTGTCAACCCATGAAGAGCTCGATCGGCAAAACATCTTCCCTGGTCAATCCACGTACTGCCCAGTCAACCGCTCAAAAGGCCGTCCGAAAATTGGCCTGTCCTCCGCTCGTCCTGCCGGTGAACCCCGCCACCCGGCAGGCATGCGTTGCCCTGGATTCCTGGCGCCGCCGCAGCAGTACCCCGCAATGCCGTAAAGCAGGCGAGGCAAAGACCCATTGTCTCTGCCTCGCCTTCGCATTAGAATGTCCATCATGACAATCAATGACAAACGCATATCTCTGGGGAAGCGATTACGTTCGAGCCGCTCTTTTCACTGCCTCGGCACTTTGCCCAACTGGCAAGATTATCCCGCCGTGCGGAAAGATGCACTGCGAAACGCTGCGGTTGTTTACTACCCGAGCACGCTCTACGAGGATCTGTTCGAATCCATCGGCAAGAGTGTCTTCCCCTCTAATTTCTATTCACTCATGGGGAACAAAATTCGTCAGACCGCCGTGTTTCAGTTACTCGGCATCAATCACCCGCGCACCCGTTTATACTACGGTCGAAACCGCATGCGACGAATTCTCGAGGACTTCCCCCTGCCCTTTGTTGCCAAAACTCCCGTCGGATCATCTCAGGGCCGGGGAGTGTGGCTGATCAACAGGGAGCATCAACTGAGGGACTATTTGCACGACCATCGGCCGGCATATGTGCAGCAGTATCTGCCGATCGACCGGGACCTCAGGGTGGTCATCGTTGCCGGGCAAGTGGTCCATAGTTATTGGCGGATCCAGGCAGCCGACAACTTTCGCAACAATGTGTCTCAAGGTGCGCGTATCTGCTACGATGACATTCCCGACGATGCCTTGAAATTTGCCGGGGATGTTGCGATCCGCTGCGGCTTTGGAGAAGTTGGACTGGATGTCTGCCATTTTGAGGACCGGTACTATGTTTTGGAAGCGAATATGGTGTATGGGCTGGAAGGATTTCGCCAGGCTGGATTGGATATTCACGAAATTCTGGCGGATTTGGCAGACCGGGGATTAATTTAGCCGCCTGTGCCGGAATTGGTTTGGCCCCCCCTGTGGTCATGCCGGCGCAGGCGGGCACTCCCCCCGGCAGCAGGCTCCTAAGTCCGGTTCGGCTCCGCCGGCTCCCTGCTTTGCCGGTGCGCTCGCTGCAAGAATTCCATAGCCTGAGCGCGGGTTTTATCGGAAACCGATATCCCCCCGAGCATACGGGCCAATTCTTCTATCCGCGCTTCACCCGATAGCGGGGTAATGCTGGTGGTGGTTTCTTCCTTGTGAGTCTGTTTGGCGACTCGGTAGTGATATTCCCCGTAGCATGCAATTTGCGGCAAGTGGGTGATGCAGATCACCTGGTGCTTTTCGGCCAGGTGCTGCAGCTGTCGGCCGACCAGTTCCGCAGTACGCCCGCCAATGCCCGCGTCCACTTCGTCGAAAATGAGCGTTTCAGCTTCTCCCTGACGACTCAGCAGACTTTTCAAGGCAAGGAGAATTCGCGAGAGCTCCCCACCGGATGCTATTTTGGCCAACGGCTTGAGCTCTTCTCCGGGATTCGCCGAGAGTAAAAACTGCAAGCGATCCATGCCGGCAGGAGAAAAACGCCGACTCTCTTTCTCCTTCTCCTGTTTATCGTCGTCAAAGGCGACGGAAAAACTGGCTTGATGCATGTCAAGCAACGCTAAAACATCTTCCACCGCTTTTCCCAACAGCAATGCCGCCTCTCTCCTCTGAGCCGACAGCGCTGCAGCCTTTTCGAGGTACGCTCCCTCGAGAAGCTCCTTGCGTCTCCTCAGATCATTTTCGACCAAATCCCATTGCTCATCTTCCGTAAGAGCCTGGCGCAGCTCATCCCGCCGCCGAATCATCCGTGCCACGCTGCCGCCGTATTTTTTCCCCAGTTTCTGCAAAAGCGCCAGCCGCTCCTGGGCCGCTTCAAGCCTGTGCGGCTCAAAGGAAATACTGGAAGCATAACTCTGCAGGCAATGGGACAGCTCTTCAAGGTGAATGCGCGCCTGCTCCAAATGGGTGAGCAGAAAGCTTTGCCTGGAATCAATCCCGACAAGCACATGCAGATTCCGCTCGAGTTCCGCAAAGCGCCCCAGAATGGCATCACGCCCGGCATACAGGGTCTGGTGCGAATCTTGTGCAGCGTCATGGAGCGTAGCGGCATGCTTCAGCACGTTTACTTCCTGCTCCAAGGCCTCGTCTTCTCCTTCGTGCAGCTCTGCGGCTTCCAGTTCCTGGAGTTGAAAACGAAACCAATCCGCCTGATCCGCTCTCTCTTTTTTGGATCGCCTCAGCCGGGTCAATTCTCCTGCGACCTCCGACCATTGCTCATAGACCTCGGCCACCTGTTGCACCATCGGCTCCAAGCTGCCGAAAGCATCCAGCAGTCCCAGATGCAATTCCGGGTTGAGGAGCGACTGATGCTCGTGTTGCCCGGAAATGGAAGCCAGGAACTTGGCCATGGGTTGAAACTGCTGGAGCGTGACCAACTGATCGTTCACGAATACCCGACTGCGACCGGTGCGGCTGACGGTCCTCAGCACGACCAGTTCCCCGGTAAAATCCTGCCCCAGGTCACTCAAATATTGCACCAGAGCATCCTTGGCCGGAACCTGAAAGACTGCCTCGACCGCCGCTTCATTGGCTCCCGTACGGATCAATTCCTGCGACGCGCGACTGCCCAGAATGAGGTTCACAGCACCAACGAGAATTGATTTGCCGGCACCGGTCTCGCCCGAGAGAATATTCAAACCGGTCCCAAAGGAGACCTCCAGGTGCCTGATGACAGCCAAATTGTGGATAACCAACTCAGTCAACATCGTGCCTTACCCATCCGACCTTCCGCCCGCATTGGTGACGCGTCGATGAATCAGCAGCATAATCGTTTCAAGGCTCCAGGATGCGCAGGATTTACATAACGGTTTCATGATATTACATCCCAACGCCCGAGGCAACGTGAACGCCGTTCAGAAAAAAGTTTGCTCTTGTCCGGCTATTTTTGTTAACGTACTTTTTCTTTCATTTTACATCGCTGACTTGGAGCAGCCTCAGAGGGTAACAAACTTTTATGAAAAAATGGTGGTTGAAAACAAAGCGCCCGGTGGGACTCACGGTTAAGCAAGATCCTTACGGGTTTTCAGTGGATAAGCGGCCATCTTTTCTTTTGAGAAGCTGGTTTGAAAAGATGATCACCAAGACTTCCATGCCGGATGATCAGCAGCACCAGCTGGAAGAATTGTCCAAAAAAGGTCATATCGTATACGCTTTCGAGTACCGATCCCATCTGGACTTTGTTTACCTCAACCTACGACTCTACCAACTGGGCTTGCCGGCACCTTCCTTCCTTTTCGATATGCATCCCTATCTATGGCAGCCACGATGGTATGCGTGTAAGATTCTTGCCTATCATCTGTACCACTTCATGCGCAACAGAAAACGGCCGGACCCGTACACGGACGGCCATTACCGGAAGAAGATTGAAGACCAAGAGACCGGTTTATTTTTCCTGCTGGGAGAAAAGGGCTACTATCGGCGTACGGTTTTGGTCGGCCATGACCCGCTGGAGCATTTGATAGAGATCCAGAAATCCCACGCAAGACCAATCTTCATTGTTCCTCTGGTGCTGCTTTATACCCGTGACCCGGGCCGCAAGAGACGCGGGTTTGGTGAGATCTTTTTCGGCCAAAAGGAACAACCCGGGCCGCTTCGCAAATGTTTTTCCTTTCTTCGCGGGTACTCGAGCGCCGCGTTCGAAGCCGGCGAAGCCCTCAATTTGCAGGAAGTGCTGGGGGAGATTTCGGAAAAACCCCACGAGCGTCGCAAACAGATTTTTCAGCTCCGGCGCGAGCTGATTGATTCCATCGCCGTCATTAAACGCGCCATTGTCGGGCCGCGCCCCAAAACCAAGCTGGAGCTTAAAGAGATCATCCTGCATCACCCCAGGCTGGAAGCGCAGATGCAGCGGCGCGCCAAGTCGAGTCAGCAGGAAATTTGGAAGATCAGAAAGGAAGCCGATCAGTATCTCGATGAAATCGCAGCCAATTATAATTACACGTTGATCCAGATAGCGGAAAAATTCCTCACCTGGATGTGGAATAACCTGTTTGACGGGATCGATGTGGATGTAGAAAGCCTGCAACGAGTCAAACGCGCCGCCCGGCATAATACTTTGGTTTATATTCCTTGTCACAAGAGCCACATCGACTATCTGATCCTCTCCTACATACTGTTCCGAAACAACCTCTATTCGCCCTTCGTTGCGGCAGGAAAGAACCTCTCCTTTTGGCCTCTGGGACCGATTTTTCGTCGCGGTGGAGCGTTTTTCATTCGCCGCAGCTTCAAGGGCATCAAGTTCTATGCTGAAGTATTTTCCCTTTACGTCAAGACCCTGGTGCAGTTGGGCCATAATGTCGAGTTCTTCATCGAGGGCGGGCGCAGCCGCACGGGCAAAATGGTACTCCCCAAGCTGGGACTCATGGCCATCCTGATACAGGCGGTAGAGGAGGGCTTCTGCGATGATTTGGTGTTTGTGCCCACCTCCATTTGCTACGATCGCATACCCGAGGAGGAATCCTATCTCAAGGAAGTTTCGGGAGGTGCCAAGGTCGACGAGAATATCGGCCAACTGGTCCGCGCGCGGCGCTTCTTGAAAAAACGCTACGGTCGGGTGTACGTGCAGTTCGCTGAACCCATATCGTTGCAGCGCTATCTCGAACGGGTTCAACTGAAGATGGGTAAGCTGCGTCCCAAAGAACGGCATGCCATGTATCGCGATTTTTCCTATCGCATCATCAACAGCATCAACCAGGCTTCGCTGGTGACTCCGCATGCTTTAGTGGCAACCGCACTCCTGAGCACACCCCGCCACGGCATCTCCCTGGCCGAATTCAAGGAGACCTGCAAAGTATTCTACGACTATCTGGGGGTCCATCAAATCAGATTTTCCAACACGCTCAGCAACTATGCCGTGGTGGTTGCGGAAACGCTGGCGGATCTGGAACGGAGCAAAATCATCGGCAAACTCAAGGATGCCGACGACGACCTGGAAGAAGAAGTTTACACCATGGAGGACAGCAAGCGATTAACCCTGGAGTATTACAAGAATAATGCCATCCATTTTTTCCTCCCCGCAGCTTATGTTTCCACGTCCATCCTGGCCCAGCAGACGTTCCAATTCAGTCTCTCGCAGATTTTGGAAGATGTTGCGTTCATGAAGAACTTTTTCAAGTTCGAGTTCGTCTATGACAGCGAAATTTCCGACCAGAGCCTCGTGGAGGGAGTGCTCGACGCATTTGAAGAGATGGGTTGGTTGCATCCCATTGGCCAGGAAGATCACCCCTATTTGTTGACGCATAAAGGCATGCGGGTGGCCCATTCTTTCAGCAGCGTGCTGCGCAATTATTTTGAAGGCTACTGGCTGGTGCTCCGGGCGTTCAAGTACCTGCAGAAAAAATCCTACAGCGACAAGGATTTCATCAAGAAAGTCTTGGGATCGGGGCAAAAGGCGCTCAAGCTGCAATTGATCGAACGGCCCGAATCCGTTTCCAAGATCATCTTCGCCAATGCTCTCAAGTATTATCTCGAAAAAGGCGTCATCGATAAGAAAATAGGCGGCACCAAAGGAAAAGAAAAGGACCAGGATCTATATGTCGATGCGGGAAATCGCCTGCTGATCCAGCATTACAGCAAGCAAATCAGCCGCTTCCTCAGGTCGCCGCACTTTTCTCTGCAATGAAGCATTGCCTCCTCACACATCGACCATGCTTTCCTGCAACAATTCGATATCCTCGATGTGTTCTTCCAGATAATTTTTCAGCTTTTTCTTGAGGCGGCTTTCGATCTGACGCACACGCTCCCGGCTTATCCCGAACTCGTCACCGATTTCTTGGAGTGTCATGGAATCTTCGGCCAGCAGTCGCTTGTCAAAAATCACCGCCTCTTTTCCATTCAATTGCTTCCTGAACAGCATCAATTTGTCATGCAGGATGCTCTTCGCTTCTCGATCTGCAATCTGGTCGTCTACGGGCAGATCATCCGAGGGGAGGAACGACTTGTGAGTGTCTTCGGAATCTTCTTTCAAAGGGCTGTCCAAGGAGATTTCCCAGCTGTTGAGCCGCTGATCCATTTCGACGATTTCGGATTCCTTGACATCCAGTCGGTCGCTCAGCAGTTTCGCGGAAGCCTCTATCCCTTGGGCCTCGAGCCGTTCCTTTTCTTTGCGCAGGTTGAAAAAAAGCTTCCTTTGGGCTTGAGTTGTGCCAATCTTGACCAGCTTCCAGTTGTCCATGATGAACTTGATAATGTAGGCTTTGATCCAAAACGATGCGTAGTAGGAAAACTTGTAGCCCCTGTAAGGATCGAATTTCTTCACCGCCTGCATCAGGCCGACGTTGCCTTCCTGAATCAGATCCATCAGGTTCTGCATCCAGTACCGTTGAAAATCCATGGCGATCTTGACCACCAGGCGAAGATTGGCCGTGATCAGCTTGTAGGCCGCATCGAGGTCGTTCTTTTCCCGATAGCGAACAGCAAGCTCCCGCTCCTCTTCACGACTCAGCAATGGATATCTTTTGATCTCATCGAGATAGAGACGAAAGGGATCCAACACTACAGAGTGAGCCTTCCCAGGGGAAGGCACGGAACTCGGCTTCACTTTGCTGCTGTGCTGGTTTTTTTTGGAACCCGCCTTCTTTGCGGCACCTGCTTCACTTTTTTGCGCCATATAGCAGTGACCTCATCCTGATATGGAATAATCCGATATCGACAAAAGGTTGTTTGACTGGGGACATCTCCATTCGCTAAAAGTTTAAATTGAATATTATTATACGCGCTTTGCCAACACAAGGGTAAAACCCCGACCGACCGTATTCAATATTTTGCATGAATGGTGCGCAATATGACCTGCATTCCCGCTTAGACGATCGGCTAAGCCCCCTGCGGTTTTATAAAAGAACGAGCACCTCCTTAAAAGTCATTGCTTTTTACCAGTGAGTTCTTTATAAAAGCCTCGACCATGCTGATAATCGCAGGCTACTGTCGTTTGTGCCCTTCGATGCAGACACATATTGACTCCAGTTATGCACACCCGCTAAGTGAATCCCTCTTGCCTGCTGCGGCTTCATCCAATCCTTGGAAACCGACAAAAGGTTGGCTTGGGGCTCTGCCACAAAATTGTGGCAGCGCAGTGGTCGGCAAGGGAAGCGGCCCAACGGAATTTTTTCCCAAGGCAACCAGCCTATTTGGGAGATTGACTGAAAATGGCGTTAGGAATATCTCATGGTAGTGGCGGTTGATGGTCCTGCCGGAGCGGGGAAGAGTACGGCATGCAGGCTTTCGGCGAAAAGGCTGGGGTTTGCTTACCTGGATACCGGTGCGATGTATCGTGCAGTGGCATGGAGCCTGGTCGAACAGGGTGATTCCCTGACTGCTGCCGAGAACGTAAGCAACCAACTGAGCAGGCTGCCTCTTCATTTCAGTATCGAAAACGGTTCCCTGGTGATTTATCATGGAGCGCGGCAGCTGAGCGACGAGCTGCGACAACCGGAGATGGCCGGCTGGGCGTCCCGCATTTCGCAGATTCCATGGGTTAGAGCCTACTTGACCAGGTGGCAGAGGCGCCTGGCGAACGCGGCAGATATAGTTGCCGAGGGCAGGGATATGACGACGGTGGTGTTCCCCGATGCAACGGTAAAAGTCTACCTCACGGCCGACCTGGCAACGAGGGCCCGGCGCCGCTTCCTGGAATATCGAGCAAAGAATATCGAAGTAGATTACACTGATTTGGAGGCGCAAATCCGAGCCCGCGACCAGGCTGATCAGGAAAGGTCATTGGCGCCTTTGCGACCGGCCTCCGATGCGATTCTACTGGACACTTCCGCGTTGGAAATTGACGAGGTGGTGGATCGTCTGGTTGAAATCATACGATCCGCAAGCACCTCAGGTGCGCCTCAATAACGTTTGAAAAGATCTAAATATACATTGAATTCGGACGCGATTTCAGGTATAATTGTTGTTTATTAAGGTGGCGACTCGCCAAATTTGGACAAGGGGGTACTAGACTCAATGGTTAACAACGACGATTCAACAAAACAAACCCACACAGAAGATCCAATGTTCACCGACATGAATTTGGAAGATCCCATGCTGGACGGTGACATCGAGGACATGGAAACGCTCGAGGATCTTTATGAACAGAGCTTCCGCAATATCCAGGAAGGTGAGGTCATCCGGGGTCGCATCGTGCAAATCACCGATGACTACATCATGGTGGATATTGGTTATAAATCGGAAGGGCAGATCCCTGTTCGCGAGTTCAAGGATGAAAGCGGCAACGTGCAAGCCGCCATATCCGACGAAGTGGACGTACTGCTTGAACTCCACGACGACGAAGAGGGAACCATCCTTCTGTCGAAGGAAAAAGCGGCAAAGATCAAGGTTTGGGACGATATAAGCCGAATCTATAATGATGACGGTATCATCGAAGGCAAGGTCATTTCCAAGGTCAAGGGCGGCCTCGCCGTGGACATCGGCGTTCAGGCATTCCTGCCAGGCTCCCAGGTCGACTTGAGGCCGGTTCGCAACCTGGAATCCCTGATCGATCACACCTACCCCTTCAAGATCCTCAAATACAATAAGAAACGTCGAAATGTCGTGCTCTCCCGCAGAGTCCTGCTGGAAAAGGAACGCGAACAGATGAAAGCCGAGACTCTTGCCAGCCTGGAAGATTCCAAGGTTGTGGAGGGAGTGGTAAAGAATATTACCGACTACGGAGTTTTTGTGGATCTGGGAGGAATCGACGGACTGTTGCATATCACCGACATGAGTTGGGGCCGCGTCGGCCATCCATCGGAAATGTTCCAGATAGGCGACAAGATCAATGTCATGGTGCTCTCTTTTGACCGCGAGAACGAACGCGTTTCCCTGGGACTCAAACAGCTGGTACCCGATCCATGGACCAATGCGGAAGAAAAATACCCCGTCAACACTCAAGTCAGGGGTCGCGTCGTGAGCCTGACCGACTATGGGGCGTTTGTCGAAATTGAAGAAGGCGTGGAAGGCTTGATCCATGTTTCCGAGATGTCTTGGACCAAAAAAATTCGCCATCCGAGCAAGATATTGAACGTGGGCGATGAAGTCGAGGCCGTCGTGCTGAGCATCAATCCCGACAACAAGAGAATTTCTCTGGGTATGAAGCAGCTCGAGCCCAATCCATGGGATGTGATCGCCGAAAAGTATCCGATCGGCACTACGATCGCCGGTAAGATCAAGAACATCACGGACTTTGGCGTGTTTATCGGAATCGATGAGGGCATCGACGGGCTGGTCCATATTTCCGACATCTCCTGGACAAAACGCGTCAAACACCCTTCGGAGGTCTTTAAGAAGGCCCAGGAAGTCCAGGCGATAGTCTTGAACATCGATAAAGAGAATGAGCGCTTTTCTTTGGGTATCAAGCAGCTTGAGCAAGATCCCTGGGAGACCATTCCCGATCGTTATCCCCTGGGAAGCGTCATCAGCGGCCCCATCACTAATGTTACCGACTTCGGACTGTTTGTGGAATTGGAAGAGGGCATCGAAGGCCTGGTTCATGTTTCGGAAATCAGCAAAGAAAAGATCAAGTCCCCGGTCGGCCAATACAAGATGGGTGATACGATTACTGCCAAAGTGATCAACATTTCACCCAAAGACCGCAAGATCGGGCTCTCGGTTAAGAAGGTCGATGATCAGGAAGAACGATCCAACTATGAAGAGTATGTGAATACCGCCAAAGCAGCAACATCCAACCTTGGCGAGCTGCTCAAGGAAGAATTGGAAGCCCTTTCCAACAATTCCGCACCGGCTGACAAAGAATAGTTGTCGATTACCCTTTGTGTTTGCAAGCCCGGTTCATGCATTGCGCCTGATACCGGGCTTTCGTGTTTGGGAGGACCCCGGCAGCGGTGAAACAACCTGGTTGCTTACTCATTTCATTGGTGTTCCTGCTGGTTGCAGGAGCGGCATTTTGGCTGATCACTTCCGATCATGCATTGTTGGCGAATCCCAACAGGATTGCCGTGATCGAAGTCAAGGGCCTCATTGACGATGCCCGGGAGACCCTGCGCAGCATCGTCAAGTACCGTAAAGACCCCAATGTAAAAGCCCTGGTTCTGCGGGTCGAATCCCCGGGCGGTGGGGTGGGACCGTCGCAGGAAATTTACCGAGAATTGCAGCGCACTAATGAGACCAAGCCCGTGGTGGCCTCTCTGGGCGCTGTTGCAGCTTCTGGAGGGTATTATATCGCCTCGGCCGCCGGCCGCATCTTCGCCAGTCCGGGGACGGTCACGGGCAGCATCGGCGTTATCGTCTACTACCCGAACCTGGAGGAGCTGTTTGAAAAGATCGGGTACAGCATGACCGCCATAAAGAGTGGGCGGTTCAAGGACTTGGGAAATCCTGACCGGGAGATGACCGCGGAAGAAAAAGCCCTGCTGCAGCAAACCATCGACCAAGTCCATCGCCAGTTTATCGAGGCGGTAGCTGCCGCTCGCAATATTCCCAGGGAAAAGATTGAGGCAATAGCCGACGGCCGAATTCTAACGGGCGAAACGGCAAAACAGTTGGGATTGGTCGATGAACTTGGCAATTTCGAGGACGCTGTCAGGGCGGCGGCCATCATGGGCAAAGTGGAAGGGGAGCCGAAGTTGGTTTACGCAAAGAAAAAAGGGTTTTCCTTACTGGAACTGCTGCTGGGCAATCAATTGGCCGAGCAAATAACGAATTATCCCGTCGGCTTCGCCGGCATCCGTTATCAGGCCCCGTTGGCACCCTGACACGACGGGCTTGGGGTTCATGGCAGGCCGGCACCGGTCGCCCGCCATGACCTCCCTCGTTTATACTTGAAAAGCAGCGACGTCTCCCGCTCCCTCCCGAAGTACTTCGGGAGTGTCATCAATGAGAGAAATAACACTCGACGGTTTGCCGTTGACAATGCCCCCGTCAATGATCAGATCAAGGGCATGCCCCAACTTTGCCTTGATCTCCTGGGGGGTCTCCAAGATGCTGCTCGTTTCCGGATCGGTAGCCGAGGTACTGATGATGGGATGTCCCAATTCCTGAACAATAGCCAAACAGATTTCATGATCCGGCACTCGAATACCCACAGTGCGGCGCTTGGTGAGCATGATTTTGGGGACCAGCCGCGAGCCTTCCAGGATGAATGTGTAGGGGCCTGGCAGGAGCCGTTTCATGGTCTTGTAAGCGTAATTTGTCACTTGAGCGTACTCGCTTATATTTTTCAGGTCACTGCAGATAAAGCTAAAAGGCTGTTGCGCGGATCTACGCTTCAACTGGTAGATTTTTTCAATGGACTCTTTGTTGAACAAATCACAACCGATACCGTAATACGTATCGGTGGGATAAGCTATTACCCCCCCATTGGCCAGAATTTCCGCAACCTGCTTAATCTTTCTCGGTTCAGGATGTTGCGAGTTCATCTCGAGTATCATGGGCAATCCTCTCGGGCTAAAGGTGATTTGTCGTTGCAAACGTGCAGGTCCCAGAGTACCACACTAACCCGCGGGGCGCCTCTCCAGAATGACTTTTGGCTGCTTTCCCGCGGTTCCAACGGACTCCGGGAACCGCCAACCGCATTCCCATGCGGATTCGAAGTTGCAGCAGATTGACCTAAGGCCGGCATTCTCGGACACGCTCCCGGGCTTTGTGTCAGGAGAGGCTGCAGGATCAATCAATGGCATAGCCAAGTAAATAAACCGTTGGTTGTGTTAGGGTTTGCGATTGTTCAGATTTGAAAATAAACTCTTGCAACTGACCCTGTCAAGCTAAGAAAAGGAGCCGGCGGCTGATGACCCGGGCAAATGAGCGTCACTTGAATTTCGCCTCCATCGATATCGGTTCTCACACCATCCGACTACTCCTGGCCACACTGGTGAACGGCGAGCAAATAGTTCCGCGCCGTGTTGAAAGGGCCATCACCCGCTTGGCCAAAAATTACCAGGACACCCGGGAGCTCTCTTCAGCGAGTATGCTCAAAAGCCTTGACACATTGAAAGGATACCAAAGGCTGTTAGACCGCTACCAGGTGGAGGCTGTTGCGTGCGGAGCAACCGGTGTGCTGCGCAGGGCGGTAAACACTCGGACATTTCTCGAATCAATCAAATCCTCGGTGGGGCTGGATGTTTCCATTCTTTCAGAAAGGGATGAGGCCGCCCTATCCGCCAAGGGCATTTTGAGCGTTCTTCCGCCCGGTGAGGGACTGAAATTGTTGTTTGATCTGGGGGGGAGCAGCACAGAGTTTATTCTGGTCGACCCGGAGGCAGGCGTGCCCCTTTGGGTCGAAAGCATTTTCATCGGTGCGGCGGGCATCGCCGAAAAGTATTTGACGGACAATCCGCCCAAGGCGCAACAGCTGCAACGTGCCGCCCGGTTCATCCGGGCCCGCATCGAGCAGGCCCTATCCGGCCTGCACCACGCTCTCGAGCAAACTGGCTCGGGCTCGAGTCTGGACGCACTAATGCTGGTCGGCACCGCGGGAACCGCCACGACACTGGCCTCGATGTACCTGAAAACCAATGAATATCGAGCTCATCGGATTAATGGGACACTTCTAACCGAGGATTGGCTTGCGGGCACGGTGCAGCACCTGGCCCGGCTCACTACTGAAGAAAGGCAAAGCATTCAGGGACTGGAAAGAGGAAGGGAAGATATCATACTGGGGGGGGCACTGATCGTTTTGCAGATTCTGCATGCACTGAACCAACAGCGGCTCACCGTTACCGACGCAGGGCTGTTGGAAGGTCTTCTCCTCTATCTTATTGAAAAACAGAGAGGAATGCCTCATACTTTAGGAACTCCTTTGGAGTGGCTTTGGCCAATTGCATAGGCGCTGGCAGCGCATGGCTACCCCTTGTAGCCGGATGGAGGATACCAGTATTCAACGCAGGGGCGGACCGATCGGCAATGATTTGCAGACCCCTGGAAAAGATCACGGAGAGATTCAATGCAGAATGAACAGTCGGCTATTCAGGAAGCTCTTACTTTTGACGACGTTTCATTAATCCCCAGATATTCCGAGATATTACCACAGGAAACCAACCTTGAAACCCCCTTGACCCGCAGCATAACCATGCGAATTCCTTTGCTCAGTGCAGCAATGGACTCCGTCACGGAAGCGGATACCGCCATAAGCATTGCGCGGGAAGGCGGAATTGGCATCATCCACCGCAATATGTCCGTCGAGCGGCAAGCCCAGGAAGTCAATAAGGTCAAGAAATCCGAAAGCGGAATGATCGTTGATCCGGTCACGGTGGAACCCGACCAGCGCATTTCGGACGTGCTGGAACTGATGGCACGCTATCGCATTTCGGGTGTACCCGTGGTGAAGCAAGGGCAACTGGTGGGGATCATCACAAATCGTGACCTGCGTTTTGAAACCAACGTCAACCTCAAAGTCTCTGAGGTCATGACTAAAAAGAACCTGGTAACGGCCCCCATAGGCATTTCTCTGGAAGATTCCAAGAAATTGCTCCATGCCAATCGAATTGAAAAGTTGCTGGTAGTGGATGAAGCCGGCAAGCTGAAGGGATTGATCACCATCAAGGATATCATGAAGGTCAAAAAATATCCCAATTCGAGCAAGGACCAACTCGGCAGGCTGAGGGTCGGGGCCGCTGTCGGGGTCGGCAAGGGCATGCTCGAACGGGTGCTGGCGCTCAAGCATGCCGGGACCGATTTGATTGTTGTGGACAGTGCCCATGGGCACTCCAGAAATGTCTTGGAGATGGTGAAGCTGATCAAACAGGAATGCCCGGACATGCAAGTCGCCGCGGGCAACGTTGCCACGGCCGAAGGAGCGGAAAGTCTGATCAAAGCCGGGGCGGATGCCATCAAGATCGGAGTGGGACCCGGATCCATTTGTACAACGCGTATCGTGGCAGGAGTGGGCGTGCCACAAATCACCGCAATCCTGGCTTGTGCACCGGTGGCGCGCGCCCACGACGTTCCCATCATCGCCGATGGTGGAATCAAATACAGCGGGGACATTGTCAAGGCGCTGGCGGCTGGAGCAAACACTGTCATGATTGGAAGCCTGTTTGCCGGAACCGATGAAAGTCCCGGCGAAACCGTACTGTATCAAGGACGAAGCTACAAAGTGTATCGCGGCATGGGCTCCCTGGGCGCAATGAAGGAAGGCAGCCGCGACCGCTACTTCCAGGATGAAGTCCTGGAACTCACCAAACTGGTACCGGAAGGCATAGAGGGGATGGTGCCCTACCGCGGGCCGCTGTCGGCCAGTGTACATCAACTCATAGGAGGACTGCGATCGGGAATGGGATATCTGGGCTGCCGCAACCTTGAAGAACTTCGCACACAAGCCCTGATGGTTCGAGTCACTGCTGCGGGGCTCAGGGAAAGCCACGTGCATGACGTCATCATCACCAAAGAAGCACCGAACTATCAGGTGGATCTGAAGTGATCTCAATTACCGACCGGGGCACCGAGCAACCCTTAAAAGACCAGGTGCCGCCCCCCTCAACGCAGTGAACAGGAAAGGAACACCCCATGAAGTGGGATCACCTGCACGAAGAACGAATACTCATTTTGGATTTTGGATCCCAATACACCCAGCTCATTGCCCGCCGGGTTAGGGAAAGCCATGTCTACTGTGAGATTCATCCTTTCAACATGGCAATCCAGGAGATCCGGGCCTTTCAGCCCAAAGGTATTATCCTTTCCGGCGGACCCGCCGGTGTATATCAAAAAGAAGCGCCCCTGCCCGACCCGCTGATCTTCTCTCTGCAGGTTCCCATTCTTGGTATTTGTTACGGTTTGCAGGTCATGGCCCACCAGTTGGGCGGCCAGGTAGAAAAAGCCGCCAGGCGCGAGTATGGCCCGGCGACGATTGATATCATTCATCCGGGTGACCTCTTCAAAAACATCGAATGCACGGACGTGCGGGTATGGATGAGCCACGGTGACCGGGTGCTCACACTACCGGCCGATTTTATTGTTCTGGCCAACAGCGACAATTCGCCAATCGCCGCTATGGGAGATTTCGGGCGCCATTTTTATGGTGTTCAATTCCATCCCGAAGTGGTGCACACCCCATGTGGCAAGAACCTGCTGGAAAACTTTCTGTACCGCGTCTGCCATTGTCGCTCGACATGGACCATGAAATCCTTTGTGGAAACCTCCATCCAGGTGATACGCGAGCGGGTGGGAGCAGATCAGGTCATTTGCGCATTGAGTGGCGGGGTCGACTCATCGGTCGTTGCGGCTCTCCTGCACAACGCCATAGGACCTCAGCTTCACTGCATATTCGTCAATAACGGGATGTTGCGCACGGGAGAAGCGGAAAGCGTGCAAACCATTTTTCGCGACCACTTTGAAATGAACCTCATTTACCTCGACGCATCCGAGCTGTTTTTGCAGCGGCTCAAGGGGGTCATCGATCCGGAACAGAAGAGAAAGATCATCGGCAATCTATTTATCGAACTGTTTGAAAAAGAGGCCGGG
>FWPV01002727.1_pt1 | contig 42322 bp, 41 predicted proteins | sample 2228371 | NCBI WGS metagenome assembly FWPV01 (sample SAMEA103939776, study PRJEB20133) | metagenome
TGTGGTAAACCTAAAAATACAGCAAAAAGGGTAGGCTTCTGCTCAGAAGCTTACCCTAAATTTTAAAACCGTTTCTCGGACAGTAGTGAATTGAAATAAAACATAATAGAAAAAGCCCGGAGCGATTCGGGCTTTTTTTGTCCGCTGATTTTTAGGGAGTTGATTAATTTTTGAAGGCTGCTTATTTTAAAATTAAAGTTTAAAATTAGTTTTGCTATTTCTAATTTGATTTTATGTTAAAGAGATTAATTTTTATCCAGCTTTTTACACTTTGTTTTATCCATTTTGGATTTTCCCAAGTCGATAAAAAGGCCATAATCAGGCAAAATGGCCAAAGTAGGACCGTCCAGTTGATCAGTAATCCAGATCAAAGCCAGTACAAAGAACTCTTGGTTTTGGAAGAAAATGGTCAGGTAACCTATTTTCCCACCGACCTTTCCAGTTTTGTTTTGCCGGATGGTCGCAAGTTTGTCTCTACGCAGATCAGAGGGACACGGGAACAGGTTTTTATGCTGATTCCTGTTGAGGGAGAAGTGTCTCTTGGTTTTTATGGCTCCCTCTATCATTTGATTTTACAGGGAGAAGCTATACCGCTCACGGTAGATTCACGAGGAGAATTTGGTCCTGAAAGTCGCCAACTCAAGCGAAAAACTTATCTCGGAGTACTTCATTTTGCCATGGATGGATGCAGTGATGAAGTCAATGCGCAGGTCAATGAAACCAACCTTTCCTACCCGTCATTGGAAAAACTATTGATTGCGTATCATGAGTGTAAAGGCTTGACCTATCAAGTTCATGGTGGAGACCAGAAGTTTTTGAAAGTTGGCTTTTCCGTGGCTGCGGGGTATTCGCAAATCACCCCCTCATTCGGTGACCTTCGATACTTGTCTCAGCCGGGTGGAGTACGGATGGACGTTATGGCGAATTTTGTTTTCCTAAAATTCTCACCACGTGTTCGAAGTGAATTTGGACTTGCTTTTACCCAGTTTGAACAGTTTTGGGGAGTTGGAAGAAGGGAACTGCCTCCCGGCCAAGAACAAAACAGGTATGAAGAAACAGCCCGCATTTCGGCTATTGACATTCCTTTTGTGGTCAACTACAGCCTGTTTAAATCAGAGAAGCAGGATTTTTATCTGGGATTGGGAATCAAATTTACGATTCACCAGAAGGAGCTTATTGCGGAGTTGTCTCAATATGAATTCAGACAATTGAGCCCCCCAAACAACCTGATCACCAGGCCAGCAGACCCGATTTTGATGACTGTTGACAATCGTCCGGGAGTTTTGGCCAGACTTGGATATGCCAGGAAAGTGGGTGGATTGTCTCTATTTACCGAAGTCCAAATAGACCGAGTAGCAAAAGCAGGTTTTTTACAGCTCAGTACTCAGGCTCCGAATGAATATTCTTACAGTTCATTCTCAGGAAAGCTAGGAGTAAGATTTTGATTTTCAACTGGTATATACTTATGAGATTACTGAGTTTTTGTTTGACTTTGGTATTTGCGATTACCTTTTATCCAAAAGGACATGCCCAAGAGCTACTTCTGGACAAGTTTATCAGCAAAAGTGGAGAAGTTATTTCTGGAAAGGCCCTGCTTGACTTTGAAGTGGAAGATTTGGAGTCTGTGGAGTTTGAGACTTCAGATGGACGGAGGCTTACCCTTGATCCAGGCACAGTTTCTGAACTTCAATTTGCCAGCGGAAGGAGATTTTTGTCTTTGGACATCGATAGCGATGGGAATGAGGAGTTTGTCTCATGGCTTTTTGAAGGTCAATGGGACTTGTTCCGCTATCAAAAAAACTATTTTCTCAGAGAGGAGAAGCAATTATTTCCCCTAAAAGAACTGAAAAGCACTCGGGAGCAGGATGGACGGACGGTCAATGTGACCACGCCGCAGTATCGGGGTGTTCTGTTGAGTAAATTAAAGCTCGCTACTGATCAGGAGGCGCTGAAAGCCCTGATCGATCGGTCTCGACTTACCGATAAGGATCTGATTCAAGTGATGGAAATGTACCATGAGGACCGGAATCTAAGCTATAGACAGTTTACTCCTAAGGGTAAATCCATGGAAACCGGCCTCCGCATATTGGCCGGAATAGGCATGCAGAGTTTGACCAAAAACTTTGAAAATCAGGGTATGAATTACAGATTTTCACCGGCATCGGCTCCGTATATAGAGGTTGGTCTGAGATTTAGAAAGTTCAAGTCTGCCCCTCGATTGATGATGGATGCAGGAGTAGCAATTTATTTTGAACCCTCGGAAATCGATCTCTCGGGTCAACGAATCACCTTTGCTTTGACTGGGACTCAAACCATGAAAAACAGCAGTATTGCTGTTCCCTTGATGGTGAATTACATCTTGGTCAAGGGGCTTTCCTCCTCAGTTTATGCAGGAGCAGGGTTGACGTTTTGGGTGAGTAATTTCTCCAATGAGTCTGCCTCGGTCTTTGTGGACAATGGAGGTGCTGAGTCCAATGTCATCGAAGAAGACTTTGTCAGTAGAAAATCTTCTTCACTCAGTCCAAGTCTGAAACTGGGATGGATGCGGGATTTTTCTTCCGGATCGCTGATCATCGAGCTCAAAGGAGACTTGGTATTGAAAAATTATGAATTTACCCCGCTCAACTATTATTCGGTCTATCACCTCGGAGTGGGGACGGTCAGCGTAGGATATCTATTTTAGACGCCAATCTATCGTTGTCGATTATTGGGGGTTTTACAGGGAACCAATTTAGGGATAGTCCAAAGCTCGAATTGTTTGATTTTGCTTCATACGATTGCCATCGAGTGATGGTTTAAGAGTCTGATTTGATTGGATGAGGGTACATCCATCCATAAAAATCTTCGGGTAAAGTCTGTCGATCTCATAATTTCCTATCCACTAAATCCTATTTCAAGACATTGAGAAAGTGAGGAAGGCAAGAGTATCAGGTTAAGAAAAAGAATGGATTCCAAAATGAGAAGTGGGTGTTTTTGATGAGTATGTTGGTTAGGTTCAATAAATCGATTTTTCACTTTTTTCGCCAATAATTTAGAGCAGCTTCGATAGGCTGACCTGAGACAAAAGGATTGAAATTAAAAAAGAGGAGTTTAATAGAGTAGCACTTTCATGGCGGATTCTAATTCAAAATCCGTGTTTTGGCTATAGGGTGACTGTCAACAGTTCCGTAGATCTATAGATCCATAATTAGTAATCAATATGATTAGGCTTTTTATCTACTGAGTTTATGATCATTATGGGTGTAGTGATTAATTTAGGAATTGTAGGTAGTTGATTTGATTTTCTTGGATTTCTCAGGGTCTAAAACTAAAATTTTATTTAAAATAATCTTTGAAATAATTGTGCTTTTTAAATAATAATACCTTATATATTTTAAGATTTTAATCAATTAATGATTTTTAATCGATTTAAAACAAAGAATTTTAATAAATTCTTTATTGAATATGTTTTAAAAAATCTTTTTAAGTCTTGTTTGCTATATTTTACATCTTTATTTGTCTGATTGGATTAGAGACGTATTTTTGATTTATTAAGTCCAAAATCACCCCCATGAAAATCTTTGAATTTGATGGTTTAAACGATCTTTTTTCCTCTTTGATAAAACCCAATTCCCGCCATTTAAATTGCCGTTACTTTGCCCTCATTTTGGTAATTGTATTGGCAGTCTTTGTGGGACTTGTTAGTTTTTTCAGTTTGTATAAGAAAAACCCAACCGCTTCAGAAATTCAGAACTTAGACTCTATGGCGATTAAGGCCAAGAACCTAAGTAGACTTGATCCTGATTCCACTCTCCGGATTTCGCTTCAGCTTCTGGAGGCATCTGAAAAATTAAATTATGAAAAAGGGTTGGGGGACAGTTACCGGCTGTTGTCGATTACCTCCGCGAGGAGCCGAAATTATGAATTGGCTCAGGAATACCTAATCAAAGCCCAGTCAATTTTCCAGGGACTTAATCATCAGTCTGGTCTAGCTGATGTAGAAATATCTTTTGGGTCACTGGCAAACAGTATGGATGACACGCTAGCTGCGATAAATCATTTTAAAAAAGCAATGCTTCTTTCGTCAAATATTTGATTTTTTCGCACTTGAACTTTCAAGACAGATTCAGATGCAAAATTCTAGATATAAGGGGCTACATGGTAAGAATACCTCAAATTGACCAGAAGGAACCAGGATCAAAGACAGCGATTGAGGAACTTTAATTACCGCGGTTTAACTTTTATCAAAAGAATGTAGTTTGTCTTACAAAGCTAAAATGGATTGAATTTTCAATCCATTTAGTTAAAATCCAGTGAGAAAACCTTTAAGTTTGAATAAACGGCAGAAAGGAAAATAAACCTTCATTCCCCTTTGCTTAAACATGTCATTTTGGCTAATTATCCTTTTGGCATTGGGATTGAAAATCATTAGTGCCTTGAATGAATCAGGGTATTCATCTTTTAATTAAGCCATATCTTGACAGCAAGCCTGTCAATCTGTCCCATATGAGTCAATTCGAAAATACGATGTTCCAAAACCTTTTCAATGGAGAATATTCAGGAGAAGGTGAGCTAATCCAACTAATCACCGACGAAGAAGACGAACCACTCGGCAAGGAGGAGTTTGACGAGGAAATCCCGATTTTGTCTGTCAGAAATACTGTTTTGTTTCCAGGAGTGGTCATTCCGATTACTGTAGGCAGGCAGCGTTCCATTCGTTTGGTCAAAAAAGCCTATAAAGGTAATAAGCTCATCGGGGTCTGCGCCCAGATTAATCCTAACAACGATGATCCCTCATGGGACGATATCTATCATGTAGGCACGCTGGCCAAAATCATCAAAATGATCGTGCTTCCAGATGGCAATACGACGATTATTATCCAGGGGAAAAAGCGATTTTTCATCCGGGAGACGGTCACGGATGATCCGTACTTTATGGCCAAAGTGGATTATTTGGAAGAGAATTTTCCCAAAAACTCCAAGAAAATCCAAGCACTCGAGGAATCCCTCAAAGACGCCGCGACCAAAATCCTCCACCTCAATCCCGAGATTCCCCGTGAAGCTCAGGTGGCCCTGGACAATATCGACAACACACCATTTCTGACACATTTTCTCTCCTCCAATATCAATGCACCGGTCGAGTCTAAGCAGCGACTCTTGGAGATCAATGACGGAATCGAGCGGGCCACACTACTTTTGGAGTTCATGATGAAGGACATCCAGATGCTGGAACTGAAGTCCGAAATCCAAAAGAAAGTCCATACCGACATCGATCAGCAGCAGCGGGATTACTTCCTCCGTCAGCAGATGAAAGTCCTGCAGACCGAGCTCGGTGAGGAAGGTCCGGAGAAGGAAGTGGAAGATCTACGGGCTCGAGGAGAAAAGAAAAACTGGCCGATCGAAGTCAAAAAACACTTCGAAAAGGAACTGGACAAAATCCTTCGGATCAATCCTTCTGCCGCAGAATATCCCATCGCGCTCAACTATGCGGAGACGCTGGTAGAGCTGCCTTGGAATGAGTTCACTCAGGATAATTTCGACCTAAAACATGCCCGAGCCATCCTCGATGCCGATCATTTCGGTCTCGAAAAAGTGAAAGACCGGATCATCGAATACCTCGCCGTATTGAAGTTGAAAAACGACTTGAAGGGGCCAATTCTTTGCTTGTATGGGCCTCCGGGTGTGGGTAAAACTTCGCTTGGAAAGTCTATCGCAGCTGCTTTGGGTAGAAAATACATCCGGATGTCCCTGGGCGGACTTCATGATGAAGCAGAGATACGTGGACACCGCAAAACCTACGTGGGTGCCATGCCCGGCAAGATCATCCAAAACATGAAAAAGGTGAAAATCTCCAATCCGGTCTATGTATTGGATGAGATTGACAAGCTTTCCTCTGATTTCCGAGGTGATCCTTCTTCTGCATTTTTGGAGGTTTTGGATCCGGAGCAAAACAGTACTTTCCTGGACAATTACCTGGAGGTCGAGTACGACCTGAGCAAGGTTTTATTCATCGCTACAGCCAATTCTCTCGATAGCATACAGCCAGCACTTCGTGATCGAATGGAAATCATTGAGGTGACCGGCTATACGCAGGAAGAAAAACTCGAGATCGCAAAACGTCACCTAGTGCCCAAGCAGCGCAAGGAACACGGACTGAAAACCAAGGACGTTTCTTTCGAAAAAGCAGCTTTGCAAAAAATCGTGGAGGACTACACCCGCGAGTCTGGAGTTAGAAATCTCGAGAGAGCCATCGGGAAGGTGATCCGAAACGTAGCCAAATCCATTGCCATGGAAGAGGAATACAATCCGAAAATCACTCCTGAAGCAGTCCGGAAAATCCTTGGTGCTGAGATTTTTGATAAAGAAATCTATCAGGATAATAGTACAGCAGGTGTGGTGACAGGATTGGCTTGGACCAGTGTAGGCGGAGAGATTTTGTTTATCGAATCCAGTCTAAGCCGAGGACGAGGCAAATTGACCCTATCTGGTCAATTGGGTGACGTGATGAAAGAGTCAGCCATGACGGCGCTTTCCTACCTCAAGTCCAAGGCAGAGGTTTTGGGGATCGACCATCGTGTATTCGACCAATACGACCTTCATATCCACGTGCCGGCAGGTGCAGTACCAAAAGACGGTCCGTCTGCGGGGATTACCATGCTGACCGCCATGGCATCGGTCTATACCCAGCGTAAAGTCAAAGCGAAAGTGGCCATGACCGGAGAGATCAGCCTGATCGGCAAAGTAATGCCGGTAGGAGGGATCAAGGAGAAAATCCTTGCTGCCAAAAGAGCAGGGATCAAGGAGATTATCCTATGTAAGAAAAATCTGAGAGATATTGAGGAAATCGATCCCCAATATGTGAAAGGAATCCAGTTCCACTTTGTGGATAAGGTCAGTGAAGTATTGGAAATCGCCCTGACCAAAACAAAAGTGGATAACCCGATGCGATTTTCTTTTTCGACCAAATCCAAATCAAACGCCTAAGCTTAATGGTCGCTTTTTCCAAATTCGGAAAAAGTGACCTATTGCAGCTTCAACCATACTTTAGTACTACCACAACCATGGAAAAAATTGATTCATTGACTCCACGGCAGATTGTCGGGGAACTGGATAAATACATTATCGGACAAAAAGACGCCAAGCGAAACGTAGCCATTGCGCTACGCAATCGCATTCGTCGTACGATGGTCAAGTCTGATATTCAAAAGGATATCGTCCCAAACAACATCCTAATGATCGGGAGCACCGGTGTCGGCAAGACAGAGATTGCCCGTCGATTAGCCAAAATCGCCCAAGCCCCGTTCACCAAAGTCGAAGCTTCCAAATTTACCGAAGTGGGCTATGTAGGCCGTGATGTGGAAAGTATGGTCAGAGACCTTGTCGAGCAGGCAGTTCACCTAGTGCGCGAGGTCAAGAAAGAAGAAGTCAAAGTGAAAGCCGCCGATGCGGTCGAGGAAGTCATCTTGGATATCTTGATCCCTCCCGTGAAAAGTGCCGGCTTCACCAAGCCGATCACCATCAATCAGGATTTGGAAACGGAACCTCATAGCGACTCTGAGCTCAATGAGCGTACTCGGGAGCGATTCCGTGATAAGCTTCGAAACGGCGAACTCGATGATCGAAAAATCGAAATCAATGTCAAAGCCAGCTCACCCGTGGGAATCGGCATGATCGGAAATGGCATGATGGATGATGCCAGCATGGCCGGACTTCAGGATATGATTTCAGGGATGCTGCCCAAGAAAACCAAGAAGCGAAAGCTCACCATAGCCGAGGCCCGAAAAGTGCTCCTCGAAGACGAAATGTCCAAGTTGATTGATTTTGACGAGGTCAAGGAAGAAGCGATACGCTTGGCAGAAAATAATGGGATCATCTTTATCGATGAGATCGATAAGATTGCTACCAAATCCGGTAAAAATGGTGGTGGACCTGACGTCAGCCGCGAAGGCGTGCAGCGGGATTTGCTTCCAATCGTCGAGGGGTCAAGTGTCAATACCAAATATGGCGTCATCAATACCGATCATGTGCTTTTTATCGCCGCGGGGGCATTCCACGTGAGCAAGCCGTCGGATTTGATCCCAGAGCTTCAAGGTCGTTTTCCGATCCGTGTGGAGTTGCAGAGCTTAACCCAGGAAGATTTTTCCCGAATCCTTCGCGAACCCAAAAATGCGCTGACCAAGCAATACATGGCGCTTTTTGAGGCAGAGCAAGTTTCCTTGGACTTCACTGAAGATGCAGTGGAAGAAATTGCCAGGTTGGCTTTTTTGATCAATCAGGAAGTGGAAAATATCGGTGCCCGGAGACTTCATACCGTGATGAGTCATTTGCTTAATGACTTTCTATTCGAAGTACCTGACGTCATCGAGCCCAATTCCAAGATCATGGTGACCAAGGAAATGGTCGAGCAGCGACTGAGTACCTTGGTGAAAAACAGGGATTTGTCTCAGTATATTCTGTAAGTACTCGATAGAATTTCTTAGCTTCAATCAAGTTTTAAGTAAGAGAATAACGCTTAAAGTCTTTCAAATCTTCTGTGTTTCAATACCACTATTCGTATGAAAGCTCTTGAATTCAAATCCAAAATTTCTAAAAAGGACTTATGCTTTCTGACCAAGTAAAAGAGACTCTTGCCTCTTGGGATGAAAAAGAGGTAAAGGTGATTTTACTTTTTGAGGAGGACGAAGATCAAGAAAAGGAGCTTAAAACGTATGCAGCAAAGAAGTTTCTGGATGGCTATGATGATCGTGATATGGTCTATGATAGTCTTTGACGATGGAATTTTCAGCTGGTGATATTGTACTTATTCGATTCCCTTATTCGGAGGGAAAGGGATTTAAAAAGAGACCCGCGTTAGTATAGAAGGGGTTCGATGATGGGGACTTGTTACTTTGCCGCATCACCAGCAAAATCTATGACACCTCCTTTGATATTTAAGTGGCAGATTGGTCTCAGGTCGGTCTGCTTTTGCCTTCAGTGATCAGAGTTCATAAAATGATAGTGATAGAAGCTGAGCTAATCGGCCAACAAATCGGCAAGATCTCTCCCGATTTGTTTTTGAAAGTTTCTTAAATTTTCGCCAGCATTCTCATCGAAAATGAAAAGTAAAACCCTCCTCATCCTCACCGGTCACACGAAAGGGCTTGGACATGCGATTTTGGATCAATTTCTATCCCTCGAGTCTGTCCAGGTAGTAGCCCTTTCCAGATCATCGCTCGATTTGGATCTCCCCAATGTGACGGAATTTCCGCTGGATTTGAGCGATCTTAATGCGCTGGAGGCTAATCTGACCAAGTTTTTTCCAAAGGAAGAAAGCTTCGATAGATACATTTTGATCAATAATGCCGGCTGGATTGGAGAAGTGAAGCAGGTGGGGAAACTCAATCCAAAGGGTATTCAACGGGTCATGAATCTGAATCTGTTAGCTCCGATGATTTTGACGGATGCCTTTGTAAAGGCTTATGGATCTCGATCTGGAAAGAAAGTTATACTCAATATCAGTTCAGGGGCCGCTCAAAAGCCACTTCCGGGTTGGGGAGAATATTGTACCAGCAAAGCGGGATTGGCGATGTTTTCCAAAGTGGCAGCCGAAGAATTGAAGGATTTGGCGATTAAAGTGTTTTCCCTTGCTCCGGGTATCGTGGATACGGAAATGCAGGCTGAAATCAGGCAAGCTGGCCAAGAGGATTTTCCAGCCCTGGATCGATTTTTATCCTATAAAAATGAAGGTCAGCTGAGTTCTGCCGAGGAGGTTGCGAGGAAGGTTTGTCATTTAATTTCCCATCCGGATCAATACCCCGAAGTGGTTCAGGATGTGAGGAATTTTGAGGTAGATTAGGCTTTCTTTTTGGGATAATCCCAAAACCAGGCTTTCACTTTTTTAGGGAGGACTTCCTCCCAGTGATCTGAGTCCAGTTGAAAACCAAATTGCCCCGAGGTGGCCAGATTATCGATTTTCCCGCCCAAATGTGCAATGAGTTCATTCAGTCCGGGATTGTGACCTATCAAAAAAAGGACATTTTTGGAATCTTTTTGCTTGTGGATGTACTTCAGCATCGTGGAAACCGAAGCGTGGTAGAGGTTTTCTTCGAAAACAATATCTTCTTCTGGAAAGCCCAAAATTTCGGCGGTTATTTTGGCCGTATCGACTGCTCGAAGGGCGGATGATGATAGGATTACGTCAGGAATAATTCCTTTTTTCTTGAGTCGTTTGGCCATTTTTGGGACATCATTCAGACCTCGCTCAGCCAGTGGGCGGTCATGATCAGCCAGCCATGGCTGATCCCAGGCAGATTTGCCATGTCGGATCAAAATAATTTTCTTCATTTCTCCAGAAAATAAATGATTATTTTGTTTTTTTTGATCAAATATTTACTTTTAGTGCACTTTCAATTACAATTTATCACAATTCATTATGTTTACCGGAACAGTAAAATTTTACAATGAAGCCAAAGGTTTCGGATTTATCGTTGATGACGAGACTCAAGGCGATGTCTTTGTACACGCCACTGGGTTAGTTGACAAAGTTGCTCAAAACGACAAAGTTACCTACGACATCAAAGATGGTAAAAAAGGACCCAACGCCATCAACGTCAAAAAGGCCTAACATATTCACTAGAATGTATTAGTTTTTGTCCCCTGAGGATTTTTCCTCGGGGGATTTTTCATTTTTAGCCGGTGTTGTCAAGGTTTCGTTTTTTGGTGGAATCGAGTTTTTGAAATGAAGATCCCGCTGAGGAAAGGGGATTTCGATATGGTTTTCCCGGAACTTTTCAAAGATAGCCGTCATCACTTCTGATCTCATTTCTAGGTGAATATCCATGCTTTCGACCCAAAAAAGCACCCGGAAATCCACCGAACTCTCCCCGAAATTCTGCATAAACACCCTTGGAGCCGGTAGTCGCATAACTCTTTCCCGATCCAACACCTCCTGCAGTAATCGCTTGACTAGGTCCATATCCGAATCGTATGCTACACCGATGAGGAGTTCGATTCTTCGGCGCTTGTCAGATAGCGTCCAGTTGATGAGGCTTTGCGAGAGCAGATCGCCATTGGGGACGATGATTTCCGAACCGTCATAACCTTGGATTTTGCTGGCTCTTATGCCAACCTCCTTGACCGATCCGCTCATAGTTCCGACCTGGATTTCGTCTCCGATCTGAATAGGCCGTTCAAACGCAAGGATTATCCCTGATACCAGGTTATTGATGATGGTCTGTAAGCCAAAACCGATACCCACAGACAATGCACCGAGGACGATAGTGATTTTGTCAAGGGGGATTTTGGCAGCGGTGAGTGCCAGGAAAAAGCCCATGGTCAAAATGACCAAACGAATAATCAGAATCGAGCTACCGAGGCGTTTCTTTCTGGTTCCGGCGTTTTTTTGATCTTGGATTGAAGCAAAATACGCGATGTTATTGGCCAAAATGCTCGCGATGTAGATCATTCCTGCGAATAGCAAAATACTGCCAAACGTAAAAGTGGTGTCACCTAGAGTCCGCTCTTTATCAAGAAATTGGCCTGCTTTTTCCAAGAAAAGATCATCTAAAGCCAAGTTTTGCAGAAGGACTGAAGCCCAAATCATCACGGCTAGCAAAAGCATGAAACCTTTGAGTCGGTCTTGGATTCCTTTAAAATCGATCAGCGAAGTGAAGCTGTCGCTTTCTTTTTTGCTGTTTTCGATCACCAGATAAATCGCCTCCATCAGCACATTGACAAAGAAATAAAGGCTGATTGCGTGCATATACCCGATCGATCCGGATATGATCAAAATCTTTGACAGACTGAATCTCCCTAAAATATTGGCAATCAAACCAAGTCCGATGAGCGGGATGATGGCTAAACTCAGCCATTTTAAAAATCTTTCCTCTCCACTTTCATCCGTTTGGAAGTTTTTCAATCCATCCCAAACCAAGTAAATCGTGATAAGACCACCGATCAAGAGGTAAAATCGCTCCTGATAGGCAATCTCCCAATAGAGGTTGATAATGGAGAAAAACAGAATTATGATCAATAGCAATAGCCATTTGAGAAATATTCGATTGGGGTAGTTTTTCCTGATCAAAAGTGCGGTGAAGCAGATTTGAGTCACGATCAAAAAGGTCAAAAAAGTCACTGATACGCCTGAAAATATAAAATACGTCACCGGTAGGATGGAAATGACCGTGGCGGATATAGGGCTATGGGTAAAGAATCTGACCCGTTCCAAGATCAGTTGTCCGTAGTCTTTTTTCTCTCTGATTTCCCTCACTTGGAGTGTGATTAAATAGTGAAATCCGAAAAACAATGCCAGAGAAAATAGAAGTGCCAGGATATTGGCTCTGAGGTGCCGATAGAGCAAGAGTAGGTTTAATTGAAGCGATTCCTGGGTGATCTGGAAAATGGATTTTGGAGTAGGGATCAGGTTACTCTCCCAGATATAATTGATTTCCTTGCTCAGTAGTCCCCGTTCCATCTCTTTCCGGTTGTTTTTGGTGAGCTGATTGAGTTCGAGAAGTGTAGTTCCGATCGAATTCAGTTGGGATTGATACTTTGCCGAGATCAATTCATTGGTCAAAATCAAACTGTCCACATGAGCGATTTTTGCTTTGAGCTCCAAAAATTCATCTCCAAATCCCGGCAGAAGCAAAGTATCCCTCATCCTAAACTGAAAAATCTTGTCATCCTTCATCGTATGGACCAGGCTATCCAAGGTTCTTAATCTCCGCAGTTGACCATTGAGTGAGGCTCCAAATTCGTCGGATTGGATTTGAATGTTTTCCAAGATCAACTCCAGCGCATTGATATAGCGTAGGTTGAAACGGCTGTTGGGAGATTCCAGTCTGGTCTGTAGTGCAGTCAGTGTCTCAGACATTTCGGGGATTTCGGAGGCAAATTCTGCTGTATCCAAAAAACCGATCAGCTCCAATCGAATCTGATTGGTCTGAATGGTAAACTGTTTCCCTTTGGTCAAAAACTCATCCAAGGTCGGTACATAGCGTTCACGCTCTGTCGAATCTGCGATGGGGGTCTGATCTACCTCGACAAATAAAGAGTCGATGGATTGGGCTAGATTGGGATTAGCCCAAAAAAGAAAATAGGTGGCAAAAATGAACAGTCTGTAAATCATATTGAATCGTGATCTATCCAAACAAGGTAATGCAAGCTTGGCGCAATTTCAACAGGTTTAAACAGGTGTTTTTAAGTCATAATGACTGTTTTTGATGGAATTCCTTAGATTTTCAAGTCAAAATGACTGGAAAATGGAGCTGGTACGAGATTTTCTCAGGTAGCATTGTATCAAAAACTAACCACTATGAGACTTGTAAAATACAACCAACTGGAGCCTCAATTCCCGACCACATTCAGCGGAATGCTTGACCGATTCTTTAATGATACCGTCAATGCCGCACAACGGGCATTTGTACCCGCCGTAGATATCGTTGAAGACGAAAAATCCTACGAAATCCATGTCGCAGTCCCCGGTGTGAAAAAATCAGACTTCAAGATTGATCTGACTGACGGCAGACTTTCTATCTCGGGCGAGCGTAGGTCTGAGGAGAAAAAAGAAGGAAGAAATTTCCATGCGATCGAGACTCAGTATGGATCATTTAAACGTTCCTTCTATGTGCCGGAAGATGTCAATACCGATGCTGTAGAGGCTGGATACGAGGATGGAGTGCTGCGACTTGTCCTTCCCAAAAAAGAAAAAAAAGTCACCAAATCCATCATTGAAGTGAAGTAATCCGGAGCGGGTCAAAACCCCGCTTCTTTATTTTTGGTTAAACCTTCAAAACCCCGCTTTTGCGGTTAATTCTTGTTAATTTGATACCTGACTCTGATCTTAAAGGCTTTAAAATATGTCTTAAGATTAGAAAATTTACGCACCAAACAAACTCACTAGATAAGTATGAATAGGAATCAATTCTTTATCGGAATGCTGCTTGCAGCGTTGATCGGAGGAGTGGTAGCTCTGGCAGGAGTAAACTTCCTGATCAAACCACAAAACGCCGGCACTTTTGACGAAAAGCAACAAGCAAGTTTTGTCAACATGCTTTCAGGAGAAAATTTCACCATTCCCGATGGGATCAATTTTGTGGCTTCTGCCCAATTAGTAACTCCCGCAGTAGTCCATGTCAAAAGTCAGGTAGCTTATACACCCCGTGCTCAACGAGATCCGATTCAGGAATTCTTCGGCTTCCCTGACCCGAGAGGTGGTGAGCAAGGTCCGCGTGGAGGAAATATGCCAATCAGCTCGGGTTCCGGAGTGATCATTTCTCCCGACGGCTATATCGTGACCAACAATCACGTGATCGATGGAGCTACCAAGGTAGATATTTCACTGGATAATAATAAACGATACGAAGCTACTATTATCGGAACTGATCCTACCACAGATTTGGCCTTGTTGAAAATCGAAGATACCAATCTTCCCTTCGTGAAATTCGGAGATTCTGATCAAACCAAAATCGGGGAATGGGTACTTGCCGTGGGCAACCCATTTGATCTGAATTCAACGGTGACTGCGGGAATTATTTCTGCCAAAGCAAGAAATATCAATATTCTCAGAAATGTGGAAAACAACCTGCAAATCGAGTCTTTTCTACAGACAGATGCTGTAGTCAATCCAGGAAATTCTGGCGGAGCTCTGGTTAATCTTGCCGGTGAGCTGATCGGGATCAATACCGCCATTGCTACCCGTACAGGCACATTTTCGGGATATTCATTTGCTGTACCCAGCACCTTGGTCAAAAAGGTCATGGATGACCTGATGAAATATGGTGCCGTGCAGAGAGGTCTTCTCGGTGTATCTATTCAGAGTGTGAGCCCAGAGCTTGCAGATTACCTTGATAAAAAATTCCCGGTAGATCAGGGAGTTTACATAGGCGGTGTCAATGAAAACTCTGCCGGACAAGAAGCCGGTTTGAAGGAAGGGGATATCATTGTTTCTGTGGATGGAAAAGCAGTCAATAATGTTTCCATGCTCCAAGAAATGGTTGCGCGAAAGCGTCCTGGAGATAAAGTGGAGGTCGAGTACCTTCGTGATGGCAAGAAAAACAAGGTCACCGCTACACTCAAAAACTTCTCAGGAGACACCAACATCGTGAAGCGTGAGGCGCCAAAATCGTACAGCTTCGAGGGTGTCCAATTTGAAGATCTAAAGGATGATCAAAAGGCTCAGCTTGAAATTTCCGGCGGTGCAGTCATCAAAATGAATGGCAATGATAACTGGCGAAAGGCCGGTGCCAGAAATGGATTTATCATCACTTCGGTGATCGGAGATCGAGGTCGGGCTAAGATCACTAATGCCCAAGAGCTGATCGACTATCTGGCGGAAAATTCCGGTCAGGAGGTCGTGGTCCTAGGGATGTTCCCGGATGGGACAGAGTATTATTTCGAAGTGCAGCTAGACTAACACAGATTCAAAAACCATAAAGCCGGTGCGAGCCGGCTTTTTTTATGCCTTCTTTTTTCTACTTTGGGAGAGCTAAAACCCATCTAACCTCATGAAAAAAATCATTTTCCTAAGCTTCGTGCTCCTTTTGGGAGTCCATGCTTCAGTTTTTTCGCAGACCATAACCGCCGCAGGCAATCAACCGATCCCCGGGATCAACAAAGAGCGAGTCTCCAAAATCAACTCCATGTTGGACGAAGCGATATCCAAGGAACAAGTGCCGGGGCTGGTTGCTATGATCGTCAAAGACGGTAAAGTCATTTACCACGAAGCCAAAGGCTTTGCCGATGTGGAAAGTAACCAACCCATGGAAAAGAATTCCATTTTCCGAATCGCCTCTCAGACCAAAGCAATCACTTCCACAGCAATCATGATTCTATGGGAAGAGGGCAAATTCAAGTTGGATGACCCGATTTCCAAATACATTCCCGAATTCAAGAATCCGCAGGTGCTGAATACCTTCCGCTATGCCGATACAACTTTTACAACCAGACCAAGCAGCCGAGAAATCACCATTCGTCACCTCCTCACCCATACCTCAGGTCTAGGCTATGGCGTCATCGATGGTGATGAGCGGATGAAAATGATCTACCACAAGGCCGGTGTGGTGGACCTTTTTACTACCGAAAAAGTAACCATTGAAGAAAGTGTCAAAAGACTTGCTAAGCTTCCCCTTCACCACGAACCGGGCACCAAATACACCTATAGCGAGGGATTGGATGTCTTGGGCTATCTGGTGGAAATCATCTCTGGAAAACCTTTCGATGTGTTTCTAAAAGAGCGGATTTTTGATCCACTTGGCATGAATGATACCCGCTTTTATATTAATGAGGCTCAAGCCCCAAGATTAGTGACGGTGCACACCCGCAAAGACAACAAATGGGCTTCTTATCCGGTGACTTTCTATGATCCTGCCTATCCGAAATCAGGAGCAAAAACCTTTTTCTCCGGGGGTGCAGGTCTTTCCAGTACTACGGAAGATTACGCCAAGTTTCTCCAGATGTATTTGAATGGAGGAATTTACAATGGAAAGCGAATACTTAGTCCGCATACCATCCATACCATGATGCAAAATCAAGTTGGCGACCTCTGGAATGGGGATCGGTATCATGGAATTGGGTTTGGAGTGGTTACAGATCGAGGAGTAGCCACGGGTGGAATGGGTAGCAAAGGCACCTTTGACTGGGGTGGTTATTTCAATACGCAATACTTTGCCGATCCTGAGACGGGAATCATCGGATTGATTTTCAAGCAAACTTCCGGAGCGGGAAATGGGGATGAGACGGGATGGAAATTCCGCCAGATGGTGTTTACCCTTGTGGAATAAGTGGTGGGTGGGGGCACATACCACGGCGAGGTCCCAACTGACATAGGTAGCCACAGATGTACAGAAATAACGAATCTGTGCATCTGTGGCTTTTTATTTCCTTGAAAAATAGGCCATCATCAAGATAGACCCGGCCGTGCCATCCATGGTGGGTTCATTGGTGCTGTAGTCTCCCACCGCGTCATGGTAGACGATAAATGGATTTTGTCTTCCCACATAATCGTCAGGTCGCTCCAGTGTCAATCCGAGCAGGTTGGAGTGAATCGTCCGGAAAATCGGCCCATCCACCAAGCCTCCCGGTATCTCCAACCCCAACTTGACATAAGGCGCGGTATGCACATAGACCGGAAAATCTCCATGCTTTGGAATCCCGGTAAACATGCTCGTACCCCAGGGATTTTTTCCAAAAAGCCAATCCCGCTGAGCGATCAGGTAAGGTTGATATTGAGTGTTTCCGCTCATTTTTTCATAAAGAATCAACTGAGTGGCCAGACTGGTCATTAGGTTATTGGAGCACCAGATAAAAGGGATTCCGACTTCGAAAGGACTGGTTTGGGCTTTTTTCAAGGTGTATTCAATGCCTTCTTGATAAAAGTTTTCCAGCGTCTTTTTGAACTCCTGATCCACTACTTCATGAAGTGAAAAATGCCCCAGATTGATGAATGGGTATAGTTGATAGTGGGCTGCCGAATCCCTTACAGTCCATGAATCAGCGTTCGAACTTTTCAAAGCATAGTCTTTTGCCTGAGTCAGATAGGATGATTCTCCGGTGGCTTTGTAGAGTTCTGCCCCGGCCCACTCCATGTCGTCGTTCCAGGTTTCTTCATTGTAGCGGTAAGGAGCCCCGTAGGAATTACCCTGCTGATAGCCTTCGTATTTTCTTCCCAAAGCATAGAGGCTTTTGGCAGCGCGAAGACATTGGACGGAAAAGGCTTCATCGATTTCTTTCCAGATTCGGGCACCCAAGGCCAAGGCAGCCGCAGACCTTCCAGCTACATTGGCCATGCCGGTGGATTCGCTTTTGTACTTGCCTAAGCCTTGAGGCTTTCCCGTGGCGAAGTAGGCGGGGCGATAGCTGTTTTCTCCCCAACCATAATCGGAGTTGTCTTGATTGGGGATTTTAAACCCTCGGTGATCCCGGTCATCGGCGATTTGATGGATGAGTTGGTCAGGAGCGGGATGCAGTTTGAGTAGCCAGTCCAGACCCCATTTGGCTTCGTCTAGGACATCGGGGATTCCATTTCCTCCCGGTTGGCCCAATGCATTCACCTTATCTTCAAATCGGTCCGGGAAAAGCTCATACGCCATTAGCATGTGTCCCGTGGCATAGCTTCCCGTGATTAGGTACTTGAGTTGGTCGCCGGCATCGTGCCAACCTCCGGATGCATCGACATAAGTGCTATCCGGCATGGGGGCAAAGAAGCTACGTCCGTCCCTTTGATGGCAAACCATGTCCATAGTGGGATTGTATCCGCAGCGCTGCTGACGCATAAATTCCAACAGGTCTTCTTGAACCCCGGCATAAGAATCGGAACCGATATCAAATTTTTCTGAGCTGGATCTACTGGCGGCGTGCCAAAGGAAATACGTGCCTTCTTTAGAAATCTGGGTGAATTCGACCGAATAGTAATAGAATTCGCCCCAAACTCCCGCTTCCATGGGAATGAGTTTGATGCGAGCTGTAGAACTCGAGTCGGGGAGCTGGATTAAGTGGATGTTGTTTTTGATTTTTTCTTTGGAAAAAATAACGGCTTTCTTGGTGTCAGAGGGGTGAAAACCAACTTGGTTGACGGAAAAGAAAACTTCCTGTGCAAAACTCGGAAGTAGGCATGTGGACAAAATCAGGAGTGAAAAAAGGCGTTTCATGGCTGGAGGGGTTGGTACTCCAAGATAAAAATGCTGTTTTGATTTCTGGTGGAAAATTCCAGAAATGGAGATTAAACTTGATTTTATTCGCTGAATCAATCAATCACCGCATTGATCTTTTGCCAAAGAGTCTCATCAAATCCGGACACAGCAAAATTGAAATTTTCCGGATCGGAGGCTTTGCCCATTCGAATGATGACCATTTTTTTACTCGGAATCACATAAATGCGTTGATCTTCCGCACCCATCGCGGCATACAGATCTGCAGGGGCATTGGGGATGAGCATGCCCGGAAAAACAGTCTGGCTGCTGGGTAGCATAAATTGGCTTTTGCCATTGAGCCACCATAGATAGCCGTAAGCTGGATTGATGTTTTGGGAGGTGGAGGTGCTTTCTTTGAAAAATGCTTCATCGACGATTTGCTCGTTTCCCCATTTTCCCTGATTTAAAGCCAATAACCCAAACCGGGCCATACTTCGGGTACTGCTGTGGTAAATGGTGAAAATGATCCCCTCGTTCCAAAAGCCATCCATCCCGATTTTGGATTTCAGTTTTTCGTCAAAATACGCCTCAAAACTCCTCCCACTTGCTTCTTCCACCACATTCATCAATCGCTGAAAGACATTGTGGTAAGACCATCTCGTACCTGCATCAGCCAGGTAGGTCAAGTTGGAACGGATGATCAGTTGATTTTCGTCGTTGATTCCCGAATTCATGGAGAGTAAGTTCTTTGAGGTGATCAGGCGCTCTTTTGCCAGAGGCATGGCCGTCCAACCCAAACCCAAATACGCTGAAACTGGCAAATTGATGTCCAGTAGATTTTCCTGTTGGGCGATACCTATGGTGGCAGTAGTGAGCGTTTTGCCAGCGCTGTTCCACTGCCAAGGATCAGTGGCTTGGTGGCCGTCAAAATATTCCTCCATCACAATCCTTCCATTGACCAGGATCATAAATGATTTGGAATTTTTGGATCGCAAAAAGTCCACTAAGGCAGGGATTTGACTTTCATTCCAACCCAGCTGAGAGGGGGTAACTTTTTCCCAGTCATTTCCGGAACTAGGAGGGAAATACATCGCCTGATCGGTAATGGGATTTGGGTTTTCGGCGGGATTACAAGCTATGGCACCGAATAGGATGACTGCAAAAAGAAGGGATGCGGGTCGCATAAGGTTCAAATTTACACTAAGACATCGATTGGTCCCAATGGTTTAAATCCCAGATTTGACAGAAAGGTTTGGGGCTTTTTTCGCACTAAAAAAGCGAAAAAGCAGTTGCCTTTTCGCCTAGAGAATCTTGACCGAAAGATAGGTTTGTTTTAATCGAGTTTGGTCTTGAAGATCGCCGAACCTGGACCTCCGGACCTTCCGGATAGGAGATAGAGATTATTGGACAGGTCAAATTCAATATCCGAAATTCGTTGGGTGACTGTCCCGCCCGAACTGACGTTTGAAAGCTTGCTGGCATAAGGGAAATTTCCATCCCAAGTGTAAATGGTCCATTTATTTCCTTTGAGTTTTTGAAACTTATCGCTTTCAGCACCGATCAGATTTCCTTCTCTGTCCACCGCCTGTGGGGAATATTTCAAGTCCGACTTGGTCCAGGTATCTCCTTTGTTATCCGAGAAATGAAGCCCTCCGCCCGAGGCACCGATACCAAATTCTCCCTGCCAGTCTCCCGGTGTGGCAAATAGTCGGTTGCCTTGGCTGGCATGGATGAAAACAATGCCGGAATTTTTTTTGGCCCAGGTTTTTCCTCCGTCGGTAGAAATGCTGATTTCTTCAACTTTAGTAGTAGTATTGGTGAAATGGGGAAATAAAAGAGTACCGTCTGTCAATCGAAATAATCGATTAAAATCAGCTCTTACAAATGCGGTCTGAGGCGCAAAAGGGACGAATGTAGCTACAAGATTGCGGGTGATGGTATTCCCGTTGTCATTGGAAACGCTGAAGTAGCTTTTGTTGTCATGATAGGTGATCATGTACAATTTGCCGTCCAACACATGGACAAATGATCTCCCCATCGTGCTCCCATCTCCGTAGAGTTTGGTTTCTTTTTTCTCTACGATATCATATCGGTAGATGTAGTTGTTTGAAGCAGTGTAAAAAAGATATCTCCCATCATCAGATACAGCAAAATTGTCCACGGATTTTGAGTCAGGGAGATCAATCTGCTCCCAGGTGATTTTCTTGATTTCTTCTTCTGCTTCTAAATCATCTGTCGATTGGCCATCCTCTGAAGAACAGGCTCCTAAGCAAAAAATAAGAGAGATCAGGAATGGAACGAAGTGCTTTTTCATGGCAGTGTTGGCTTTTGAATAATGGAATGAGGTGTGTTACTTAACTAGCCCAAAAATGATGGTGAATGTGAGGAAGGGCTATACGACAAATGCCCTATTTCAACTCCTGAAATAATTTTTTCACCAAAATGCGTGTTCGGATTCGTTGAAAAAGCTTCCTGTAGTAACTAGTGTTGAATCGTAAATCCAACCAAAATTGCCAGTACCAAATACAAACCCACCTCCAGCATGTTAAACTTTAATATTTTACCATAGCCGATTTGAGGTTGATTCACCACAGATTTGACCATAATGATGTTTTGGAGTGAAATGGCGTTTCCGATCGCACTTCCGGTATGAAGCAGGGCTAAAAGAAGTGGAAGAATAATACCTGCCGACCCATCGGCCCCGATCGCACTTCCAAAAAGAAGATTGCTCATGGTTGCACTTCCACTGATGAAACTCCCCATTACCCCAATCAGCGGATTGAGGATTATTTTGGTGGTTGGAGACAGATCCAGGTAATGGCTATTGATAATGGCAAGCAGATCGCCCTGAACCAGTTGGGCAAAGCACACCAGCAAAAAGATAGTTGCCATAGACTTACCGGTTTTGGAAAGGGTTTCTTTGCTCTGACTGAAAAAATGAGCCCCGAGGTGCTTTTTACCCAGGATAATCAAATACACCAAGCTGGTCAAAATGAAAATCAAACCGGGCTGGTACAAGGAAAAGGAGCGTGCTTTTTCCTGGATTTGTAAGGTAAATGAAGATAAAAGAAACTTGGCTGCCATCAATAGCACAACCAAAATCAAGTAAGGGTAAAAAGTGCTCAGCCAAAAGCTAATCGAGGGTCTTTGACTTTTCTCTAAAAAGAATGACACAAACAACAGCAAGCCTATAAATCCTGCCACCACGGAGGGGTATTCTACACTGATCAAACCTGCTAAAAAATAAGGTATAGCAAAGGAGACTCCGGCCCCAGCGAGCATTTTCCAATCCCGTCGATAGTCGATTGAGGTCTGTTCGGTTTTACTGAAAATAAAGGCCAATAAAAATGGCAAAATAAAGGCAGGAAGGCAGTTTAAAGCCAGGGTAAAGAGCGCCGTTTGGTCGGTTTCATAGATTTCAAAGCCGACTTTCAAGGGAGTGCCTAAAGCCCCGAAAGTTACCGCCGTGGTATTGGCTGCCAAAGGTAAAACAATGCTGGTCAGCGGTTTAAATCCCAAGGTGAGCAATAGAGGAGCGATCAGCATGGCTGGGATGCCAAACCCCGCAATTCCTTCCATAAAACCCCCCATGAAAATGCCGAGCAAAAGGACCACAAAAAGTTTGGAGGAAAAGGAGGTGTTGACTTCGATAAACTTCGAAAAGTGACCCTTGGACTCCAGAATGTTGTAAAACATAAAAGCCCCAAAAAGCAGCATCGCGAGCTCCACAGCGATGACCGATCCGGAGATCATCGGAATAAAAGCGAATTCGAAGTTTTGCTCAGGAATCGCTTTGCTGACCAAAATGAAAAGTATGGCAAGCAAGGCTCCGAGCCACATTTTTCTCAAAACAAATACTCCAAGGAGTAAGAGCAGGAAGGAGATTAAAACAGTCCAGTTTTCCAAAAGTGAATCCTAATTTTCAACAGATCCAATTTGCAATCTTTTGGATGAAAAGCACAATTGTTTCCAAATCTCTTTTGAATTTCTTGAGTGAAAAGAGGGGAATATTTTTGCTTTCATGATTATCCGCAATCACACCAGATGCCTTTTTTCCCTTACTTATTTGGATGGAAGACCGATGACGGAAGACCGAAGTTCCCCGATGTTGAACTTCCACCCTTGATTTAGTCCGTTCAATTTTCTTACTGGTAAGATTGCGGATATACATATTTGTTTTTCTTGAACCTAAATGATTTCGGTTTCAGCTCAAATTTATTTTCCTCCAAAAATTCTAAGCCAATCCTGCTCCGAAGCCAAGTAACCAAACGAAGAAAATGAACTGGTCTCGAGTAAACTTTCCATCGTAAATTTGGCCTGTGCCGTGTCCCCGTGATGCAGGTGCCAATTGGCCACTCCATAACGGACCGCATCATTGCTTGGGCTGCCTGCGCCCTCAGGCATAATCGAATCCAAGGGAAGCAATCCTTTGTAGAAAAGGCAAAGATCGGCATAGCTCTGATTTTCGATCACCGTAGAATCGACGTGGATCGGTGCCAAAAGTGAATCGGCCTTGACCGGATTTCCCAATCGCTGCTGAATCATATACAGCCAATGAGTGCTCGAGACGATATTGTCGTAGTGGGAGCCACTATCCCGGCATTTCAGGTAAGCCTGATAGGCCTTTTCATAGTCCCCAACCAGGTAATAAGCCAAACCCAGATGGTAATAAATATTTCCATGGAGGGAGCTGACGGGAATATTCTGCGCATTGGGCATGCCGTCCGGTTCGATTTCGTCTGCCGTTCCTTGGATCAGTTCAGCTGCCTTTTCAAAATCAGCGATCGCTTTTTCATACTCCCTGAGGCTGATATAGCGATGGCCGCGATGGCGGTAAAGTCTGGGTTCGTTGGGGTGTTTTTCCAATCCTTTGGAATAAATGTCAATCGCAGCTCGATACCGTCCGAGGTAAGCGGTGCGTCGTCCATACCAAATGAGGGCATCCACATCCTCGGGATTGGCTTCGAAAGTGGCTTTCGCTTCCTCATACTGGGCTAGTAACTTTTCTGAAGGAACCGGGATTTCAAAGGTTTTTCCCAATGGAGTGGTGAAAACCGAATCGGTCAACAAGCCTAGAACCTGAGTTTCCTGATTACTTTTTTTTGAAGAGCAGGAAAAAAGCAGGAGAAGTGAAGAAGCAAAATAAATCAGACGCATAAGTTAGTAGGATTAGAAAAAGAAGTTGAAGTTAAAGCCCCGACTTAAAAATCCGGTCCATCAAAACCCATTTTTCTCCGGGTTTGGCCCAAGGCAAAGGCAGCTGAAATCCCCACATGAGTTCTTCCCATTTGGAAATGATCGGGTTGGCGGCATCCATTTCCGCTTTTTTCTCAAAAGTAAACTCATCTTCCGTTTCCAAGATCATAAACATTCGGTTGCCGGTGCGAAAGATTTCGATATTCAAAATCCCGCAGTCAAGGTCATGCTGAGTCACTTCCGGCCAGGCAGCACCGGGCGCATGATGGGCTTCATAATTTTTGATGGATTCGGGATCGTCGATGAGGTCAAGGGCAAGGCAAAATCGTTTCATGGGGAGAAGTTAGGGGGTTGGGAAGTATGGAAGGTTTGGGAGAATGGGAGTTAGGATGTCATGAAATGAATGGACTATTGAAAGTGTTTTTTGAATTCACGGATCGTTTGGAAGGCAGCTTCATCCGGGTTGGGGTAGGGAAAAGCCTCAGCAGAGACAAAGCCGGAATAACCTGAATTTTTCAGCGCTTCGGCTATCGGCTTCATATCGGTGTGCCCAAAACCCATGGGCCTCCGATTGGAATCAGCCAAGTGAACGTGGCCGATGTGTTTGGCATTTTTTGACAGGCTTTGAGCGAGGTTTTCTTCCTCGATATTCATGTGGAAAAGGTCTGCTAAAAGAACAATTCCTTCGAGTTGATTTGAATCGAGAAACTCACCGCCTGCCTGAAGCGTATTGATGAGGTTGCTTTCGTATCGATTTAATGGCTCGTAAATCAGCGACACTCCAACTTCTTTTGCCCTTTTTCCCAATTCCGAAAGTCCTTCTGCAAGCAAGTCCAAAGCTGCCTCTTTGGTATGTCCAGCAGAGATATTGCCTTGCATGGATCCGATAATCGCCGGAGCACCAAATTGAGCTCCGAAATCAATCATTTCAGCAATGTAATCAACGGCTTTTTGGCGGATTTCAGGGTTTTGATCGGTCAGAGTCAGGCCTTGCAATACTTTTCCGGCGCCGGTTCCCACGGCTGCCAGTTCCAGTCCATAAAAATCCAGTCGCTGTCGAAGTTCGTTGGCATTCACATCAGCACCCGTTCGGGTAAATAGCTCTACTCCATCAAATCCCAGGTTGGAGGCTTTTTTCAAACTTTCCTCCAAGTCATGCCAAAAGATCCATGGCCCCTGATTCATGGTGTCGATGAGATTGAGCGTTACGGCAGATTTGATCATTGGTCTTCGAGGTTAAGCATGATTTTGATGATCCCCTGAGGATTGGTGGCCCATTCTACGAGGGTTGCAGGACCTTCTTCTATGGAGATGGTTTTGGAAATGACGGCTTCTATGGGGAATTTTCCTGATTCCAAGTACTGGATGACTTCAGGAAAGTCGGTTTTCCCCACGCAGTTTCTTGAACCTAGAATTTCGATTTCCTTTTGGACAAAAAGCGAAGTATTGAACTCCACAGGGGCTTTGGCATAGCCGATGCATACCACACGGCCCAAAAAGGCCACTTCTTCCACCGCACTTCGGTAGGTCATTGGACTTCCTACCGCTTCGATAATGACATCCGGGCCATCTCCTTGAGTAATTTCCTGAAGTAAGTCGTGGAGATTCTCCCGACTTGGATGGATGGTATGAGCCACGCCGATTTTACGGGCTACTTCCAGCTTGCTGTCATCCAGATCGATGGCAATGACCTGAGCTCCACGGTTGACGGCTGATGCGACGGCCCCAAGTCCTACAATTCCGCATCCGATCACGGCTACCCGGTCTTCAGCTGTAACTTTTCCCCGGCTTACTGCATGAAAACCAACCGTCAGCGGCTCGGCCAGAGCAAGCTCCTCGAGGCTTAATTTTTCCGAAGGAAATACATCCTGCCATGGTGCAGTAATGAATCTAGTCATGGCACCGGGACGGCGAACTCCCATGGTTTTGTTAGTTTTGCAGGCATTGGGCCTGCCTTTTCGGCAAGCCACGCAGGTACCGCAGGCCAAGTAAGGATAGAGGGTAACTCGAGTGCCTAAGGAAAGATGATCCGGGACTTCAGCTCCTTTTTCTACGATGGTAGCACCTACCTCATGACCGAGGATATTGGGATATTCTTGTAGGGGAAAGAGCCCCTTGAACCCGTTCAGATCTCCTCCGCAGAAACCCACTTTGCCGACTTCGAGCAAGACTTCTCCTGCTTTTGGGCTGGGTTTGGGAATGTCCCGAACTTCTGATTTTCCTACTTCGGTGAGAAAAAGTGCTTTCATTTTGTTATTTAAGATTTACGATTTCGGGTTTCGACCTGCAGCGTTGAAGTGCTGCTGATTCCATTTTTTTAATTTTCTCTAAACTAAAATCATGAGCCAAGAACGCTGAACAATGACCTTCGAACTCCGAACCCCTTTCATCTTCAGTCACTCAACTTCGGTCATCCGACAACGGTCAAATATTATTCTGTTCCTTTCCCTCAAACCACATCCGGTTTTTGACCGGCTCCACGAGGCTGAGGATTTGGTCGATCAATTCTATTGGGATATCCAAATCCACCGCTTCCAGGTTTTGTCGGACAATATCCACTTCACACATTCCGACGATGGTGGTCGCGATTAGCGGATGGTCCATCGCAAATCGTAAAGCCACTTGGCTCAACTGGTACCCATAGCTTTGGCACAGGTCCAGTAATACAGGTTGCATAGCTTTTACCTCTGCTGGAGATCGGTGCCAAGGTGGAAGAGCGGCATCCGACAGAATTCGCTGCATGAGTGGTGCAGCATTCATCAGCCCAAAATCCATTTCCTGGGATAGCGGAACCAATTCTTCATTGATCTCATCCTCGAGTAGGTTGTAATGCGCCCAGGATAGCACCGTGTCAGGGTTGGTTTCTCGAGCAATCTGCGCCAAGTACCGAACCGGCAGCCCGGTGATGCCCCAAAATCGGGCTTTTCCCGACTTGACTACTTCCTGAATTGCAGGGACTGCTTCTTCCAGAATGATTTGTTTGTCCACAAACTCAATGTCATGGAGCTGAAACAGGTCGAGGTAGTCGGTCTTTAGCCGAGTGAGTGATTCATCGATGCTTTGGAGGATTCTTTTTCGGGAAAAGTCAAAGTGCTGCAGATCGTATCTCCCGCATTTACTCGCCAAAATGACCTCTTTTCGCTTCCCTTCCAGCGCTTTCCCCAATCTGCTTTCGGCCAAAGTCAATCCGTAAAATGGCGAGACATCGAAGAAATTTACCCCATGGTCCAAAGCAAGGTGAACCGATGAAATGGCTTCCTTTTCATCTACGGGATCAAAAACATTCCCCATGGGCGAAGCACCAAATCCCAATATGGAGACCTCTAATTCTGTTTTGCCTAGTCGGCGATAGTCCATAGGTTAATTGAGTATGAGGTAAAATCAATTGAGATTTCCAAAATAGAAGTTTTTCCCGAAGTAGGAATCCTGTATGAGGCTAATCGGTCAAAGTAGAGTTTGACTTGATGATAAAAAAAAGGGGATTTTACTCCCCTTTGACATACTTTCTCCAGTTGTGCTGTTCTTGGAAGCCAAGGACTTCGCGGATTTTCCGGTTGGAAAAAAGGGCCTCATGCTCCTCCAACTCCCGCTTCAGCGGGACTCCGGGGAAAAAGCGGTCAGCCAGTTCTTGGCTTGGAATAATCGCTCCATTGTGGTCATTTCCGGCATTGAAGACCTGGTAGCCCAGACCGTCCTTTTTCAAGCACAAATCCACGATCTGTCCCAAATCCCGTGCATCGATGTAGCAGAAGGCATTGCGGCGGCGCACCTCCGGATGCTTGAAATAGTGTGGGAATAGTGTTTCGTATTCATGCGGCTCGATCACGTTGCCGATGCGAAGGGCATACATATCCACTCCGGTTCGGCGCTGAAAAGCTCGGGCTGTTTGCTCATTGACTACCTTGGAGAGTCCATAGCTATCCATGGGATTGACGTCAAATTCCTCATCCAAAGGCAGGTAAGCCGGGTCGGTTTTTCCATCCGAAAAGCAAATGCCGTAGGTGGTCTCTGAGGAGGCGATGATGATTTTTTTGATTCCCAACTTGACCGCAGCCTCGATGACGTTGTAGGTGCCTACCGTATTGACTCGGAAGGTTTCATTGTCGGGTTTGATCAGGATGCGAGGGACGGCGGCGAAGTGCACCACCGCATCAAACTTGGGCACTCCCGTACCGGGCTCCATCTCGTCAAATCCTGCATACATGCTCATCGCATTAAACATTTGCCCGGAGTCGGTGATGTCTGCGGTGAGATTGTCCACGCCGGGGTGATGGAGTGGAGTGAGGTCCACATTCATGACGCGGTGACCTTGCTCGAGTAGGTAGGGGATGACGTGTTTTCCGGCTTTTCCAGATCCGCCGGTGAAGAAGATGCGCATGGTTGGGTTGATTTGAGTTTAACTTTTTAAAGAGCTAGTGGTCTTTTTTTGTTTCAAATGATCGTGCTATTAACTCTTCAAATTGAGATGGATTAATGATTTTGGCTGTTTTGAAGGGATTTAGTACTAGCAGATCCTTGTCTCCTGTTACTAGATAATCCGCATTTGAAAATTCAATTAAGTCAAGTAAAAAGTTGTCTTTTGGATCTCGACTTTCGTTGTTTTTTGGAGTTATTTCTATGTTTTCTGCGATTACTTCGAGAATACTAATTAGCTCATTTACACGATTGAGAGGGAAATATTTCTTTAGTTTTTCTTTTTGGGTGACTAGCCTTATTTCCAAAATAAGTTGAGGGGTTGTTATGATTTTTATCTGCTCATTCAAAATAAGCTTCTTAAGTCCATGTAGCCTTTTTCCAATTAAGAAACTTATCCAGACGTTGGTGTCAAAAATCACCTTAACCCTTTCGCTGATCATAAATTTCCTGTCTTACCTTTTCTACTTCCTCAGTGATCGTTTGGAAATCCAAATCTTCAGTTTTGAATGTTTGAAGTAAGCTCGAAAATTTGCTATCGATAAATTCTTTCTCCAACTCTTCGACAAGTTTGATTTTGTCTGTTTTTGAAAGCTGATTGACCAGAGATAAAATCTGATCAAAGGTCAGGTCTAGTTTGACAGTAGTTTCCATGTCCATTTAATTTATATTTCTAAGTTAACAAAATCTGGAATGTACTTAGTTGAATCGTCTTGATCTTCGAATTTGAGCTATCACTCCTCTCCGATGTCCTCATTCCAGAGTGCTGGATTTTGGGCGATAAACTCCTCCATCAGTTGGATACAGGTCGGGTCGTTTTTGACGATGACTTCCACGCCGTTTTCTTTCAATAATTCCTCCGAACCCAAGAAGGTTTGGTTTTCACCGATCACGACCTTGGGGATGCCATAGAGCAAAATCGCTCCCGTACACATCGGACAAGGGGAAAGTGTGGTGTAAAGCGTGCATTCCCGATAGACCGAGGCGGGCTGTCTTCCGGCATTTTCCAGGGCGTCCATCTCGCCGTGGAGGGTGACGCTTTTTTGCTGCACACGCTTATTGTGTCCTCTTCCGAGGATTTGGCCTCGGTACACGAGTACGGATCCGATTGGGATTCCACCTTCCTGAAGTCCCGTTTGGGCTTCTTCGATGGCGGCTTGGAGAAATTGATCCATTTCACATTGGTTTATCGCTTAATTTACATTCACTTATTTCGGAATAGAAAGGATTTTAAAGTTTTTCAGAGGTTCCTTTCAGCAGTTCCACCTTTTTGAGCATCCATTATTTCTGGAGAAAGAAAGCTATTTCGGATGCAGTTTTCAAATTCCTTTTCTTCTGACAGGATCGTTTTTCGATAGGTTTCAAAATCGCCAACTGAGTTTTCATAGTCTCGAAGGCAAAGCTCTATACGCTTCAAAATGGCATCCGGTGAAACAACTTTTTCATCAAACTTGTATCGTGGAGGAATCGGGATGTCAACCGAGTTTGCAGCGGCCCCTTGCTTCCCGGTGATCAGGCAGCAGCCCGCAGTTACGGCTTCTCGAGGTAGTCGGTCTTTGCCAGGATGATGCCCAAAATCTATATAAACCTTACTTTCCCTAAGGAGTAAATTAACCTCCTCCGGACTCATTTTTTGGATAGGTATCCAACTCCAATTGGGTCGGATTGCGATGAGCTTTTGGGTAAATTCTAGGCCTTTTGCAGGATTGTAAACAATTTGATCAGCCCTTTTTTTCTGGTCGCGGATCTCGAGTATTTGCTTGGAAAAGGCAGAGTTGAGGTAGTCTGAGAGGTACGCTTTGTTTTGCCAAACTCCGTTTTTCTCCAAAAACTCCCTTGCATATTCAGATTGGTAGAGGTGAAAAATCCGATGGGCAGATTTGCTTTTGAACTTAAAAAGTTTTTTAGGTATCAGCAATTGCCGCTTTAGTAACAGTTTTTTGATTCGGTAAATTATGCTCGAATTGATTTTGCGACATTGGAGGTAATTGTCCACGCTCAGCCACCAAATGGACTTCTGAATATGTTTGAACCGAGCTAGAATCTCAGTATGAACCTCAGGTACTATCAATAGGTGATTCGGATCATCTTCGATGCAGTCAGAAAAGCGGGTTTGGTACTTTTCAAAATTTGGATGTACAGGATAGGTTTGGGTCTGATTGACGTAAAAAAGGAAAACTTCCGAAAAGCCTAGATTTTTTAGTTTGTAGGCCAATTGGTGAATAACTTCAGTGCCACCCGTAGCGTAATTTGCCGGGCAAACCAGGTAAATCTTGGCGGTTTTTGATAAAGAAATTGCCATGCTCTGAAGTTTAAAAATTAGCGTTTAGCGCTTTTTCTATGACCTGATGCATATCGTAATATTTGTATTCGGCCAGCCTCCCACCAAAATGTATCTTGGGATAATTTTTCGCAAGTAGCTGGTATTGAGCTAAAATGGCTTGGTTTCGTGCATTGTTGATCGGATAGTAGGGCTCTTTTCCACGGGTATATTCATCGGGATATTCGTGCGTGATGACGGTCTTGGCTTGGGTTCCATATTCGAAATGCTTATGCTCGATAATTCGGGTAAAAGGCACCTCGCGGTCTGTATAGTTGATGACTGCGTTTCCCTGAAAATTCGCTTTGTTCAACACTTGATGCTCAAATCTCAAACTGCGATACTCTAGTTTGCCAAACTGGTAATCAAAGAATTCATCAATTTTCCCCGTATAAACGATCTTTTCTGCCAGAGATTCCAACTCGGATTTTTGGTCAAAGTAGTTGACGCCCGTTCGAACTTCGATTCCTTCCAGCATTTTTTCAACCAGTTGGGTGTATCCGCCGATGGGAATCCCCTGATAGTTGTCTTCAAAATAATTGTTGTCAAAGTTGAATCTCAACGGAATTCTCCGGATGATAAAGGCAGGGATTTCAGTAGCGGGTCTTCCCCACTGCTTTTCGGAGTAGCCTTTGATGAGGGTGTGGTAGATATCGGGCCCAACTATGGCAAGAGCTTGTTCTTCCAGATTTCGGGGATTGTGATTTTGAAGGAAAGGTGCACATTGTTCTTGAAGTTTGCTCCTGGCTTCATCAGGGGTTGAAACTCCCCAAAGCTGCCGGAAGGTATTCATGTTGAAAGGGAGATTGTAAAGGTTGCCACGGAAATGAGCCAATGGGGAATTGGTGTAGCGGTTAAATGCTACAAAAGCATTGACATACTCCCAGACTCTCCGATTGCTGGTATGAAAAATATGGGCACCGTATTCATGCACCTGGATTCCTTCGATCGTTTGAGTGAATACATTTCCTCCGATATGATTTCGCTTGTCAACTACCAAGCATTTTTTTCCTCTTCGTCTTGCCTCGCAGGCAAAAACTGCCCCGTAAAGTCCCGATCCCACGATCAGGTAATCGTATTTTTTTTGATGCATTTGCTGAGTCAGGGCTTTCCTCGATGAAGTTTAGCAATATCATGAAAAAATAAAAAAACCCTCAAAGCAAATTCGGATTTCTCCGACAGCTTTTGAGGGCTAATGGTTAATCGATTACTTCACATTCTCTTTGAAAAACGCGATGGTCTTTTCCCAAGCAGCTTTGGCTGCAGCCTCGTCGTAGCGTGGAGTAGTGTTGTTGTGAAAGCCGTGATTCACCCCTGGATAGTTAATCATTTCGTACTTCTTTCCGTTTGCCTTAAGTGCGGCTTCGTATGCCGGCCAACCTGCATTAACGCGCTCGTCGAGTTCGGCATAGATCACTAGGAGCGGAGCATTGATTTTGGGGACGTCCTCAATCGCAGGCTGTCCTCCGTAGAATGGGACGGCAGCTTTCAGGTCGGGAATTCGAACTGCCATCGCATTGGAGATCCACCCACCGAAGCAGAAACCAACCACACCTACATTTCCATCACAGTCGGGGTGATTTTTGAGGTATTCGTAGGCTGCGATAAAGTCCTCGAGCATTTCATCCCGATTTCGCTTGGCCTGCATAGCTCGTCCTTCGTCGTCATTGCCGGGATAGCCGCCAAGCGGAGTCAAGGCATCGGGAGCGATGGAGATAAAGCCATCTACCGCGCAGCGTCTGCCCACGTCTTCAATGTAGGGGTTGAGACCGCGGTTTTCGTGAACGACTACGATGCCGGGGAATTTTCCTTTTCCGGAAGGCTTGGAGAGTAGTCCTTTAATCTGTCCACCCCCCTTGGGCGAGTCATACATCACATAGTCCGAACTCTGCATGCGCTCGTCTGTCGGCTCGATGGTGCGGGTATTGACATAGTCCGGCATCATGCTGCTCATCAGCGCGGTGACGGTAATACCTCCCACGGCGTAGGCGGAGAGTTTTTCGACAAAAGTCCTGCGGTCCAGCTTATTGTGGCAGTAGTAATCGTAGAGGTCAAAAGCTTCCTGAGGAATGTCCTCTTTTCGTAGTTTTTCCATGGTTTGGTTTTGGTTAGTCGCCTTAAGTTATTCAAAATCAAGGAAAGCAAAATCCAAATCTGTAGAATGGAAAAAAAAGCACGTGAATGGGTGGGAATGTCCGATGCCAAATGGAAAAATAAGCCTGTCGAGGAAAACTTTGGAAAAGATGGATTTTGATTAAGGGAATTTCAAATTTCCTGTCAGGACTTGAGGATTGCAAAGCCTGATGAGCAGTCTTTACTTCAGAATCGGGAAGTTTGCGGTAAAAAGAATTTTATCTAGTTGTAATTGCAGCTAAAAGATCATCTGTTGATACCACTTCGTTCCATCCTTTTTGGGTTAGTCCTTGGATTAATTTTTTATCACCAGTCCAAAGTTTGGCCTTGGCATGTTCAGCCAATGCAACGAATTCAGTATCATCGATGTCTATATCCTGAGTTAGATTTTCTGCTTTTTGAAATGCTTCAGACGCAATTAGTCTTGGATTGATAAATCTAATTCTCCTTGTGATCAGATTAATGATTTGATCGATTTCCCGCTCCGAAAATCCTGAAATGGATTGAAGCTTGGATTTGTGCTCTTCGAGCTCATCTAAAAGCAGATGGGTTGAGTAAAAATTTAATCTGGATTTAGGTTGAAAAAGAATTCTTGAGATTTTACCGTTGGTATTTACAATTGCGCTGAACACAATGTTGGTATCTACCACGATTCTCATAATCCAAGCTCTTTTTTAGTTTTTTGCCAGCGTCCTTTTTTAATAGAATTCACCAACTCATCAACTTCCTTTTGTTTAGCCTTAGATTTTTTCGTGAGTTGCTGATATTCTATCAGATCAGCAATATCCTGCAAATCATCCAAGTTTGTGGAGGATGGAATTCGGATAATTATCTCGGTTTTGGTTCTCTCGATTTTCATGGGTTCTTTTTTTAAAGATAGAGATTTCAATTCAAAAGATTCAGCAGAGATACTATCCTAATTTCAATTACAACATAGATGGAATAGGCTTGAAAATTTCCAGTCAGGACTTCAGGATTGCAAATTCTAAAGAGCAGGCTTTACTTCATTTTAAAAACTATGTGCCATTTTTCAAACTTTTTGCCTCGGGGTTAGTCCTTAGGTCATGGAAAAAAAATATCCCGATTGGATGGCTACCTGCCTCCGACTGGCAGCAATTTACAATTTACTTTGGGGTGCATGGGTGGTGATTTGGCCGCATACTTTTTTCGAATGGACGGGAATGGCCCCGCTGCAGCATCCCACGATTTGGCAGGGTACCGGCATGATCGTAGGCGTGTATGGCCTCGGCTATTGGTGGGCGAGCTACCATCCGCTCAGGCATTGGCTTATCGTGGCGGTGGGTTTTCTGGGAAAAATCTTCGGTCCGCTGGGATTCCTTTTTAATTACCTGGTCCTGAAGGAAATCCCCTTCGAATTCAGCTATACGCTGTACACCAACGACCTGATTTGGTGGGTGCCTTTTTTCCTGATTCTCAAGCGGGTGCATACGGAGACGGGCTGGCAGCTTAGGTAATCCAAGAAATGATCAGGCAATTGGAGTTAGGGTTTTCATTTTGACTTTCGGCTTAGACCAGGAGGTAAAAAAAAGATATGGATGCGATTCGACTTTCAGTAGATACTGGGCTTTTTATTTTGGTATGGCTGGTGCAAGTCATTATCTATCCCGCATTTGATCAGATTGCCGAGGAAAAACTGAAATCATGGCACGGATTGTACACCCAAAAGATCCTCTACTTCGTGGGGCCGATGATGTTTGTTCAGTCCGGCCTGATCGCTTGGCAAATTCTGAATGAACCGCTCCTTTTTCTTGCCGACGGGTTGCTTTTAGCGGGGATTTGGATCAATACCTTTCTCATTGCCGTGCCCATCCACGGGGAAATTGATCGGGATGAAACCGTGGAAGGCCATCTGCCCAAGCTCCTCCGAGTCAATCGCTGGCGAAGCTGGATGTGGACGGGTTTGTTTTTGATATCTTTGGGGAGGGTGATTTGAAAATTGGTTGTAGAATGTCGATGGCCTGTGTCTGGTGCAAGGAAAATTGAAGCTTTGCCGAGACCCATAGAGGCTTTTAGCTTTTCTTGGAAAGGGTAATTAAGCCTGATTTCACTTGGGCATAGACCTCAAAAAAATTGAGCTCTTTATTTTCAGGTTTCCATAGTTCTCCCATAGCCAAGTCACTATCAAAATCGTCAAAGCGATTGAGTCCCGCCCCCGCATAATGAGTCAGTTCTCCCAGATAGATTTTTGGCCCGACCGAATAAAAATCAACTCTACAGTAATCAAAGTCAGCGGCAAAAACTTTTCCGATCCGTTTCATTTCATCGAGGTGAACAAGCTGAGGCGCCCGATCCATTTTTTTGGTTCCGCGTAACTGCGCACCGGGGATTTCCACCAGATTTTCATCTGTAAATAGGATCGACTCTTCGCCGAATCGATCATTTAAAATGGAAATCATCTTTACACGTCCATTGAAAAAATGAAGCTTGACGTCCGAAGGGATGTTTCCGTTTTCGTCGCGGAGGACTTTTTCGCAGATGATCCGACGAGGAATATCCCGATAGGCCCAGGCATGAAAAACCTGCCCAAAGCTTTGAGAAAGCCAGTATTCGGCCAGCTGTCGCACTTCCATTGGGTCAGTACCCGGGGCAATGAGTTTGTTGAAGCCCGAGGCATGATTGGCTTTCAGAAAGAACTCAAAATCCCAGTCTTGATGGGGGATGTCCCGGCCATTTTTGCTGACAAAATACTGAGGAATTAGGAGCCTTTCAGCCTCCTGATTGCCCAGTTTTTGGCGAACATAGTCCCTTACTTTTACCTTGTCTGAGGCGATAATCAGCAGCGGATTCCGATCGGTGACCATCTTGTGAACCACCCGCTGATTGTGTGTGCGCGGATGAGTAAGGTCGAGGTCGTATCCGTTTTTTTTGCGGAATACCTCATGGAGTTTGGGATACCCCTTGATTTTTTCTTTGAACTGATAGCCGTGTTCCCAGATACGCTGAGGCAGACCTTGTTTGAAAAAAGGGATCATTACGAGTTAGCGAGACGTTTTTTTTAAAACTAGTACAAAAGGAGAGAAAATTAGCTAGTCCTCCTCGTGGACTCTGAAATGTGGGGGATTTTGCTGACAGGTGGTGCCCGTTTTTCTGGCGAAGCTATGCCCATGCTGCAAAAAAGCCCTTCCAAAATGGGGCTGGAAGGGCTCAAAATGATCTAATTTTTTTCGACTCGATGCTGAATCTGCTGGGAGGAGTTACTTTTTAACCTAATTGAACATCTCGTTAGCCTCCAAAATTCCGACTCAATCCCCATAAGAACTTCACCGGTTTCGTGCAACAGCGCTTTCATTGTTCGTGCTCCGCACGCAACGAAAGCTTAGTTGTTAGCTACCGTTTTTATTTTTCTTTCTATAACTGATTACTTGAATTATAAAGAATATCCCACCTGCTAGTGAAGCAATCAATAGTCCATAATTCGGACTTGAATTTTCTTTTGGTTCAATGAAGATAAAAGCAATTACACCGGCTATAATTACTATTCCCATAAAAACTGCTGATATAAGTCCATAATTGCTTTCGTAAATATTCTTTGCTCTTTTTATTTCTATTGAATCTTCGCTTGATTTGGATTCCATCACTTCTTCCAATTTTTCATAGAAAAACGGAAAATCATCATTTTCTCCAATCATCGAGAATTTATATTTCTTTTTGTCTTTTGTGCGAATTCTTAACAGGTCAAAATACTGTTCAGGTTGAAACATATAATCTCTGATATTTTGCCATTTTATTAAGTGGTCTTTTTTATTATGTAAAAAAAATTGTTTTTGCCAACTAACTTGAATACCGTCATCTTTCAATTCAAGCTCTACTTGTCCTTGAGGTATTTTTTTGGTAAATCGACTAATTATATACCAAACTCCGCCATAAATAATTATGAAAACAAGCTTATTTAAATCATTAATCAATTTAAATAGCGGAATTGTCGCAATAGCTGCTAGAATGAGTGACCCAAAATAATGGAGAATGTAAAGTCCCCGAGAGGCAACATTCAGATTTATCTTATTCATTTATCGTCTTTAGTAATGGTAGCTAACGGTTTTCAGCTATACGCAGGCAGGGCATTTTACCACTGAACTTCCTACGAAGAACTGAACTTTAAATTTACCACTTTCCTGTCCTACGAAGCACGAAACCTCTGCTTGCGTATAGGTGATGTTGCACTAAACCTACGGTAGTTTCTCCGATAAGCAGCCGGAAAGAGGTAACTTTTTGATTCATTCTTAACCGTTTTCAATCATGAAAAAAAAAAAGGAAAACCTCCTCCAGACCGCTTGCTCCAAGATAGCTGGATTTGCTGAACTACTGGCCAAGTTTGAGCAAAAAGTTACCGTGGCCGGCAAAAGTCAAAGCACGGTCACCAACTATGGCCGTCATCTGGCCAAGCTTGCCCTTCATTTCAATGAATTACCCACTGAGGTCGACCCTGACCGGGTCAATGATTACCTGCATCTGGTCAAGCGGGGACACAACACCCCATCGGATTCCTACTTCAAGTTCACTGTCTATGCCCTTCGCTTCGCCTATCGGATCGAGGGGATGAAAGACAAGCGGATTGAACTTCCAACCATCAAGCGAAGCAAAAAGCTTCCCGTAGTCCTGAGCCAGGAGGAAGTCCGCAGGCTTCTCAAAGCTCCCAATCTGCTCAAGCACCGCGTGCTGATCGGCCTGCTGTACGGCTGTGGGCTTCGCTGCTTCGAAGTTCGGAATCTGAAGATCGCTGACTTGGATTTTGACAGAAAAGTACTTCACGTGAAGGATGGCAAAGGCAAGAAAGACCGCTACGTCCCTTTGGCGGATATCCTGATCCGAGGACTGAAAGCCTATCTGGAAGCCGAGCAGCCCCATATCTGGGTGTTCAACAGTGCCGATCGGGAGATTAAAGGCCGTGCGGGCGGAGACTTCGACTCCCGCTATTCCCAGCGGGGTGTACAGTGGGCGGTGAATGAAGCCAAAAAGAAAGCCGGGATCCAAAAGCCAATGAATGTGCATACGCTCAGACACACTTTTGCCACGCATCTGCTGGAAGAAGGCCTGGACATTTTGACGATCAAAGACCTGCTGGGTCATGAGTCGATCGATACCACGATGATCTATCTCCATGTGGCCCAGACCGACAAGTGCCGTGCCTTCAGTCCGCTGGACCGACTGTATCTGTCCCGTAGTTGAGAGCCAATTACGAAGTGGCTCAGGTGCTCCGACAGCACTGGGCCGAGGTGGAGCATCACCCGCAGATCAACCGCTGGCAGTTGAGAACGCTGTCTGCGCTGAAGCGTTGCCGAACCGCTGACTTGGGTGGACATGTGGATGCCTGTACCGACTGTGGAACTACCCGGATCAGCTATAACAGCTGTAGAAACCGACACTGCCCGAAGTGTCAGGGTAAGAATAGGGAGGATTGGATATCCAAGCGGGAAGCCGAACTGCTTCCTGTGCCCTACTTCCATGTCGTGTTCACGCTGCCTGACACGCTAAATCAGCTGGCGATGTATGAGCCCAAGGCTGTCTATGACAGTCTGTTTGAAGCAGCCTGGCAGACGATCCGTTGCTTTGCCAAGGATCCTAAACATCTGGGGGCCAACCCCGGAATGATCGCTATTCTGCACACTTGGGGACAAACGCTTAGCCTTCATCCGCACCTGCACTGCATCGTACCGGGAGGAGGGCTGACTAAAAGCGGAAGGTGGAAGACAGCCAAAACTCAGGGAAAGTACCTGTTTCCGGTCAAAGCGATAAGCAAGGTCTTTCGGGCCAAGTATGTGAAAGCGCTCAAGTCACGGATCGAACCCGACAAGGAACTGATCAATCAACTCTTCCAAAAAGAGTGGGTGGTCTATGCCAAGCGACCTTTTGGACATCCCAAAGCAGTCCTCGAATACCTGGGAAGATATACCCACAAAGTAGCGATCTCCAATCACCGGATTCTGGACATTGGTCCAGCGCAGACTAGGTTCAGCTACAAAGACTACCGTCAGGGAGCCCAAAAGCTGGAGATGAGTCTGGACAACTTGGAATTTATCCGGCGATTCTCCATGCATAACCTGTCCCGAGCATCGGGATCCTGCCCAAAGGACTGGTTCGGGTCCGACACTTTGGAATATTGGGAAGTTCGGCCAAGCAGCTCACCATTCCGCTGATCCATCAGGAACTTGGAATTCCGATTCCGGACCCCGAACCCCGAATTCTGGAAATCTACAACCCGCGATATTGTCCTTGCTGTCAGAAGGAAAGCATGGTGAGCATCCAGCGCCTGCCCAAACGTGGCCCGCCAAAGGCAGTCTTTTCTTCAGTCGCAACCCAATTTTAATTCCTGATTTTGATCGGGCAGGCGAAGCTATGCCAATACCACAAAAAAGCCCTTCCAAAACGGGTTTGGAAGGGCTGAAAAAGATCCAATTTTTTGATCTTAGTTGATTAAAGCAGGTAGAATTTGCTTTTGACCTGAACACCCTACACAAATACCTCAAAAAATTCCGACTCAATCCCCATAAGAACCTCTCCGGTTCCGTGCAACAGCGGTTTCATGCTTGGCTTTGCAAGCCGCACGAAAACCTAGTTGTTATAGGGCGTTTTTATTTCTTCTATCGTCATTTTACAATCTTTTCAATTGAAGGTTCGTCAACTCTTAACCACCGTAATATTTCCTTCGCTCTTGTTTTATCTTTCTTTTTGGCTCTATCAAACTCGTCCATAAGTCCGCTTTCCCATAGTCTTTCATTGACTGTCATACCGGAAAGTCCAACAATTTTTTGAATTCTATAAAGCGTTTGTTCGTCAATGAGTTTTTTATATATGTATTCACAAGCTTCTTTTTCAGTCGCAAAAGTTCTTATTGAGTGTTTCTCGCCACGCTCTTTGTAGTAAGTTTCAAATTCAATCCCATACTGACTTTTTTTAATAGTCAAGCCTATTTTGTCATTGTCGTCAGCAGAGCCAAAAAGTCCGTGAAGGAAATATTGGTCTTCCGAAACTCCACCTTCTAGCAATCGTTTATGTAATTCCTTAATTGTCATTTAATTCAGTTGTCCATTCAACACTTCCCTTTCTTTCTCTGCATAACTCAAGACTTCCCATTCCATAGTTGTAGGAAACAGAATATTCTACATTTCGGTCTTCAATAAACTTTCTCAAGTCAGGTGAAACAGTAAGCATTTTAGTGAATAATTCCTTTGTTTCGTTCAATTCATTTAAGGCTCTGGTTTTTGATATATTTTTTAGTTCATAACTCTCGACCCAACCTGAAACGAAAAAATTATTTTGCTTGTCGCATCCAAATGTCAAGTCGCCAACTTTAAATGGGTGTCCGTCTGAAAGAAGAACGATTGCATTTTTTATTCTTTCTGTTAATTCTTTTTCGTTCATCAGTAATATCTTGGTCGTCTTTTTAAATGCCCTATAACGGTCAGCAGCTTGCTGCTGGGCCCTATTTTCTTATATTTCTTTCTTTCTCTTTTCTATTAGGGCCTTGCAGCAAACTGCTTGTTCTGCGACGTTCAGTTTCAAACCCTTCATTTTACCACGGTCTTTTTACCGTCCCTAGGCAACTGAACTCCGTTCGGGCGGCAACTCCAAACTCTTTTTTCCGCTTTTTCAGGGCAGTTTTACCGTTTGCGCTAACACGGGTGTTGGCGATTGACGGAAACCTGCAAACCGGAGGATTTTAACTGGTTTCAATTCGCAATCCATTAAAAACAAAGGCCTTAGAAAGACTCCGGAAGTTGGACCGGGCTTGACTTTGTCTTTTTTTCCGGCTAACTTCAGCCAAGTCTGTTGAACGGACCGTTCTGAAAGCAAGCTTTCTCACGGCATCGCCGAACAGACTTGAGGACTTCGCCCTGGACTCTTTCCTTCTTCATTTTATTTTTTTGCGATGAAACCCCGTCTAGGTCTCCGGCCTGAAAAAGCCTTGGATATAGGTTGTCCGCCTGAATGGCGCAGCAACGGTCCTCAGCTTGGAGACGGCGGGCATTTGGAGCCGTACTCTTCAAACTTACCCCTAACTTCTTAAAGATACTGATTTTCATAGTTACTAGTACCGCCCGCTGGATCCAAGGTGATGTTGCACTAAACCTACGGTAGTTTCTCCGATAAGCAGCCGGAAAGAGGTAACTTTTTGATTCATTCTTAACCGTTTTCAATCATGAAAAAAAAAAAGGAAAACCTCCTCCAGACCGCTTGCTCCAAGATAGCTGGATTTGCTGAACTACTGGCCAAGTTTGAGCAAAAAGTTACCGTGGCCGGCAAAAGTCAAAGCACGGTCACCAACTATGGCCGTCATCTGGCCAAGCTTGCCCTTCATTTCAATGAATTACCCACTGAGGTCGACCCTGACCGGGTCAATGATTACCTGCATCTGGTCAAGCGGGGACACAACACCCCATCGGATTCCTACTTCAAGTTCACTGTCTATGCCCTTCGCTTCGCCTATCGGATCGAGGGGATGAAAGACAAGCGGATTGAACTTCCAACCATCAAGCGAAGCAAAAAGCTTCCCGTAGTCCTGAGCCAGGAGGAAGTCCGCAGGCTTCTCAAAGCTCCCAATCTGCTCAAGCACCGCGTGCTGATCGGCCTGCTGTACGGCTGTGGGCTTCGCTGCTTCGAAGTTCGGAATCTGAAGATCGCTGACTTGGATTTTGACAGAAAAGTACTTCACGTGAAGGATGGCAAAGGCAAGAAAGACCGCTACGTCCCTTTGGCGGATATCCTGATCCGAGGACTGAAAGCCTATCTGGAAGCCGAGCAGCCCCATATCTGGGTGTTCAACAGTGCCGATCGGGAGATTAAAGGCCGTGCGGGCGGAGACTTCGACTCCCGCTATTCCCAGCGGGGTGTACAGTGGGCGGTGAATGAAGCCAAAAAGAAAGCCGGGATCCAAAAGCCAATGAATGTGCATACGCTCAGACACACTTTTGCCACGCATCTGCTGGAAGAAGGCCTGGACATTTTGACGATCAAAGACCTGCTGGGTCATGAGTCGATCGATACCACGATGATCTATCTCCATGTGGCCCAGACCGACAAGTGCCGTGCCTTCAGTCCGCTGGACCGACTGTATCTGTCCCGTAGTTGAGAGCCAATTACGAAGTGGCTCAGGTGCTCCGACAGCACTGGGCCGAGGTGGAGCATCACCCGCAGATCAACCGCTGGCAGTTGAGAACGCTGTCTGCGCTGAAGCGTTGCCGAACCGCTGACTTGGGTGGACATGTGGATGCCTGTACCGACTGTGGAACTACCCGGATCAGCTATAACAGCTGTAGAAACCGACACTGCCCGAAGTGTCAGGGTAAGAATAGGGAGGATTGGATATCCAAGCGGGAAGCCGAACTGCTTCCTGTGCCCTACTTCCATGTCGTGTTCACGCTGCCTGACACGCTAAATCAGCTGGCGATGTATGAGCCCAAGGCTGTCTATGACAGTCTGTTTGAAGCAGCCTGGCAGACGATCCGTTGCTTTGCCAAGGATCCTAAACATCTGGGGGCCAACCCCGGAATGATCGCTATTCTGCACACTTGGGGACAAACGCTTAGCCTTCATCCGCACCTGCACTGCATCGTACCGGGAGGAGGGCTGACTAAAAGCGGAAGGTGGAAGACAGCCAAAACTCAGGGAAAGTACCTCTTTCCGGTCAAAGCGATGAGCAAAGTTTTTCGGGCCAAGT
>FWPV01002728.1_pt1 | contig 42309 bp, 38 predicted proteins | sample 2228371 | NCBI WGS metagenome assembly FWPV01 (sample SAMEA103939776, study PRJEB20133) | metagenome
CTGGGTGGGGGGGGGGGGGGGGGTGGTTTTCTCCCAGGGCTTTCCAGGCGGCCCGATAGCCCTGGTGGATCAGGTTGTCGGAGGTATTGGGTACATGCCCCAGGCCGGTGTAGTGCAGCTCGTCGGCAGGAGCGGGGGAGGCGCTCACCTCGAGGTACAGGTCGAGCGCGACCCCCAGGGCATCGAAGCCAGAACCCAGGTTGGCCAGGGTGGCCGGAACTTGAACGTGCATGGTTTCGGCAGACATATTGCTCCCGCCCAAGGCGGCGATCCCTGACATCATAACCTCGAGGCTGAACCCGTAGAAGCCAAAAAACCGCGGCGGCCTTTTCCCAAAGCTGCCGACAAAGTTACTTCTGGGGATGGCTGGTCTGGTTATGCGGATTCTAGCCTTCATGTGGTATCTTTCGTCATAGTTTGGAGTGTTGTGTTAGCTAGCCAGGTGCTGGAATGGGAGGGGCTGTGAGCGAGAACCGTGGTCTGCTCGGGCATATTTCCCCCGCACTGCTGGGTTACCTGCTGAGCTTTTTGCCACAGCACGATCCGCTGGCCGAGGGTGTACCCGGCGGGTTGCTGACTTCCGAGCTGGTAGAGCGGCTGCGTACAGACAACTTTTGTGGCTATGCCCTGGCCCGTTTTTCCGGCGAGGAGCACGGCTGGCTGGCGTTTTATCGCGGAAGACTTCTGGAGGCCTGGCGACAGACTACCTACGGCCATCTTTCCGGTACTGTGGCCTACCGGGCCTTACAGCGCGAACTGGGCCTGGGTACGCTCTCGCTGTACCGTCTGCAACCCGACGACCTGCCCCCGGTAATCGCGCTTACCCAGGGTTTGTTGCGTGTGACGGGTATGGCTGCTAGCAGTGTAGCGATGCCAGAACTGCTGGAATCGTTGATGCAGGAGCAGTTTACCGGTGCGCTGGTACTGGAGGATGGCCTGGTAGGGCGGGCCTGGTTTTTTGCTCGGGGAAGGCGTTTCTTTGGTGGAGAACTGCCTTTGCAGTTTCGTGAAGGGCAGCTGCACCTGGTGCAGGCCCCCAGCAAGGCACCCCCGGATCTGCTCGAGCTGGCCCGCCAGGAAGACCAGGAGCAGCGCCATGTTCGCTTGAGTGTGATCTGGAACGCAGCCCAGGAAGTGCTCAAGGAATACATGGGACGCGGCGCACCCTCGGCCCTCGAGCGCTTGCGCAACATCCACACCACCGACGACCCCGCCTCACTGGAGAAAGCTCTGCGCCGCTGGATGAGCGAGAGCCTGGAACCCAACGCGGCTACCCTGTTTGATCGCTTGCTGCGCCCAACGCTATAAGGACAATCCGCTGCTAGCTACTTTTCGTGGATGGGAGGTGGGTGTAAGGTTTTGGGGTTGCTGTTGGGGGTCTTCGACCCTGCATTACGCGGTTTGGGTCTCGTAATAACAGATTCGGTTAGTTCAGCACCGAACGGTGACTCGGCTTCGCCCACGCCGCACCCGGGCGTGGCGCATGGCCGACCGAGCGAAGTTTTACCTTTGTGGGAGGGCTATACCGCCCCTTGGAAGGGAGACGCTTGTTTCGCCTACCGTAGCCAGGGGTGGGTTGTGCTCCAGGATTCAAGTTGCGCCGCGTGCGGCGCAACCAGGCCTCTATAAGTCTTTGGATTGAAAGACTATCTTTTTGAATCCGGTATAAGCGGGCCAGTGGCTTTTAGTGGATTACTCGAAATAGCACCTGCACTGGTAGCCAAAGAGCTCACTGCACCTTAATCCGATGCGACGCCAGCCGGATGCCGGGATAGCTTCTGTTAAGGGCATTAAGGCCAGCGGACACGAACACTTGACAAGCTACCCGACCGAAAGGCGTATGATGGCCTGACGCATGATGATCTCTGGTTTGCTGGGTTTGCTCTGGCTGATTTGGCTTTGGGGTCTGCTCACCGACACGCCCGTGCGCAGCCTGGCGGTTAGCCTTTCCAATTTTGTGGGGGCCTACGCGCTCTGGCAGATGACTACCCGCGCTCCGGCCATTCTGCGTCGGGCCCTGGGGGGCCTGGCGGCGGGTATGCTTTTTCTAGGGGTGGGTGACCTGCTATTCACCTACAGCGTGGCTACGAGTATCAGTACCCAGTCGGTGCGCGAGGGCATCTACCTGGTGGGGGTGGTCCTCTTTCTGGCCATGGGCACACTGTTCCCTTTCAGCATGGAACGTCAGGGCTTGTATCTGCTGGGCTTTGCTCAGCGACTGGTGCTGGTGGCAATGCTGGGTGGAATACTGCTTGCGGCCATCACCACCCTGATTCGCCCCCTGAGTGTGATCGAACTGATTTACGCGGGGGTTGCCTTTTACCTCACCCTGCTTTTTGCGCAACAAACACCTTTGCTGGCCGGAGGGCGCATCGGGCGATACCTGCAGGGGGTGGTATGGGCGCTGGTACTGGGGAGTTTAGCTCGAGTGGTCTATGTGCTCGGCGGTGCCCCCCCAGCGCAGTGGTCCATCGTAGCCTACGACATTCTATGGATGCTGGCGATGAACGTGCTGTTGCAGGGCGTCATTCAAACCCGGGCTCCCAAAAATCCCTGACCGCGCCTGAACCCAACCGCTCTGCTGCTTTGGGTAAGGCATTGGCGACCTCGTGGGCCAGCAGGCCAGGTTTTTGGGCTATATCGCCGGCCATCCCGTGCAGATAAACCCCCAGCCGGGCGGCATCCCAGGCCGACAAGCCAGTGGCCAGCAACGATGCGATGACCCCTGCCAGCACGTCGCCCATTCCGCCGGTGGCCATCTGGGGATTGCCGGTGCTATTGACTGCAAGGCTGGGTTCTGCCGAGGTTGCTCTGGCTGGCAACCAGGCCAATACCGTTGGGCCCCCCTTCAGCACTATCACCAGCCCCGGATAGCGCTTGGCCAGGGTCTTGGCGGCCTCGAGGGGAAACCGGGCTATTTGCGCTGCCTCTAGCCCCAGCAGTCGGCTGGCCTCACCAGGGTGAGGGGTGACGACGGTGGGTAAACCCGATTGAGCAAAAGCCTGTAGTACCCGCTCGTGCAGAGCGTCGGCGTCCAGTACACTGGGGCGGGCGAGCCCCAGTACGGCCAGGGCAGCCTCCACGCCGCCATCCCCGGCCCCCATTCCTACCGCCGCAGCCTCGGCCCTGGCCATCTGGAGGTGGGCTGTGTTCCATTCGAACAAAGGCAACCGCACAGCTTCCAGCGGCGGTTGCACGTCGCAGTCGGCGGGGTAAGCTACCGTGACCAGACCGGCTCCGGTTCGGTAAGCCCCCAGGGCTGCCAGGCTGGGCGCACCCAGATAGCTGCGGTAGCCTCCGGCCACCAGAACCCGCCCCACCGAGCCTTTGTGGGCATCGCCGGGGCGCACGGGCAGCAAAGGCCGCATCGCTGCCCAACACAACAGCTCGGGCAGTCCAGGGGTTTCCAGGGCCCTGGGGGGCATCCCAATCGAGTCAAGCAGAATGCGTCCGCAGGCGGCCCGATGGGGATAGAACAGGTGCTCATGTTTCAGGCCAGCCAGCGCTACGGTCAGGTCGGCGCGGACGTGAGGTGGGTAGGGTAGCCCCGAGGGTATGTCCACCGACACCACGGGCAAGCCGGACTGATTGATTGTTTCAACCAGCCCAGCGTAAAAACCCTCCAATGGCCCCCGCAAGCCGGTGCCGAACAGCGCGTCGAGCAACACGGTATGCGCCTGGGGTTTCCAGGCCGAAAGGGGTGCGATTTCCTGGCCACTGGCGAGCAAAGCCTGGCGGGCGGTGGCGGCATCTCCTTCCTGACCTTCGGCAGCATATACCGCCACCTCATGACCCCAGTGAGCCAGCCAACGGGCGGCCATCAAACCATCCCCTCCGTTGTTGCCTTTGCCGCACAACACCACAACCTTGCGACCTTCGAAGTGCTGCAGTAGCCGCTTGGCTGTGCGCCTCCCTGCAGCATCCATCAAGAGCAAACCAGGATAGCCCAGCGCAATGGCTTTCTGGTCGGCTTCGCGCATGGCTTGGGCGGTGAAAAGTTGCATGGCAAAAGGTGGAGTCCGAAGGGTCGTGAGCCAAGGGGTTGCCAGAGCCGGGGCTGCGAGATGGTTTCGGACTCGAGGTTTGTTTTTAGCTCATCGATCCAGGTCTTATTCTACGAAGACAGGGCCAAAGCGTACAATAAAACATGAATGCTCTGAGCGTTGCCCGAAAGCGCCTTGCCATGGCCCGGCAGGTGGCTGTGCTGACCGGGGCAGGCATCTCCAAACCATCGGGTATTCCCACCTTCCGCGACGCGGCGGGGCTCTGGAAGAATTTCGATATTGAAGAATACGCAACGCCAGAGGCTTATGCCCGCAACCCTCAAAAAGTCTGGGAGTGGTATGCCTGGCGCTACCAGAACGTGATGCAGGCCCAGCCCAACCGGGCCCATGCCCTGTTGGTGCTACTGGAAAAGCGTGTGGGGGATGGTTTTTTACTGGTAACGCAAAATGTGGATAACCTGCACAGCCGGGCCGGTTCAAAGTGTTTGGTCGAACTGCACGGCAACATTGCCAGGGGTCGATGTGAGCGCTGCGAACAGCGGTTTTCGCTCCCCGACCCGGCCCAGTTTGTGCCCCCGCCGTACTGCCCAAACTGTGGTGCCAGGGGGCGACCCGATGTGGTCTGGTTTGGGGAGATGTTGCCTGTGGGTGCTTTTGCTCAGGCCGAGCGGGCTTTTGCTCAGGCCGAGGTGGTTTTGGTGATTGGAACCAGTGCCGAGGTCGAGCCCGCCGCCAGCCTGGGGCGCCTGGCCAGCTTGAGCGGAGCCTATCTGATTGAAATTAACCCCGATTCCACCCCCATCTCGAGCTGGGCCGACTGCAACTTGCGGATGGGAGCTGTAGAGGGCATGGTGGCCCTGATGGGAGATTCAAACTGATTTGTGCTCACCGGGGTTCATTTTACGGCGTGAACGGGACTGATCGTAGAGAATCCAACCCCCCAGGGCGGCCAGACCCACGATGGTGGCCACCAACAGAAAAGGGCCCAGGCGAGAGAAATCGGCTCCTAACCAGGCAATCACGACCGTTACCGGCAAAGCCCCCACCGAAGTGGCCAGCAGAAACTTCAAAGGGTGCATCCGAACCAGCCCGGCTACAAAGTTCACGCTATCGGTAGGCACCACGAAAGACAGTCGCAGCGCTATGATGGCCCAGGGGCCATAGCGCTCGACCTGGGTCTCCACCTTGCGGCGGATATCCTCGCTGACAAAACGGTCGACCACGACCGGGCCCAGTAGCCTGGCAATGCCGTAGCCCACCATAGCGGCAATGATGGCCCCGACCCAGCCCAGAACGCCGCCGAGTAACGGCCCAAAGGCCAGCACCGAGACCAGCATCACCAGGGCCATGGGCACTACCGAGACCAGGGTCTGGGCGATCATCAAACCAATAATGCTGACGGGGCCAAACCAACCCAGGCCCGCCACCCACGCCTGGATGGCCTGCTGATTACCGCTGGAAAGCAGGCCGTACACCCAGTCCGCCCGTTCCTTGAAGCCGGGAAATACTAAATACGAACCCACCAGCGCCGCTGCCAGCAGCAGCAAAGCCAGCAAAATCGGCAGCATGGGCAAAGACCTGGATGCGGGTAGTCGTTCCATTCCAAAGCTAAGGGTAATGCAAAGAATGAGAATCACCTTTGTTATTGGTCACACTTTGGTGAAAGTTGAGAGCCGAAAGCTGAAGGCTGAATGTGAAAAGCTCACCAATATTGAACGCAGGTAGGAGCAAGCTCTGCATATTCATCTGGTCAACCGCAACGTATCCCACGGAGACCCGGCCCAAAAGTACGTATCCTGACCTTACTATGAGCCTGCGTGAAAGGGTGTTTCCTCTCAAAACGCCAGAGGATGTGGATGCTTTTTTGGAGCAGTATGAGCTGGCCGCTATTTTCAAGGCCAGCACCACCGACAAGACCCTCGAGGCCATGCAGTATGTGCAAAAGTACCTCGAGCCCCGTCCGGACGTAGCCATAGGCATCATTCGCATCCCCGAAGACCGCCCGGCTTCCAACCACGTAGAAACCCGCACCGGGATCCAGCACCAGAGCCCGCAGTTCATCTTTTTTCGCCAGGCTAGGCCCCTTTTCGACCTGGACAACTGGAAGATTAATCCCGACCAGCTCGAGCCCCTCCTCTTGCAGTCGCTGCCCATCCACATCGGCAAGCCGGTGCGCAACCCGGCGGTGGTGGGGCTACAGGCCTACATCAACCTGCTCGGTCGCTACATTGCCGGGGAGCTCAGCGAGGAGCGTTTTCAGTGGGGCTATCTGGATCAGCTCAAAAAAGAGGCGGGCTGGCGCTCCGACCAGGACTTTGAGCTGCTCAACAGCCTGTTCCCCAACCCTTATGGACGGGCCTTCACCCCTGGTCAGGTGGTCGCGCTGGAGTTTCAGGCCCAGTTGAGCGGAGAAGGCACACCCCTCATCGATAGGGCCAGGGCGTTGCTCGAGCAGATTCAGGCCCGAGATTAAAGCCACCGAGCATCGCAGCTCACCTTGAATCCTGGAGTACACTCTACCCAATCCCACCCCACCCTTCGGTCGGCGAAACAAGCGTCTCGCTACGCACCGCACCCTTCGGTCGGCGAACCAAACGCATTCTTTCGAACGGGCGTTATCGTCCTCCCATGAAAGGATAACTTCGCTCGGGTTCGTTCGCCGCCATTTGAGCATCGCAAGGAGCCGGGCAGCCTGCACAAGAAAACGCACGGGAAAGTTTTTTGCCAGCGAGACGATTTCCTTCCTGGAAAGCCTCCGCCTGTGCACCAAACCGGCCGATGCCAGCAACTGCTAACTGGACGGGTAGCACGGTTTTGCCATCTGGCTCTGGTCAGGTCATGGGCACCTGGCGCAAAAGGCGACCCTCGATGCGCTCCAGGATTTCCTGCAGGCTGTGGCCAGTAATGGTCAGGCCGTGGTTTTTCAGCCCGACCACAGCCCGGCTGGGGTCGGGGGCCTCGCGTACCTTTTCCGCTACTGCGCTGGCTAGTTCGTAGGTGCCGCAGGGGTAGTTGAACTGGGTCGAGCCAATGTTTTCCATCCAGGCGTGCACGTGGAGAATGGCTCCAACCTGGGGGTGTTCACGGTAAATCATCCAGTGTTCGATGGCATCCACACTAACCCGCCGTGGTTCGATGCCCGGAGGCACCGACAGGCGCATGGCGTTTTGTTCTGCGTCGTAGTCGGTGACCAGCAGAATGTCGCGCCCTACCTCCCTTAGATTGGCCTTGTCCACTCCGCTGGCCGACATCCAGAAACGTTTTTCATCCTTCCGGGCCGATAGATTGCCGTACGAGAGCCCCCCGATGCCATAGAGCCGCTTGACGTGGCGCAAATCCTCTGGCGGCAGGATTTCTTCAATGGGGAAAGCGGTAGGGAGCAGATCCCATTCGGCGAGTTTCCGCCCGGCAGCGTACAGGCTTTGGGTCAGGTCATCGCCCTGCCAAAGCTCAGGCTCGAGGTCGGGCTCGAAGTGGTTGTTCACCACCAGCACCGAGGAGGCAATAGGGTGAATTCGCTCGAAGAGCCGCTCGGCAAAACGGGGGCCTTCGGGCTCGTGATACTGCCCGAGTTCGAGGGTCAGAAAGAAGGCCCCCTGCCCCGGCACATAGACCACCAGCATGTTGGAAAGCGCCCGCACCAGGTAGCTGTAGAGGGCGGCGATGGGGTCGGTGGGCATCTGGGGCAGCTCGAGCAAGGAGATCACCATGGTGCCCTGGGCTTTGCGCCGGTAGGGGAGGGGTTTCTCGGCCCGGATAAAGTTCAGCACGGCTCTAGGACTGTCGGTTTCGGGCTCGAGCTGATAACCCTTAGCCTGCAACACCCTGGGCAGTTCGTGGAACAAAGCCTCGAGGCCAGCCGTTGGTTGTCCCAAAACGGTGAAGGTGGGTGGAGTTTGCAGGGTGAGGATGAAGCTGTCGTTGTTTCTGGACTGGATCATGATGGAACCCTCCAAGAAACCCGATTTTCCGTTTTACGCGACGTAGTAGAGCCTGCAGGTTGGATTCGGGCAGTCGCTGTTTACGCCTCGCCGTATTCTACAACATCATTTTCCTGGCCTCTTCAAGCTGGTTTCCAGGTTATTTGAGGCAAAAAATGCCTCTGCTTGTGGCCAAGGTTTTGATGCCGTATTCAAACAGGTGTTCATCTAAGCCAAATAAACCACCAGGGCATACTCGCGTCATGTACAACGCAAAACACCCCTACTCCCTTCGGTTGGCAAAGAAGCGCCTCAAGAACTGCCTGGGCGTACAACCGCTGGCCTGGCCTGACTAGGCCCCGTAGGGTACCCAGATATTCTTCACCTGTGTGGCTTGCCGCAGAATCTCGTCGGTGTCCGGCAGGGGTCCGCTCTGGGCCAGCGTCCAGGTACGCTTCATGTTGAGCGCACTGGCCTTCTCGACGATGGCCCACCCGGTTTGCGGTCCAGCGTACCAGACCGCGTCTACGTCGTCGTGCTCGGCCAGAGTTCTGGCGAGTTCGTCGCGCTCGCCCGTCACGATGTTGAAGGTTCCGGAGGGGATATCGGAGGTCTCCAAAACCTGGTAAAAGTCGGTGGCGCTGAGGGGGTATAACGGTGAGGGCACCACTACCAGGGCATTACCCATAGCCAGCGCGGTTGCGGCTAACTTCGCCAGCGAAAGCAAAGGCTGGTCGTCCGGGCACAAAATTCCCAACACACCAACAGGCTCCGGGATGGCCAGCGTCACGTTGCGCAATGGCGTGGGATGAATCACGCCTTCGTATTTATCGGCCCAGGCCGCTGCGCTGAAAAGCGCTTGGAGGGCTCTTTCTACCTCGAGCCGACCATCCTTTCCGGTTTGCTCGGCAATGCGGTGGGCAAACTCTTCGGCTCGCTCGGAAAGGTTTTCGGCCAGGTAGTAAAGAATCTGTGCTTTGTTGTGGGCCGTGGTTTTGCGCCAGCCCTCCAGAGCCGCTCGAGCGGCCTCCACCGCGTTGCGGATGTCCTTTCGGTTGCCCAGGCCCACCTCGCCAATCAGGTGGCCGTCCGGTGCGTACACGGCCCTGCTGTAGCCGCTATCGGGCCGGGCCTGCTTCCCCCCGATAAAAAGCTTGGCGGTGCGGTCTATGGGCGGTAGGTCGAAGGCTGCTTGAAAACCGAATGTGGTTGCCCCGGCCTCGACCCTGGCTTTTTGTCCTTTGCCCCTGGGCCTTTGGCCCTGGGTGGTCTTGCGAGCCTCCAGCTTTTTTACATACTCCCAAAGCCCCTCCTTGCCTCCCTCGCGCCCAAAGCCCGACTCGCGGTAGCCGCCAAAGCCACTGGCCGCATCGAAGAGGTTGGTGCTGTTGATCCAGATGGTGCCAGCTTTGATCTGGGTCGCGATGTCCAGGGCCAGGTTGATGTCCTCGCTCCAGATGGAAGCGGCCAGACCATAGCGGGTGTTGTTGGCCAGACGAACAGCTTCTTCGGGGGTGCGAAAGGTCAGGGCGGCCAGCACCGGCCCAAAAATCTCTTCCTGGGCGATGGTGGAGGCTGGCGCCACGTTGGTGAACAGGCTGGGGGGATAAAAGCAGCCCTCGGCAGGCACGGCCCAACTCGGTTGCCAGAGCTGTGCGCCTTCTTCCACCCCCTTCTGTACGAGTTGCTGGATTTTTTGGAGCTGCACCGGAGCCACGATGGCCCCGATGTCTACGGCTTTGTCCAGCGGGTCGCCTAAGCGTAGTTTTTCCATGCGGGCGCGGAGCTTGGCGTACATTTTCTCGGCAATGCCCTCCTGTACCAGAAGCCTCGAGCCCGCGCAGCAAACCTGCCCCTGATTAAACCAGATGGCATCCACCACGCCCTCTACCGCGCTGTCGAGGTCGGCATCTTCGAACACCACAAAGGGGGACTTACCGCCGAGCTCGAGCGAGAGCTTTTTGCTCTTGCCGGCAGTTGAGCGGCGGATAATGCGTCCTACCTCGGTAGAGCCGGTGAAGGCGATTTTGTCCACCCCTGGGTGCTCGACCAGGGCGGCTCCGGTTCTGCCATCCCCTGTGAGGATGTTCACTACCCCCGACGGCAGGCCGATTTTCTGGCAAATTTCGGCGAATAGCAGGGCGGTTAGAGGGGTAAACTCGGCGGGCTTCAGCACCACAGTGTTTCCCATGGCGATGGCCGGGGCAATTTTCCAGGCCAGCATCAGAAGCGGGAAGTTCCAGGGGATGATCTGCCCCACCACGCCCACCGGGCCGTAGCCCGGTAGTTCGCTTGCCATGAGTTCAGCCCAGCCCGCGTGGTAGTAGAAGTGGCGGGCTACCAGGGGTATGTCGATGTCGCGGGTCTCGCGGATGGGCTTGCCATTATCCAGGGTTTCCAGCACGGCAAACAGCCGGGCGTGCTTTTGAATCTGTCGGGCCAGGGCATACAGGTAGCGAGCCCGCACATGACCGGGGGTCTGGCTCCAGCTTGCAAGCGCCTTGCGCGCGGCCCTCACAGCCTGATCTACATCGGCGGCATTGGCCTGGGCAACTTCGGCTAGCTTCTGCGAGTTGGCTGGGTTGATGGTAGCAAACCATTCTTTGCTGGCCGGGGCTTGCCACTTGCCTGCAATAAAAAGCTGGAACTTGCCCTGATGGGCTTGCAACCACTCCAGCGCAGGTTTGGCAGCCTCGGGGGCGGGGCCGTAGGGAAGGGTATCCATAAGTTCTGCTAGGCTCATAGGGGCTCCTGGTCGGGGCTGTCCTGGATCTTGTTGCATACCGCTATTGCAGGTTTCTGATATAAAGATACGAAAACGCCCTCTGTAAAGCTGTTTGGCTCTGGAATGCAGCCCATTGGCATTTCCTGCTGTCCTAACCCAGCGGCTGGTACTGCATTGAGGCATAGCGTCCGTAGGCGAAGTGCTCGAGCTGTCGCTCAATGTCGTTGAGGAGGGCGCTGGCACCCAGCCGGAACAGATGAGGCTGCATCCATTCGTGCCCCAGCTCCTCTTTCATTAGAATAAGCCAGTCCAGAGCTTGTTTGGCGCTGCGGATGCCCCCGGCGGGTTTGAAGCCGACCTTGTAACCTGTTTGTTCGTGATAAGCCCGGATGGCCCGGACCATGACCAGGCTGTTGGGCAAAGTGGCGTTGATGGTTTCCTTGCCGGTTGAGGTCTTGATGAAGTCGGAGCCCGCCTGCATACAGATCATACTGGCCTTCAGCACGTTTTTTAGCGTGCCCAGTTCTCCAACGGCCAGGATGCTTTTCATGTGGGCCGGGCCACAGGCTGCGCGAAAATCACGCACCTCCTGGTAAAGGGCTTTCCAGTTCCCGGTGAGAACGTGGCGACGGGAGATGACTATATCAATTTCGCTTGCCCCGGCGGCCACCGAGGCTTCAATCTCTTGCAGCTTGAGGCGGTGTGGATTCTGGCCCGCCGGAAACCCGGTCGAGACGGCGGCCACCGGGATGCCACTGCCCTCCAGAGCCTGTACCGCAGTGGGCACCATCTCGTGGTAGACGCAGACTGCGCCAGTGGTGAGTTGCAGGTTGGGCAGGCCCAGATCCCGCAGGAGTTCGGGGCGCACCGGCTGGCGGGCTTTGGCGCACAAGCGCCGTACCGTACCGGGGGTGTCGTCGCCCGAAAGGGTGGTGAGATCGATGGTTCTGATGGCGTGCAAGAGCCAGGCTGCCTGCCACTCTCGCTTGACGGTACGTCGGGTAGGCAGGGTAGCGGCCCGCCGCTCAATGGCGCTTTTGTTGACCAGGGCGCTTTCGACAGCGCTTGGGTCGAAGGGAGTGCCAGGGTTGCGTTCCGGCAGGGGGTGGGGTTCTGGTACGGTTGCAGTTGACATATCGCGGTTCCCTCTATTTTTGCCGCTCCCGGTGGCAAAAACGAGTTCTGAACTGTTCCTGATGCTCGGCCGTAGCCGATTTCTTTCCGAGAACCACTCCAGGTTGGCCTCGAGCATCGAGGGGAGAGCCCAAAGTGTGGCCTCGGGTAAAGCCGATTATAGCTTAGCGCCAGAGCATCTGTGCAGTTTAGCCAGGCTCCAGAAGGCTGCCAGCGCACAGAAACACAATGTTGCCCTCTGGCCTGGGAACTCCAGGTATTTGCAGCGGGATTCTTTCAAACAACCAGCAAAAACAGCCTGTGCATACCAGGTCTGGCTGCCTTCCTACCTGCTGGGGCACGCCCTGCCGCCTCAAAGACACTTCCAACCCGGCCCCGATGAATACTGGCCTTTAGCATACCCCGATGGTGGTTCTCCGAGGTTTTGCCACGATGCTGGGTGGCTAAAAGCGAGCCCTGTGCGGCTACTGGCCCATGTCGGCTGCATTCTTGAGAACTGCTCTGAAGCACCTGGCTCTGGTTATGTGGGACATTCAGTCCGCTTCAGCCTGCCATGCTAAAGTGGGTTACAACGATTCGGGTTTTGCCAAAGCACCAGGAGGTGAAGCATGGAAACCCTGGAAGTTGCGAAATGCCCAGTCTGCGGTGAGCTGGTTGAGGTCGCCAACCCGTGGGTGGGCCTCGAGCTCGATTGCCCGGATTGTGGAGAGGTGTTGAGGGTGATTTCGATCCGGCCCCTCAAGCTCTACTATGCCTATGACCCCGACGAGGAGCCCCTGCCGGAAGAAGAGCATAGGGTGCCCAGAAGTGAATAGCTCGCTGGAAGCGTGTGGCATCGTAAGCGGCTATGATGGCCCTAGCACGATAATCACATCGTAGCCCCTGGGCTCGAGGCGGATGCGGGTTTGCAGCGGCAGGTGGAGTAAGTCGGCATAGTCCTTGGCCAGCAAGAAGGCCGGTGATTCGCGGCCTACAACCGAAACCCCACTACGTACCAGAACCACGCTCGAGCCCCCTGTCTCTCCAACCTGCACTTCGGGTGGGGGAATACCCAGCTCGATGAAGCCCTGCCGATATTGTTCACCCAGCCCGGCCCCACTGCGGTCAAATAGCAAGGCTCTTAGGCCAAGGGCCTCGGCCTGCACCAGACGGGCCATCACCTCGGTATCGGTTGTATAACCCAGAAGCCCGGTGGTAAAGGATGCCATGGCCGCCGGGTCGAGAACCAGATAGCTACCTTCCTCCAGGGTGGGCAGGGTTGCACTCCGCATGGACAGGTTTTGCAGATTGGGCAGCATTCGCAGCGCCTCGGATAGGGGTAGGGTGGTCTCGAGGGAGTTCCATAACGCGCTCGCAACCCCTGGCAGCCTCGACCAGTAGCGGGGGCTTTGGGCTTTTCGCAGCGCCAGACCCATCACCTCCTTAATGCGATCCAGCCGACCCAGGTCAGAGCCCTCCCAGCGGCGGAAACGCATGTATTTGACTGCATCTTTACCATCCAGATGAACTTCACCGGCTGGAAAGTCGATGTACAAACCTGCGGCCCGGTCGGTGTATTTCATGGGAAAGGGAAGTACCACATCCACCCCATCCACCGCATTGACCAGCTTCATGACGGCCTCAAAGGTTAGGATGACATAATGCTGCACCGGCAGGCCCAGAAGGTTCTCTACCGCAAGGCGTAAGCCCTCGGCCCCACCCCCTCGCTCGTAGACCGAATTGATCTTGCCGTTGTAAAAACCAGCAGGGGTTTCACCGCTATAGCGCAGGTCGCGGGGAATGGCTACCACGGTAGCCTCCGAGCCGCGCAGGCGAATGTAAAAGATGGTATCGGTGCGAAGCCCCGGCCCACATGCAGTGTGGTAGCCGCAATACTCGGTGTCGCGCGCTGCGACCACCAGGCTCAGTTCTTCAGTAGGGCCACTGGTTGCATACCCGCCAAACAAACCGGCCCGCACTTCCTGAAGCTGCGGCCCATAGGCCAGGGCACCGGCCAGGGTTAGCAGGGCCAGCCCGAGCAAAACCAGCGAAAAACGAGGCCCTGAACGACCACGCCCCGACCCACGCCTGGTTCGATGGGGTGTTCGTGGCGGTGCCATGACCCCTAGATTACAAAACCCAAGGGATGCGTGCGTAGTACCGGATTCAAAAAAACCACAATATCGCCAGAGGTCTGTTTGCCTCGAAAACCTGAATACCTGATACTGGATTCAAAAAGATAGTTTGCCGAACCAAAGGCGTCAGTGAATGCACCTGAGGGGTGGGACGCAATCCAGCCTAAGCCACCAGCCCCGACTACGCGGATTGCCCTGTTGGTCTGTGGCCTCCTGCTCAGGTGGCCTGATGCGGGTAATCGATGAGGTTGGCCAGTTTGGTTTGTCGCCCCTGCGCCAGGCCAGGTCGCGGCGTGGGCGAGGCTACGCCCAAGGGCGACGAACTGACGCTGGCCGGTGCGTTCGGAAAGAACCCAACTACTGCTGATTACAGCTGATTACAGTTGGCGTGTGAGAAGTTGGCTTGCTCTTCTAGGACTGCTTCGTAAGCCTCTAAAGTGCGCGGATGGGGCTCGATGCCTTTGCTTTGCAGGTATTTTACCTTGCAAATGACGGCCTTCTGGTAGGCCTCCTCGAGCCGCCCGCTCAGGGCCAGGTCGCGGATGTCGTGGTTGACCCCACGACCCGGCTCCGAAACATCGGCGATATAAAGCGCCATTCCGATTTTGTGATCGGGGCGAACCCCATACACATGGCCCTCGATAGCCTCGAGCACCTCTTCGTCCTGGATACCCCATTCCTGGGCTAGTTTACGGCCAGCCCGGCCATGCAGAGCCAGCGGGTGCTTGCGCTCGAGTTCTATGATCGGGGGGGCGAGCTTCGCAAGTTGCTCTTCGTCCAGATCGCGCGCGGCATCGTGCAAAATGGCGGCCAGGTAGGTTTTCTCCACATCGAGCTTGTTAGCTTCGGCAATCTGGACAGCCAGCTGGGCCACCCGCAAAATATGGGCAAAACGCTCGGGCTTGACCTGCTGGCGCACCTTTTCGGACAAATCAACGACAGAGATTGTGCTAATCAAGTATCGCCTCCGCCGAGGGCGGGAGCAGGTTTGGAAACTCCTGCCCATCCGCAGAAGAGAGCCTACCATATTTTTGGAAATTTCCAAGCTATGGCTACCATCATGCGAACACCTGGATGGTCTGACCGGCGTCCGGCTCGCGAACAATCAGGTTTCCGCGCCAACGACAATGCCCAGGCCGCATGCTTGGGTTAGGGATGCACCATCACCCGGTTTTACCTGGACACTTGAAACAAATCGCCTTAGCCGCTATAGTTGACAGTTGGCTGGGTCGAAAGACCTGAGCCGTTCGGTAGGATTGCATCTGCATCCCGAACGGCTAACTGGAGAGTGTGGTCATGTACGCAATCATCAAGACGGGTGGTAAACAATACCGCGCAGAAGCAGGCAGCACGCTGCGTGTGGAGAAGCTCGAGGCCAACCCCGGCGACACAGTGGAATTCGATGCCCTGATGCTGGGTGGCGAGAAGACTGTCCTCGGCACGCCGACGGTGCCCGGCGCAAAAGTGGTGGCCGAGGTGGTGGATCATGGCAAGGGCAAGAAGGTGGTGGTCGCTAAGTTCAAGGCCAAAATCCACTACCGCCGCAAGCGGGGTCACCGCCAGCCCTACACTGAAATTGTGGTAAAGGAGATTCGCGCTTAGCCTGAAGCCTAAAGCCGAACGCTAACCCTAGCCTTCAGCCTTTAGCTTTCAGCCCACAGCGCTCCCAAGGAGCACACTATGGCACACAAAAAGGGTCTAGGTTCAACCAAAAACGGCCGTGACAGCCAGGCCAAGCGCCTGGGGGTCAAACGCTTCGAAGGTCAGGTAGTCAAGGCGGGCAACGTGCTTGTGCGTCAGCGTGGTACCAAGTTCCGTGCCGGTGAGGGCGTGGGCCAGGGCCGTGATTACACTCTCTTCGCCTTAGTAGACGGGGTGGTCGAGTTCGCCGACAAGGGCCGCATGGGCCGCTTTGTTCGGGTCAAGCCCGTGGAGCTGGCCAGGGCTGGCGACTAAACCAAGCCCATAGCCGAAGGCTGAAGCCCTCGCTTTCGGCCTTCGGTTTCTCCTATGTTCAGGGACATCCTCGAGATTAGCGTGGCCGCCGGGCGCGGGGGCGATGGTTGTATTAGCTTCTGGCGTGAAAAATACATCGCCAAGGGCGGCCCCGACGGTGGCGATGGGGGCGATGGGGGCTCCATTATTTTGCGGGCTCTGGCCCAGGTAGATTCACTCTCCAACCTTTCCAAGCGCGTCTACAAAGCCGAAAACGGCCAGCATGGCATGGGCAAGGGGCTGTTTGGCAAGTCGGGGAAAGACCTGGTGATAGAGGTACCGCGGGGAACGCGGGTCTATGACGCCGAGACCGGTGAGCTTCTAGCCGACCTGGTCGAGGAAGGCCAGACTTTTGTAGCGGCGAAGGGGGGCAAAGGGGGTTGGGGGAATCCTCGCTTCGTGACCCCCACCCGCCAGGCGCCCCGCTTTGCCGAGGCAGGCGAGGAAGGGCAAAAACGCAAGCTGCGCCTCGAGCTGATGCTGCTGGCCGATGTGGGTCTGGTCGGCTACCCCAATGCCGGGAAAAGCAGTCTGCTGGCTGCCCTGACCCATGCTCAGCCCAAAATTGCCAGCTACCCCTTCACCACCCTATCGCCCAACCTGGGGGTGGTTGAGCGCAACCTCGAGCGCATAACCATGGCCGACATCCCTGGCATTATCGAAGGGGCAGCCCAGGGGAAAGGGTTGGGACTGGAGTTTTTGCGCCACATTGCCCGTACTAAAGTGCTGCTGTACGTGCTCGACGGTTCCGACCAGCCCATAGTGACGATGCAAACCCTGCAGGCTGAGCTGCGTGCCTACAACCCCGAGTTGCTGACCCGCCAGGCTCTGGTGGCCCTGAATAAAACCGACTTGCTGACTCCTCAGGATGTCCAGGCGCATGTAAACCGCCTGAGCCAGACTGGCCTGCCGGTGCTACCCATCTCGACCCAGACCAGAGAGGGTCTGGCCGACCTGCTAGACGCGCTGTTTGCCCTGGTACAGGTTGCTCCCAAACCCGTAGTCGAACAACCCAAACCCAGGCCCCCGGCCACCGACTACATCCGGGTGACCCAGGTGGAAGAGGGTGTGTTTGAACTCGAGGCCCCGCAGGTTCAGCGCCACCTGGATCGGCTCAAGGGCGACCTGATGGAGGCCGCAGGCTACTTGCAAGAGCTATTCCGGCGCTACCGGGTCGAGCAGGCCCTGAAGGCCCACGGCGTTCGCGCCGGCGATACGGTACGTTTTGGGCGGCATGAGTTCGAATACATCCCCGAGGTCGGGTAACGCCAGTCTGGCCTCGGCTCGTACCCAGCCGCAGACTGAGCTGGCTGGCCTGTGTCAGCACGACCGCTAATATCGGATTCAAAAAGATATTGACTCAAACCGAAAAACTTCAGAGGCCTGATTGCGCCGGGTGTGGCGCAACTTGAATCCTAGGTCACACCCCACCCCACCCCTCCTTACGATCGGCGAAACAGGCATCTCCTTTCAGTCGGCGAAACAAGCGTATCCCTTCCAAGGGGGCATTACGCCCTCCGCTTGGCGACGATCTAACCAAGCAGGTATTTGGAGTCACTAAGCGAGGCCATCTGTTGTGTACAATGGGGCCGAATGGTCAAAGCCATTGATACTCAAACCCTAATTGCTCGCGTCAAAGAAGCCCTGGAAGACAAGAAGGCTGAGAATGTGGTGGTACTGGATCTGACGGGCGTATCCGACTCGCTCGACTACTTCGTGATTGCCACCGGAACTTCCCAACCGCACCTGCAGGCCCTCGAGCGAGCTGTGCGCGAGAAGCTACAGGAAGATGAGGGAATCCGGGCCAGTAAGGTCGAAGGTCCCAGCCCGCGCTGGGTGCTCCTCGACTATGGCCCTGTGCTGGTACACCTGATGAGTGCCGAAGCCCGCGAGTACTACGACCTGGAAGGCTTCTGGGCCGATGCCCGGCGCCTGTAGAGCGTTTCTCGAACAGGGCATTTTCCGCTAACAGCAATACTAGATTTGGTTTGGTCCGGTGTCCCCGGGCAGCTCCGCCCCGCCTACGCTACGCTATGAGGTAGTGCACAGGTGGCCCCGAATCTATCGTCATAGCAAAGAGCTATACCACCCCCCTGGAAGCTATCCACGTAGCCCAGGGCGATACCGCCCCTTGGACAAGAGACGCCCGTATTGCTCAGGGAAGCGAGGGGTGTGAAGCCAGATGCTTGTTTGGCCGACCGAAGGAAGGTTTGGGGAGCGCCAGAGCCTACCCGGACATCCGGTTCTGGTTCTCGAGGTTGCGGGTAGAGTGATGCAACCCGGAGCATCAAGAGGGGCGATGTCTTTAGCGGTGCTGGTTAGTTTGACCTGAGGCTCTGAAGGTTCCAAAATACTGTGGATGTTCACCACCCGTCTGGCCTACGTTCACCTGAGGGTGCGACACCTGGAATCTGCGGTCACGTTTTACACCCGGTTCCTCGATTTGCAGGTCTCTGAGCGCTTCGGCCACACTTCACTGCTGGTCTCCTCCGAGAACGAAGCCCACTTCGAGCTGGCCCTGACCGAAGGCTCTCCCTCCGGCCCCGTGACGCTCGGCTTTGCTGCGGCGTCGGAGGAAGATTTCGAGGCCGCCCAGGATTTTGTCCGTATCGAAGAGGTGCCCTGGAAGCTGGAAGACCGTGGCATTGCCCACGTGCTGTGTCTGCAAGACCCCGATGGCAACACGGTGGAGCTATTCTTGGATCGGCGTAAATTGGGTGGGCGGGCCTTCTGGCGTGGAGAGAGCGAGCAACTCTCATAAACAGTTCCTCAAGAACTGATGCGTGTGCATGGTTTTATACTGGGGCTAAAGCAGGGAGGAATTATGCGCTTGTTGCGGTTTGTAGGGCGTTTGTTGCTGGTGCTGGTCGGTCTGGTATTGATTGGTGGGGTAGCCGGCTGGTATTGGTTGCGGGCAGCCACCCTCCCGCAGCATTCAGGCAGGCTGGCCCTTCAGGGCCTTTCGGCCCCAGTCGAGATGAGCCGCACCAGAGAGGGTGTGCTCCACATCAAGGCTCAGACCGATACTGACGCCTTTTTTGCTCTGGGGGTGGCCCATGCCCAGGACCGGTTGTGGCAGATGGAGTTCCAGCGCCGGGTTGGGGCCGGGCGTCTTTCCGAGGTGATTGGGAAAGCGACCCTAACGCAGGATCGCTTTTTGCGCACCTGGGGCTTTTACCAGGCTGCCGAACAAGCCTATGTCGGTTTGGAGCCCTACGCAAGAGCGGCCGTGGATTCGTATGTGGCAGGCATCAATGCCTACCTCGCGACCAATCCCGCCCTGCCGCTCGAGTTCCGGCTGCTGGGCTTCCGGCCCGAACCCTGGAAGCCCGCCGATGTGCTGGTCTGGGCCAAGATGATGTCCTATGATCTCTCGGGTAACTGGCGTGGAGAGCTGCAGCGCTTGCAGTGGGGCGCCAGGGGCATGAGCCCAACGCGGATGGCCCAACTTTGGCCGCCGTATCCCGCCGATGCCCCTACGGTTATGCAGGCGGAGGACTTCCGCCAACCCCCGCCGCCCAGACCCGACGGGGAGGCGGCCCGTGCGCTGCTGGCCCTGGCGGACCAGATGCCCAGAGCACTGCACCTGCCAGGGGAGATGATGGCCCGGGCCTCCAACAACTGGGTGATTGGCCCCTCACGCACCGTGAGTGGAAAACCCTTGCTGGCCAACGACCCACACCTGGGTTTAGGGGCGCCTTCGATATGGTATCTGGTGCACATCGAGGCCCCAAGCTACAAGGCTATCGGCAGCAGCTTTCCGGGGCTTCCGGCAGTGGTCATTGGCCGCAACGAGCGCATCGGTTGGGGGGTTACGACGGTCGGCGCCGATGTGCAGGATCTCTACATCATGGAGGAGGTGGAGGGCGGTTATCGCTACAAAGGGCAGCTCGAGCCCTGGCGTATCCGTACCGAAGTAATCAAGGTCAAAGGAGAGCCCGATGTGACCCTGAGGGTACGGGAGAGCCGCTATGGGCCCGTCATCAACGATGTGGTGAGCAACCCTGGGGCGCGGCCTCTGTCGCTGCGCTGGACCAGCCTGGATCCTACCGACCGTACCATGGAAGCCTTTTTGGGAATTGCCCGGGCGCAAAACTGGGAGCAGTTCAAAGCGGCTCTCTCGGTCTACAATGCCCCCAGCCAGAACTTTGTATATGCCGACATAGACGGCAATATCGGCTACATGGCCCCGGCCCGCTTTCCCATCCGCAGGCCAGGCCATTCGGGCCTGATGCCGGTTCCGGGTGATGGCAACTGGGACTGGCAAGGCTACCTGCCGCAAGACCAGTGGCCGCAGGTCTACAACCCCAAAGAGGGCTTTATCGTTACCGCCAACAACAAAGTGACCTCGCCCAACTACCCCCACACCATCTCGCTGGAGTGGGAGGAGCCTTACCGTGCCCAGCGTATCCGGGAACTTATCCTGGCCAAAGATAAGCTCTCCCTGGAAGACATGGTGGCCATGCAACAGGACGTGACCAGTCTGCTTTACCGGGAGTTCAAGCCGGTGCTGGAGGTGCTCAATCCGCTCTCGGAAAATGCCCGGCAGTGGAAAGCCCGCCTGTTGGCCTGGGATGGGGTGATGCGCGCCGAGCAGGTGGAGCCGTCGGTTTTTCAGGCCTGGTACACCGAGCTCACCCGCCTACCTAGCAAGGAGGTGGGGCAGGAGTTCTGGGAAGAGCCCCGCTATGTGCTGGCTGCCATGCGTCAGGGCGACCCGGCCTGCCAGACCCCCGATACCCAGACCTGCCTGGACTTTGCAGCGCTCGCGCTGGACAGGGCCCTCGACCGGCTGGGCTCCCAGCCCCCGCGCTGGGGCGATATTCACAAGGCCACCTTCCCCCACGCCATCCTGACCAATGTGGCCCCCCTGAAGCGCCTGGCCGACCGGGCTGTCCCCCACGGGGGCGACCGCTACACCCTCAACCGCGCTTCCTACGACCCCAGCACCTTTCGCATGACTGTGGGCAGCAGCTACCGGCACATCCTGGATTTTGCCGACCTCGAGAACTCGCGCTTTATTCACCCCCTCGGTCAGTCCGGGGCGCTACTCTCGAGCGACTACGATAGCCTCTTGCAACCCTGGGCCAGCGGCCAGTACCTGCCCATGCGGATGGGGGAGACCGCCTTCAGAACCCGGCAGACCCTCGAGCCACTCAAGCCATGATGAGGTGGGCCGTGCTACTCGAAACGAACCAGCTCCTATGTTTGGCTGCCGACGTGTAGTTTTATCCCCCTCAGGGTTCAGGTAACCTGTGTACGAGAGGACTGCGGTGCTCCATATTGAACAGACTCAGGGTTGAAAACCAGATTCCCTCGGCTTGGAGATCGTTTTCTGCAAACGGGGAAAACGAGCCAGATTGGTATTTTGTCCTGATTTGTGCTGGATAAGCTGAGGCTAACAGAGAGGTGAAGTGTGATGTGGGATGTTCTCACGCAACCAACGCAGTTCTTCCAGACCCTTTCCGGGCGCAAACCCAACCTGATGGCTCCATTTTTTATCGTGTTGGCCGGTACTGCGGCAGCTTCGTTGGGTCAGGTTTTGCTGATTCGGCTGTTGCCCAGCTTTGTGCCAGGGGGGTTGCCGGTGCAGCTGGTGTTCGCGCTGGTGGGCGGCGTGGTATTTGGCATGGTGCTGTGGGGCCTGGGGGGCCTGATTATTCGGCTTTTGGCCGGGGCCGACAGCCGGGCCTGGGAGGTGTATGGGTGGGCCTCTGTACCGGCATTGCTGGTGGGGCTGGTGTTGATACCTTTTGGGGCCTTGTTTCCAGTCACCGGCGACTTGCCGCCCATCCCACCGGCCACCGACCCCGAGGCTCTGCGGGCCTGGCAGCGGGAGTACCAGCAGTTGATTGCTACCGCCACAGGCACCCGCATTATGCAAGTTTTGGGGATTACAGGCTCAATCTGGTCGTTCTGGATTATCTGGTCGGGCCTCAAGATCCTGGCTCCCAGCCGGGCGTTTCTGGCAACGGTGGGGGTGGCGGCGGTTTCGCTGGCCTTTACGCTCTGGGGCATACTGGCCCAGCGCTAGATTCGTAGAGGGGGTTCCCGGCTTGGAGGCAATGCGAATGAGACGCTGGATCTGGATTGTGCTGGTGGCCCTCTCGTTGGGCCTGACCATTTTTGGCCTGATGCGCCCAAGAGGTGAGCAGGGTCTTTCGGTGAACGTGGCGCGGGTCGAACGCGGCGAGTTTGTACGGGAAGTGCGGGCTACCGGTACGGTGGAAGCGCGGGTCTACACCCTCACTTTTCCCCGGCCAGGGCGGGTTGCCGAGGTGCGGGTCAAGGAGGGACAGGCCGTGCAGCCCGGCCAGGTACTTGCGGTGCTCGAGACCGCCAACGAAGAGGCCCAGCGGCGCTCGGTGCGACAGGCCCTGGCTGCCTTAGAGACCCGCGCCCAGGCGGCCGAGGCCGACTACCAGAGCAACCGTACCCGCTTGCAAAACCAACTGACCGAAGTCAGGCGCAACCTGCGCCTCTCGCAAGAGCTTTTGCGGGTGGGTGGGGTGGCCCCCAGCGAGGTGGAACGACTGCAGCGCCAGGTGGCCGACCTCGAGGCCCAGCTCGCCAGCCTCGCCCAAGCCCGCTCCAGCACCCAGCGCGACCTTCAGGCCCAGCTTCAGGCCCGCCAGACCGAGCTTTCTGCCCTCGAGCGCACCATCGCCCAGTCTGCGCTACGTGCGCCGGTCAAGGGGACAGTGGCTGGGGTGGGCTATCTGGTGGGGGTCGAGACCACTGCCCCCGCCGGCGGGGTGGGTTTGAGCGCCCCTTCCATCCGACTGGTGGAGGCGGGTAGCCTGCGGGTACAAGCACGGCTGTCGGAGGCCGATGTGCCCTGGGTGCGCCCGGGACAGCCGGTTCGCCTCGAGCTCGATGCTGCCCCCGGCCAACCACTACAAGGTAAGGTAGATCGTCTGGGGGTTCAGGCCGAGGTCGCAGGAACCGGGGGGAGCGCGGTGTTGCCTGTTTTTATTCGCCTGCTGAACCAGGATAACGAGGCCCAGGCCCGGCCCGGCCTGACCGCCACGGCCCGCATCACGACCTTGCGCTTGCCCAACGCCTTGCGGGCACCACTCGAGACGCTGGTGGAGGATCAGGGCCAGAACTATGTCTGGCTAATCGATGAAGCTACCCGCACGGCCGGCAAACAGCCTGTCACGGTGCTCGCACGTAACCTCACCCAGGTGGCTTTGGAGGGTATTCCTGATCGGAGCCTGCTGGTCTCGCTGCCCCCTGAAGCCCTCAAGGAGGGGGCTAAGGTCAGCTACCGCCTGCCGGTGCCGGAGGCTCGCCCATGACCCCGGTGGTCGAGATGCGGGGCGTGACCAAGATCTACCGCTCGGGCTCGAGCGCCCGCACGGTGGAGGTACAGGCTTTGTCAGGGGTCGACCTGACCATCTATCCGGGAGAATACGTAGCCCTGATGGGACCTTCAGGCTCGGGTAAGTCTACTCTGATGCACATCATTGGCTTACTCGATTCACCTACCGAGGGTCAGTACAGCCTGGGAGGGGAGCCGGTACGCGGTCTGAGCGAAGCCCAGCTGGCCCGCATCCGCAACCAGCGGGTGGGATTTGTGTTTCAGGCATTTTTCCTGCTTCCGCGCCTGACCGCATTGCACAATGTGGCGCTACCCCTGGTTTACCGGGGGGTCCCCGCCCGCGAGCGGCTTAAACGGGCCAGGCAGGCCCTGGAATCGGTCAATCTGGGCGACCGCCTCGATCACCTGCCCTCTGAGCTTTCGGGCGGACAGAAGCAGCGCGTAGCCATCGCCCGGGCCCTGGTGCAAGAACCGGATCTGCTGTTGGCCGATGAGCCAACCGGCAACCTCGATTCCAAATCTTCCCACGAAATCATGGAGCTTTTCGATGCCCTGCACCGCCAGGGCAAGACCATCGTGATGGTCACCCACGAGCCCGATGTGGGGGCCAGGGCCCAGCGCATCGTCCGGCTGCGCGACGGCAAAGTGGCCGATGGAGGAATGGCATGAACCCTGCCAGAAGCGGCCCCCTCAGCCCATTGGGTGAGAGCCAGTCGGGGATGAACCCGCTCGAGAACTTCCGCATGGCCTTCGAGTCGCTGTGGGGCAACAAGCTGCGCAGCTTCCTGGCCTTGCTGGGCATTGTGATTGGGGTGTTTGCTGTTACGGCCATGATTTCGCTGGGGCAGATGGCCACCGCTGGCATTACCCAGGACTTGGAAGCCGTGGCGGGCCGCTCGATTTTTGTCCAGCCCAACTTTAATGAGGGCCAGGACTTCAGTTCCGCACCCATCCGCGAGGAAGACCTTCAGGCCCTGCAGTCCCTGCCGGTTACGGTGATTCCCCAGCTCTTCACCAGCATCCAGTACGAGAATCGGCCCGGCGAGCGGCGTTCGATGCAACTACAGGGAACCCCTGGCGACCTGCCCAGGCTCGACCCCACCAACAAAATTGCCAGGGGGCGCTACTTCAGCGAGCTCGAGGCCAGGGGTGGGCTGGCCGTGGCGGTGCTCTCCGACCGGGCCGCCAAAGACCTGTTCCCAGGCCGTGAAGCAGTGGGCCAGATTGCCCGTCTTTACTACCCGGGCGGGGCCCGTCTGGATCTAACGGTGGTGGGGGTAATGGAGCCACCCAGTGGAATCTTCGGGGGATTTGGCTCGAGCGCAGTCGTTTATGTGCCAAATCAGCTCATCTGGAATACCGCTCCCAGCGCTCGCCGGGGCGAGTATGCATTTGTTATCCTGCCCCTCAAGAAAGGCGCCGATGCAAGGCAGGTGACACGGCAGGTGCAGCGCATCTTCGAGGCCCGCTATGGCAAGGGCAAGTACCAGATTCAGTCCACCGAGAGCTTCCAGGGCACCCTGCAATCCATCACCCTCATTTTGCAGGCGCTGCTGGGGGCCATCGCCGGGCTTTCGCTGCTGGTCGGTGGTATTGGCATCATGAACATCATGCTGGTCTCTGTCACCGAACGCACCCGCGAGATTGGCCTGCGCAAAGCCCTGGGCGCGACCTCGGGTCAGGTGCGCCAGCAGTTTCTGATCGAAGCGGTGGTGCTGACCGTGGTGGGCGGGGTGCTGGGTGTGATTCTGGCAGCGGGTCTGCTGCTCTTGATTACGGCCACGGTACCCTTCTTCAAGGTTTTTATTCTTAATCCCATCACCATTTTTCTGGCCCTGGCGGTGAGCGCCCTGGTGGGGTTGTTCTTTGGTGTATGGCCTGCTGCGCGGGCGGCTTCGCTCGACCCCATTGAGGCCCTGCGCTACGAATAGAAAGCCAGGGATTGACCAACCCCTGGCAACTCGGTGAAAACCTGGTTTAGCGGAAGTACAGCCGAGGGCCAAACTAGATCGGAAGGACAAAGTCGCTGGCACCCCCGGAGAAGCGCAGCGCGGGCTGTAGCTCAACAAAGAAGTTAAAGTCGCGGGTTACGGGAATTTCCAGCCCGGCGTTGCCGGTAATGCTGAACAAGGTGCCGCCACCCGCCACCAGACCCAGCCCACCCCCGAAGTAGAAGTCGAGGCTGCCGCTTGAGCGCAAAAAGTAAATCACATCGGCCCCAATGGCAAACTGGGTTCCGCCGCCGGTAAACAACCCAAAGCCACCCCGCAGGGCCAGCGGGCCTAGCACATTCTCGGCCCCCATGCGGGCCTGAACACCCAGGCTAAACCCGGGCACCAGGCTCATGTTTCCACTGGCGACCTCGCCAAACAGCCGCCCCTGGGCCAGGGCTCCACTCAGGATTGCAACCAGTACGAGCGCTACTAGCTTCTTCATTGGCAACCTCCGTTGGGCAGTATATCAAAGCCTGTCAGTAGAGCCCCTTAAGCTTTGGCTTCGAACGGGTGCGCTATGAGGTCAACTGCGTCCCCCGGCCCCCGAGCGATAACCCATCCGGGTACCTGACCTGCCCTGGTTTGCGGTAAACTGACACCCCAAAGGAGTCAGTATGCAGCGTTGGTGGGTGGTTTTGCTTGCTTTTTTTGGGTTGACCCTGGCTCAGAGTGCGACGCAAGTTCCAGCAGGCTGGCAGGAAATTCGCCCTGGGGGGGCGGCGGCCTGCTCGGATGGTTCGCCCTGGCGCTTCTATGTGGCCTCCGGAGCAGCCGATAAAGTGATCATCAACTTTCAGGGCGGAGGGGCCTGCTGGGACGGGGCCACCTGCAACCCCCAGTCGCGCCTGTACACCCCGCGTTTGCAAATCCAGGACTTGCAGGCGGGGCAGGGGGTTTTCAACCGTAACAACCCCGAGAACCCCTTCCGCGACTGGACCCACGTGTTTGTGCCCTACTGCACGGCCGATTTGCACTGGGGCAACAACACCGCCCGCTATGGCGACCTGACCATCCAGCACAGAGGGGCGGTCAATGCCCGGCAGGCTGTTTTGTGGGTGTTTAACAACATTCCCAATCCGCAGAACGTGATGGTCACGGGCTGTAGTGCGGGGGGGTATGGCGCCATCCTGTGGGCACCGTACTTCATGCGCCGCTACCCCAACGCCAGCGTAGTGCAGCTAGGGGACGCTGCTTTGGGGGTAGCCCCAGCCTCCTTTTTCCCGCTGGCCTCGGCGGCCTGGGGTATCCAGGGGGCCTTGCCGACCTGGGTGAGAGGCCTCGAGCCCGGCCAGCTTGGCTCTAACGACCTCTACCAGGCATTTGCCCAGGCCCACCCCAACCGCAGCTTTGCCCAGTACAGCACCTTGCTGGACGAGGTGCAGATTTTCTTCTATAGCCTGATTGTGGGCCAGCCCCGCCCCACCCCGGAAATTGCCCAGCAGTGGGTACAGGGCGCCCTGGCCAACCTGGCCGCCATCCAGCAGGCAGCCCCCAACTTCTACAGCTACCTGGCCCCGGGCACCCAGCACTGCATCATTGGGCGGCCCGAGTTTTACACCACCGAGGTCGGGGGGGTGCGCTTCGTGGACTGGGTGCGCAAGCTGGTAGCCGAAGGGAAGCCGGGCAACGTGGCCCCGCCTCGGTAGGGGATGGAGGCCAGGTTTTGCTGGGCGAAGCGGATGCACCGAGGGATTGGGGTTTCCTCAGGGTTCCTGGCCCAGCTCTTCCTACTTCGGCTTTGCCTCTATTTCTTCCAGCAGGGCTTTTTTAGGGGCAAAGCTACCGAACCATTCGCGCAGGGAGGGCTCGAGGCTCACCAATAGTTTGTGCACGGTGGATTTCTTGAGCGGGGCCGCTTGCAATAGCCCACGCAGCAACGCATCGCCTTTTTCCTCCACCAGCCGGGTGGCCTCGGTGGTGAACTGCCCCTGGAACCAGAGCTGGTCGGTTAGGCTTTTGCGCTTGCGCTCGTAACTGCCCAGGCTGGGCTCGAGGGGGGTCAGGTGGGCCAGCAGAAGACCCCACTGCTTGGCCTTGGGGTAGAGTTCCGGCATGGCCTGCCAGAGGGCCAGCAGGTAGAGGTAGTTGGCCAGAAACTCGTCTACCCAGCGGGTGCGGGTGTGGAGTCTCCAGGCCACTGCCACCGCATGGGCGTACTCGTGCCCCAGGTTGAGGTCGAGGAAGTCGCCCGGCTGGCCGGGGGGCCTGCCGACCTTTTGCACCGCAGGCATTATGGCCTCGAAGAGCCGCCAGATCAGGCGCTCGGGGTAGCGGGCCGGCAGGAACAGGTAAAGCCCTTCCCGGAGGCTGGTGCGCTGAAAGGGGAAGCCGTAGGGGTGGTGGGTGCGGGCTTTCCAGTCGGCCTCGTTCAGCACCAGCAGGTGCACCGGTGGAATGGGGGCGTAGGCTACCAGCGCCTCCCGTAAGGCCAGAAGGTAGGCCTGCAAGGCCCGCCCCCGCAATAGCGCCCCTTCCGAGGCCTGCAGGGGAATGTGGGGGTGGGGGAGGGCCTGCACGGGTTAAGCGTACCCCAGCACCTCTTTGCGCTTCTCTCCCCAGGCTAAGGCGCTGGCGATGCCCTCCTCGATGGAGTGCTGGGCCTGCCAGCCCAGAAGCTCGAGGGCCCGCTCGGCATTGGCATAGGCTCCGGCCACATCCCCCGGGCGGGGCGGGGCCTCTCGCTTGGGAATCGCCCGCCCCCAGACCCGCTCAAAGGCCGCCACCAGCTCCTTGACGGTGACCCCGTGGCCGGTACCCAGGTTAATTACGGTGTAGGTGCTTTGGGTTTTCGCCAGCACACGGTCGAACTGTTCGACCGCTTTTAAGTGGGCCAGGGCCAGGTCCCATACGTGGATGTAGTCGCGGATGCCCGAACCGTCGCGGGTGGGCCAGTCCACTCCGGTAATCACGAACTCCGGCAGCTTGCCCAAGGCCACATCCACCAGCTTGCCCAGCACGTGGCTGGGTTCGCGCACGTGGATACCCGAGCGCAGTTTGGGGTCGGCCCCGATAGGGTTGAAGTAGCGTAGAGCGATGCCGCGCAGAGGGGTGGCCCGGGAAAGGTCTTGCAGCACCATCTCCATCATGTACTTGGTGCGGGCGTAGGGCGAGTTGGGCTTGAGGGGGGCCTCCTCGGTCACCTTGAACCCTGGTACCGCGTCGTAGATGGAGGCCGAGGAGCTGAACACCACCCGGGTATAGCCCAGCTCGGCCAGGTTGTGGAAGAGCTCGAGGCTCTTGCACACGTTTTCGCGGTAGTATAGATAGGGTTTTTCCACCGACTCCGGCACCACAATCAGCGCCGCGCAGTGGATGGTGCTGTGGATGTCGGGGTGCTCTTGGAAGATGCGCTCTAAGAGGGCGCGGTCGGCGATGTCGCCCTGGTAGAAGATTTTGCCCTCGGTGAAGGCTTTGGGGCCGGTGACCAGCGAGTCGAGCAGAACGGGGGTGTGGCCGTGGTCGAGCAGGGCGTTGGCGATGGTGCTGCCGATGTAGCCAGCCCCCCCGGTGACGAGGACTTTCATAGGCCCGATTTTACCCGCAAAAGCTTTAGTATCTAGGCATGGGCGCTTTGGATGGCCTCAAGGTTCTCGATCTCTCACGTATTCTGGCCGGTCCCTTCTGCACCCAGATGCTGGCCGACTTAGGGGCGGAAGTCTGGAAGGTCGAGCCCCCCAAGGGCGACGATACTCGAGGCTGGGGCCCCCCCTTCATCGCTCCTGCGCCAACCCCGCCGGGCTGGGTAGTGGCCGAGCAGGGCGAGAGTGCCTACTACCTCTCCTGCAACCGGGGCAAGCGAAGCCTGGTGGTGAATCTCAAGGAGCCCAAAGGCCAGCAGATTGTGCAGGAGCTGGCGGTGCGGGCCGATGTGCTGGTGGAAAACTACAAAACCGGCGACCTGGCCCGCTATGGCCTGGACTATGCCACTTTGTCCAGGCTGAACCCCAGGCTCATCTACCTTTCCATCACCGGCTATGGCCAGACCGGCCCCAGGGCAGCGCAGCCCGGCTACGACGTGGCGGTGCAGGGGCTATGCGGCATCATGTCGGTAACGGGTGAGCCGGAGGGCCCCCCTATGCGGGTGCCGGTGGCCTGGATCGACCTGATGACCGGCCTGCATGGCGCGGTGGCGGTGCTGGCGGCCTTACAGGAGCGCGCCCGAAGTGGCCTGGGGCAGCACCTCGACCTGGCCCTGTTCGATGTGGGGCTGGCCGCCATGGTCAACCTGGCCCAGAGCTACCTGCTCACCGAAACGCTGCCCCAGAGGCTGGGCAACGCCCATCCCCAGATTGTCCCCTACGGGGCTTTTCAGGCTGCCGACGGCTGGTTCATGCTAACCATCGGCAACGATGAGCAGTACCGCCGGGTCTGCCAGGCGGTGGAATGCCCGGAACTCTGGGACGACCCCCGCTTCCAGACCAACGCGGGCCGGGTTACCCACCGGGCCGAGCTTCTGCCCCGCCTCGAGGCCCTCCTGCGCCAGCGCCCCCGGGCCTTCTGGATGGCCCGCTTGACCCAGGCGGGCGTACCGGTGACCCCGGTCAACAACCTGGCCGAGGCCTTCGCCGAACCCCAGGCCCAGGCCCGCGGCATGCGCCAGGAGGTGGCCCACCCCAGCCTGGGCATCCTTCCGTTGGTGGGCTCGCCCCTGGCCCATTTTTCCCGCACCCCGGCCCAGACCCAGGCGCACCCACCGTTGCTGGGCGAGCATACCAGGGCCGTGCTGGAGGGGGCTCTTGGCTACACGCCACAGCAAGTTCAGGAGCTGGTCGCCCAAGGGGTGGTGGAGGTCGCTTGACCTGCTGCGCTTTAGACTTGGGGCCCGGCACTAAAGAAGAGGGCCCGAAAGGGCCCTCCGGTTTGCTCGAGTCGAGCGGTTATTCTAAACTGGACTTACGCACCTTAGGGATCACCAGATAAAACGGGCCTTCATGTCACCGAGAAGGCCCGAAGATAGGATACCAACCGCTGTCCTCCGCGCGCTAGAAGCCTTAGCCCAAAGCCCCATCAACACCTCCGCCCTGGCCATGGCTGAAGCCCAAGGCTGCAACCATGACACCCTCTACCGCGCCCTGGACTACCCTCTGCCCTACTTCTTTAGCCTCTGCCTTATCCCCCGTTACCGCTCAGGCCAGCTCGGCCTCAAACGCCTGCGGAGCCCCAAGGACGGGGCCTACCCCTACGGCTTCAGCCTGGTGGTTCTGGCCTGGATCGACGCCAAGGGTCGGCGTCGGGTTCCCCTGGCCTTCCTGCCCTACTTTGCCGATGGAGAGGAAAGCAAGCTGGAGCTGGCCTTGTCCCTTTTGAAGTGGGCTCGGGAGGAGGGGTTTGCGCCAGAGGGGGTGCTGTTCGACGCCTGGTAGGCGGCAAAGGAAGTGCTGGAGTGGCTCCATGGAGGGGCCTACTGGGTGAGGGCCGTCTGAAGGGACTTGCGGTGCAGGTGCGTCGAGGGAGGAGGTTTTATGCTAGTTCCGGCGTGGGCTCGGAGGGAAAGCGGACGGTGGAGGTGTACCGGTTGCGTCAGGGGATTGAGGAGATCTTCCGGGGATTGCAGCAGGAGCTGGGGTGGAGGGGTCACCGGCACTGGCGCCGAGCCAAGGTGTTGGGGCATCTGGCATTGGGACTGGTGGCCTATGGGCTCATCGAGTGTCAGCGAGAGCAGCTGAAGTCGAGTTTCTACCTGCGTTAGTCCAGTATCATCTCCCAGCGATTGCTGCCCCGCGCCGATGGACAGGGGTGGATGCCGGCCCTGGAGATTCTTCTGGCCACGCCTTTCGTGCGCGATCTCATCAAGGACGAAAGCAAGACCCCCCAGATCAAAGACTCCATGCTACAAGACAACCTGCGCGGTATGCAGACCTTCGACCAGCATCTGGTAGAGCTCTGTACCCAGGGGCACATCAGCCTCGAGGATGCCGAGGGTTCGGCCACCAGTCCCCACGAGCTAAAGCTAATGCTGACCAAGCACACCGGGCGCGGGTACTGAAGCCAAAGCTAGGAGCCAAAGGCCATAAAGGCGGACTGTTGAGAGCTTATGGCCTATGGTGTTTCGTGGACGAACTTCCTTGGCTTGAAGGGTCGGTTTTGGCGACGGGTACGAGGTTTTTTGATCCACAATACGTAGCATGTACACCTGCAAATCGCCGCAAGCCCGAAAACTCTGACTTCCCCTCAACTTTCCTACTTCCGGCAGTCCAGCCTGACCCGGAAGCTGGGGTCGGGCACGGTGTAGCGCAGGCTGGTTCCGGCCAGGCCCTTGGGGTCTAGGAGCAGGAAGAGCTTGCTGGGGGTCTTGGAGGTTTCCTCGCTGGGGAAGGCCAGGGTGAGGGTCTTGCCGGCCCCCTGGAGGAAGGGCTGGTCGCGCACCTCTACCGCGTCGGAGAGCACCTCGACGGGGTTGCCATCGTTGAGGATGATCCGCATGCCGCCCCAGCCGGTTCCTGCCAGCGCGAGGCCGTCGGCCCTCGAGCCGTTGCGCACCTCGACAGTGGCCTTCCAGCCCTGGGGATCGGTGCTGGGCTGCACGCTCGTTACCCGGAAGCGCCAAAGGCCGTTGAAGAGCCATTCGTTCAGACAGCCCTCCACAGCAGCGTTCTGGTTGGCCCCGCCCTGCGTGGTGGATGCCGACGGCAGCGTCAGTGTGAGGGTCGAGCCAGAGAGGCTGACGCCCACACCGGAGGCCCGCAGCGCGTCCAGTGGCACGTAGGTCTTGCCACCTACCACGATGGCGGGGGTACTCTGGGCCTTGGCGTTGATGATGAGCCGGTAGGTGCGCTGCGCGGCCTGGGCGACGACCAGCGCACCTACAGCAATTGCCATGATAATCAAGAGCTTCTTCATACTCCCTCCTCTGGCCAGCTACGCTTCAGGGCTAGAGATTCGGTTGCGGGTTTTGCTACGTCTGCTGCATCCTATTGTACAAAAGGTGCCTTGGTCGAGTAGTCCGGTAGGCCTTGGAAGGGCAAGCCCTCTAGATTTATCGGTTGCCCAAGTCCAGGCTGTTGGTCAGGATGCCGAGGGTTCGGCCACCAGTCCCCGCGAACTCTAGGTGATGCTGACCAATTTCACCGGGCGGGGGTACTGAGGCCTCCCAGGGTGGAAGTGCCCAAACCCTCCTTGCCTGCATCACGGCACGATCTGGAATTCCACACTGGTCCTGCTGGCCACCCCCATGCGGGATGTAGGGAGAACCGGCCCGGTGAGGCTGGACTGGCCGTCGTTAACCGCGTACAGGTAAATGAATACCACCGCGTTGCTGGAGGCGTTTAGCTGCTCGCCGGAGATGGTGTGGCTACGCTCGCTGCCGGGGATGTTATTGGCAACGTAATTGAGAGAACCACTCCCCAAGAGTTGAAGGTAGAACCGGTCGGGGTCAGGGCCTGGGTGGCTCCAGGTGACGGTGAGGGGCTGGCCGGCGGGGAGGCTGGCTCCGGGGGTGGGTGCAGTGAGACTGGCGGCCTCGGGGATGGCCGCGGCCCCTTCGATCCTCCCCTCTGGCACCTCGATGCTGAGTTCCAGGCGGGTGCCCGGGCCAGCCCCAGGGATGCTGGGGGCGTAGTAAGAGCCAGGGGGGTTGCGATAGGGGAGGGAGGTGCCGTTCACCGTAACCGTGGCCCCGCTGAAGTTCACCCCCTGGTCGGTGGAGAGGTAGAGGTTTGGGTTGGAGGCCCCCAGCCAAAAGCCCTGAATCCGGTAGCGGGCCCCGGCGGTGGGGGTTTCTACCGGCCCGGCGACGACCCACTCGCTGCGGATCCGGTCGTTGACCGCCCGGATGCGGTAGGTGTAGCGGGTGCCGGGGGAGAGGCCGGTATCTGTGTGAATTTGTCCGAAGGGTCCCCCCACCTCATGGGGAAGGGTGATCAGGGGTGTAAAACTTCCCTCCCCCACCTGGCGCTCCAGCTCATAGGCGTTGGCCTGCGCTACCTTGAGCCAGGAGAGACCGATCGAGGTGCCGGAGCCGGCCACAGCGCTGAAGTCCCTAGGGGCCTCCAGAGTGGGCGGGGGCGGGCCACCGGCGCAGGCTACGAGGAGGATCAAGCCCAAAAACTTTAAGAACCGCTTGTCTTTCATCATGGCCTCCTAAATATGGCGTTACTTTCTGGCTGCTTGGGGTCTTGCAGGGGTTTGGTGAGGGCTGGGGGCTGGGGCTCTTTGATTACAGCTCGGCCCCCAACCCTCACGCGCTTCATCAGTTGCCCACCAAATCCAGTGTGTAGGGGATGCTGCCCAGAATCTCGGTCTCGTTGTCAATCACGCTGGGGGGGTTCAGGCGCTCGACCAGCAAGACATAGAGCTCGTTATTCTGCAAGCCAGAGAGTGAAATCTCGGCACCGGGCAGTTGGGGGTTGGTGCTGGGGGTGCCCTGGCGGATAACCTGCCCGGTCTTGGAAAGCAAGCTGAACTTGAGCCCTTCACCGATCAGGATGCCTTTGTTGGCCTTGCCTACCTCGCGGAAGGCAAACAGATCGTGCAAACCGATCAAATGACCAGGGATCGCAGGATCGCCGGGCTCGAGCCAGAACAAGGGCCGGTCGGGGAACAGGTTGAAATCGGGGAATAGAAGGTCGCGATTGACTGATAGTAGAGCCTGGAAGGTGTAGCGGCCCCTGGTGCTGGTCAGCGGCTCTACCTTGACCTTATGCACACCGCTAGGAATGTTCAAGGCGCAAGCAGCGCTGCTGTTGCAAATGAGGTTAGAAATCTCGATGTCGCTGCTGTTGAATAGACGTAGGGTGAGAGGCATGTCGCGGTTGGTAACGGTGAAGTAAAAGTTACTCACGCCTGTCAGTACACTCGGATTGAACCAATAGTAATCTACATCGGACAGATTATGCAGGTTGGCATGGAAGGAACCAGAACCGAGGCCGCTGGCGGTGGCGAGGGTGTCGTTGGACTCGTAGATGTCGGGGGGCATAGGGCGGTCAATTCTACTAATTCGAAGGTTATAGGCGTTGGTAGTGCTGGCCGGAGCTACCACCAGGCGGTAAGTGCCCGGAGCCACCAGCCCGGCCCGGTAGAGGCGTCCACGTCCGTCGCCGCGCAGTTCGTTGACAACGCTCTCGGGCAAACCCGAAGCTCCGCTTTCTTTGACCAAGGTGATGTTCAGGTCGCCCAAGGCGGGCGCAAACTCGAGGCCAATGCTCAGGCTGGCGTATTCGCTAAGGGTAAAACGGAAGTGGTCGCGGTCGGCGGTGGTGTGCAGGTTGAGGTCGTTGAGTAGGATGGGAGCCGAACCCAGGGTAAGAGTGGTGGCGCTGCCGGGGGTGTTGTTGGCCTCGAGGGCATCGGGGCTAAAGCTATGCACTTCGCGCAGGGCACGGTAGGCGTTGATGTAGTGGCTCACCTTGGGGTCGGGTGAGTCTGTCCAGGCGGTGCGGCGAAGGATGTCGTTGACCTGGGCCGAAGTCAGGCTGGGGTTGTAAGCCCGCAGCACCGCGGCCACACCGGCCACAAAGGGGGTTGCTGCACTGGTTCCGCCGAAGGTGGAAAGGCCGAGGGGTGTGGTGTCGCCGTAAATCGCGTTGATGTTGGTAGGTGCCCAGATGTCCACTGCCGAGCCAAAGTTGGAGTAGCCGATAGCGGTGTTGGCATCGTCGCTCAAGGCTCCTACGCAGATTACGTCTTCCGAGGCTTTGCAGGGAACCATGGTGTTGGCGTTGCCGCCACTGTTGCCCGCTGCTGCCACCAGCACCACACCATTGTCTCGAGCATTGCGCAAGGCGGGATAGAGGTTGAACTCGAAGAAGCCATCGCAAAACACATTGTCGCAACCGCCACTAAAGCTCATCGAGATCACGTCGGCCTGCCAAGCTACGGCGGTGCGGATAGCGCGGGCGGTCTGGCCCCAGTCCAGGCTGGTTTTGAACAGCATGGGGTCGGCCGCTTGTCCACCCGTGCCTGCTGCGCCAAAACGGTTGTTGACTGCTCCGACTGCCACATGGGCCGCGCCGGTGCCGTGCCAGGGACAACTCGAGCCACCGGTACAACTGGCCAGGCCCATGCCATCTGCAAGGTAGTCATCGCCATTGAAGTCGTACTGAATAGGGTTGGTGGGCAGGTCGGCGCTCAGCGAGCGGCCGGCTCCATCCAGCCAGAAACCGCCGTCAATGATCGCCACCGTCGAACGCCGGGTGGGGGTTTGGGCGGCCACCAGTTGATACATGGGCAGAATGCTCGAGCGGCTGCCGGTGGTAAAGAAGCGGCTGTAACTGAAAGCATCATCAAAACCTGCACCGCGGGGGTTCTCCTGGGTGGAGAAGATCACCGCCGAGCCTTCGGCTACGAAGTTGGGCGAGACCATTAGGCCCCTGGCCTTCTCGCGCACCACCCCGGCCAATAGACGGGCGGCGGAATCGCTCGAGAAAGCGGTGGCTCCGCTCAGGCCCGACTTCTCGGCATCGGCCTTGAAACTGCCCAGGTCGAAGCGGGTGGGGTCAACTTTGACCGTGTACTGGGTAGGGGTTTTATATTCGGGCTTGATCTGGATGCCAGAGCCTGCGGGGGGTTCAGGCACAGCATTGTTACCAATCAGGATGCCATTGGTGCGGGAAAGAAAAGCATCCAATTCCGCCTGGGTTCTGGGGTTGATAAGGATCTCATCCAGCACAAACAGGTGTACGGTTCCACCTTCGCTTCGTGCGGCGGCCAGCGTCTTGCCACCCCGCACTTCTGGATTGGGCTTAAGGCCGACGTCCACACTATAGCTAAAGGGCTTTCCGCCGGGAGGTTGCCCACCAGTGCTTCCACAGGCTGCCAAAACCAGCGTAGCTATGGCTATAAGGGTGATCTGTAAGTATTTCATCGTCATCCTCCTGAAAGGGTCTTCGAGCGTTTCCCGAAGGTGACCGCAGTGTAGAAAAGCAGGGTTGAACACACCATGAATGGTAGACCCGTATAGCAAAACCTTGCACGAAGCACGTCTTGTTGCAACCAAAAGACCCCCGCCTGAGCGCGGGGGCCGTTATGCTGTGGTCGCTGAGGCGGAGAGATGGATTAAAGGTTTGTCCAGGACGACCCTGTGGAACCATCCAGGAAACACCCCGACTTCAGTAAGAGGTGGGGAAGAAGGTCGCGGACAGGCGTACCCGGTTGTACTCGACGGTGTTAAATGGGCCTCTTGCACCCATAAAGTAAAAGGTGTTGTTGCCTGCCACCACCGATAGCCGGGTCTGAACAGTCGCGGTGTGCCAATAAGAACCCGTTGGAGCAGCACTGGGGATCGAATCAATCTGTGCTGTGCCTACGGCAACGGAGGTATTGACGGTGTTTATGCTGGTATAGGCGGTGGTGGGGTTCCCGCTGGTGTGTTTGAGTTCCAACGAAACCGTGCCGATGACCAGCACAAAGCCGCTGGCAGGGGCGTTAATTGTAATCGCTAGCATCTCGGTGGGGCTGGTGTCGAAGGCCCCGAGGGTGCCTCCGGTGTTGCTTGCGGTAAAAGCTACCCCTGGCTCGTCAACAATTTTGGCCGCACTGACGCTGTTGCTGGCCAGCTTGCTACTGGTGACGGCGTTATCGGCCAGTCGGGAGGCGCCTATGGGTGCCTCGAGGGCCTCTATTGCGCTGCGCAGTGTGCTGAAATTGCTGTTCACTTCGCTGGACTTAATGGGGGTGCCTGGCGCGAAGGTGGTCAGGCTGCCAACGCTTAGCGCATAGAGGCCAGTAGCGGCCAGTGTGAAGCCAAGTACCAGATATTTGAGGTTTTTGCCGTTCATGGGATTCTCCTGTTTGGCTTACTGCCAGATGCTCTCGTCCCACTTGCTGTTGTCCCAGGTACCGCCCTGGGGTCCACTGGGGCTCGAGCAGGCGCTGAATGCAAGGCTTAGGATGAGGGCCAGCAACACCCAAAGATGCTTTCTCATGGCCGCTCCTAGGGCAGCTTATGGAACAGTGGCAGGCCCGCCGGGGCCGGATAAAGGGCCAGCGCACCGGCACTGCCAATGCTGCTGCTGGTGATGATTCGCTCGGGGGTGGTGGGGCTGCCCGAGGTGCTGCTGGTGGTGAGCTGCGTGGGGGAAAGCCGGGCGAACTTGCCAGCAGCGTAGGTGATCCACAGCCCGCCGCCCTCGTCGAAGGCCATGCCTTCCAGCAGGGCCGAGACCGGGACGTTAACCTGAATGGCTGGGGTGAGGGTCTTGGTGCCGCTGCCGCTCTGGTCGCTCGAGGTGAGCCGGTAGATGACATTGGCGCCAAACGCCATGACCCAAAGGTTGCCGGAGGCATCGAAGGCCAGCAGGTCGGTATCGAGGGTGTTGATAACCGGGCTTGGGGTCTGGGACTGGATGGTCAGGTCGGGGCCGCTGGTGCTGGCGCTCAGACGAACGGCGTTGAATTTGACCACACGCTTGGCGCCGGCGTTGGCAATCCAGAGGTTGCCCGCGCTGTCGAAGGCCAGGCCCTCTGGCCCATTCAGTCCGGTGATTTCCACCACAGGAGTAACTGAACCCGAGGCGCCAAGCTGGGCTGCGCCAACGCGCACCACCTTGTTGGCACAAGGCACACTAACCCAGAGGTTGCCGCTGGCATCGAAGGCCAGCCGGCTGGCCCCTGGTAAGCAGCTAATTCCAGAGATATTGATGCTACGGTCGCGGGTTTTGCTGCCCGATGCGCCCAGACTGCTGGCGGGGTAGCGGGCCAGGGTGGGGTCTGCCGTGGTGCCCCCGATGCCCCAGAGGTTGCCATCTTTGTCGAAGGTAATGTCGCGCATGCCGATGGTGCCGGCGCTCACGCTGGGGCTTTGGGTGGCGCTGCTGCCCAGCAGCAAGGCTTCAAAGCCCAGCAAGGGCGAGGCCCCACTGGGCGGGTTGCCGTTGTCCATCCAGAGCTTGTGGCTGCTGGGAATCTGGCTGTAGCTAACATTGACCGTGGTGGTCTGGCCGTCCCGCACGCAGGCCGGGCTGCCGGAGGCGCTGCCGCTGTAAGCCGTGCGGATGAGGGGGTCGCTATCGGCCACCTTTTTGACCACCACATCGTAGTTGCCGGCAGCCTGACCCATAAGGGTTTGCGTCGCTGTCAGGGTCTGTGTACCGCTGGGGCCTGTGACCTCTACGGCTGCATTGACCCCACCCGGCAGGCCCGAGATATTGACCACCAGGCTACCGCTGCCGGTGGTGGGACAGGTCGCGCCACCCCCAGGCCCACAGGCGCTAATCAATGCGACTAGACCACCAAGAACCGTGAACCATAACTTATTCATCTTGACCCCCCTTTGTTTCATATATCCTATCGTGCTTTGTGCCAAGCACGTGTAGAGATTAAGTAAAGGGGGCTGAACGCTGCATGAACGGGCCTTTTTGCTTCAAATAATGCCGGTGCGACCCGCGCGCTAACTGTACAGTCCATATCGGAGCAGGTTCATGCTACCCTGTCCTATTGGTATAAAAACACCGACGGCCCGCAAGGGCCATCGGTGAGGGGTTTCGGTTTACTCAACAAAGCGGGCCGTAGATAAAGCTGATGAAGCTTGTGTGGGTAAGGCCCAGGGCATCGGTGACCTCGAGGTAGAGCCGGCCCGTCCAGTTGCCACTGCAAACGGGTGTAGGCAGGGTGGCCTCGGGCCGCCAGGTGTGGCTGGGCAGGGCGCCCGAGGAGCTGGTGCCACTGAAGAGGGTGTAGGAGGTTCCGCCCGGGTAGGGGTAGACCGCCCGCCAGGTGTAGCTAAACGGTGCGGTTCCCCCTGTGACCCTCCCCTGCAGGCTCATGGCAGCACCCCCGGGATACCAGCTGCTCCCCTCGGTGGGGCTTACGATCTGGGCCAGCATGGCCGGGCGCTCCTGCACGTTGATCTCGACCCGGGCGCTGGCGCTGGCCCCGGCGGGGTCGGTGGTGGCCAGGGTCAGGGTGCGCCGCCCGGTGGAGGCAAAGGTGTGGTTTAGCTCGCAGCCGGAAAGGCTTCCCCCGGGGAAGTCGGCGGGGTTGCTGGAACTCCAGCGGCAGACCAGACGCTCGCGGTGGCCGGGGTCGGGGTCTGTGAGCAGGCCCCGCAGAGCGGTGGGCACCCCCTGGTAGACCAGGGTGCTGGCCAGGGGCGCCTGAATGACCGCACCGGGTGGGTTGTTGCCGTGCTGGGCGATGTCCAGGCAGGCTCGAGCCAGGTCGCGGTCGTAGTGGATGCCCAGCAGGTCAATCGAGCGAATGCCAATTTTGAGCCACAGGCAGGCGTTCAGATCCCACAGCAGCCGGCTGGGCGCCATCCCGGCCAGATTGGCGGTCAGTTCGGGGCCGGCCTCGAGGGCGCCGAAGGGCCCCACCAGGCCATAAAGCAGCACCTCAAAGCGCACCCCCACGAAAGCCCGCACCTCCAGGCTGCCTTCAAAACTTGGGCCGGTGTGGGAAAGCCGCAGGGTGCGCTCGCTCAAATCGCGAAAGCCGGTGTCGGAGTTGTACTGGAAGCCGGCCACCAGCCGCATCTCCTGCCGGGCCTCGAAGGTAAACCGGGCGCTCAGGTTGCCGTCGGTGCCCAGGTAGACGGTGAGCTGGGGGGTGAGCACCACCGGCACCGGCCCCAGGAAAAAGGTGAGGGGCGTAAAGTTGTAGCGGGCGATGGGCACCTCGTGGCGGAAGGTGTGGGCCAGGCTGCCGACGATGTTCAACCGGGCCTGCTGGTCGATGCCCACCCGGGTGCGAACGTTGAGGTCGATGTTCACCGGAATCGGCCCGAACCACTCGTCCACGTGTAGACCCAGGTAGAAGTCCAGGATGGGCTCGAGGCTGACCTCCCCGGTCACTCGCACCCGATCCCCGCTGCCCAAGTCGGAGTCGAGCCGCAGATTGAAGCCCTGGGCGCTCACCCCCGACTGCAACGCCACCGCCCCCTGCACCTCCTCGGGCCGAAGGGGACGTGAGACGGTCAGCTCTCCCTGGTACACCGCGTCCTGGATTTTGGCCGGCTCGGTCTCCACCACCACCCTATCCCCCTCGCGCCGCACCTCCCGCACCTTGCGCAGCAGGCCATAGGGAATGGCCGGGGCCGGCTCGCTCACCAGGACCTGGCCGGCCTCGAGGCCCGCCACCTGCGGACTACCAGCGGCAAAGAAAAGCCTACCCTCCTCATCCACCCTTTCCAGGGCAGCCCGGGTCTCGGGGGCGAGCACCCGGGTGGCCGGGGCCACCACCACCTCGTCGGGCCTGGGAGTCGGGGCAACCGATCCTCCCCCACAGGCGGCCAGGGCCAGAAGAACCAGGGTCAGTAAGGCTTTGAGGATGTTGTTCATAGGTTTTCCTCCTTAATGCTTGGGGTTTTTCCCTAAAGCTGCGACCAGGGTATAAGGCCGGGCTTGAACAATCCATGAACACGGGCTGGGGTGACTTCTGCACCCTGAACCGGCCCCTGAGGCGCTACACTGGGGGCATGCTGCATACCCTGGGCGGCCTGCGGCTTGAAGGCAGCAGCTTCAGCCGGGCAAAGCCCCTGCTGCTCCTGGCCTACCTGGCCCTGGAAGGCCCCAAGCCGAGGCGCTTCCTGGCCGAGCTGTTCTGGCCCGAGGCCGCCGACCCCATGAACTCGCTGGCGGTGGCCCTGAGCAAGCTGCGCAAGCTGGGGGCGGTGTACGGCGACGAGAGTCGGGCCTGGGTGGACCTCGAGTGCGACGCCTTGGCCTTGCAGGACGCCCTGCGGGCCGGGCGCTGGGCCGAGGGGGTGGGGCTTTACCGGGGGCCTTTCGCCGAGGGGGTTTCCGAGGCTTTGGGGGCCGAACTCGAGGAATGGGTCTACGAGGTGCGCGAGCGGCTGGCCCTGGAGGTGCGCCAGGCCCATATGGTGCTGGCCGAGCAGGCCGCCACCCAGGCCCGCTTTGCCGAGGCTGCGGCCCAGGCCGAGCTGGCCTACCGGGTGGCCGGAGCCCCGCCTTTGGAGCCGGAGGAACTGCCCAAGCTCCACCGGCTGCTTATGGCCGCCGAGCACCCCCTGGCCGAGGCTCTGGAGCGCGAGGCCAGGGAGCTGGGCCTCTCCCTCTCCCAAAGCCGCGCCCGCCCCCGCACCGCCCAGCAGGCCCTGGTGGGGCGGCAGCGCGAACTCGAGCGCCTCTTGGGGACGCTCGAGGGGGAGTGGGTCTGGCTCAAAGGGGGGACGGGCCTGGGCAAAACCGCCCTGCTGCGCGAGCTGGAGGCCCGCACCGGCTGGGTCTACCTGCCAGCCCGCCAGGGGCTGCCCTACGCCACCTTAGAACCCCTGCTGGACTCCTGGCAGGGCGGCGCCGAGACCCTTTTGCGCCGGCTGGCGGCCTTGCGCGAGCACTTGCTGATAGACGGCTGGGAGCAGCTCGACCCCGAGAGCCGGGGCCTGCTGGAACGCCTGCGCACCCTGCTCCCAAAGGTGCGGGTGGTGCTGGCGGGGCAGGATGAGCCTCCCTTTGCGGTGGAGCGGGTGGTGGAGCTGGGGCCTCTGACCCCTGAGGAGCTGGCCGACTACCCCGGGGCCTTCGAGGCCACCGGGGGGGCCCCGGCGCTGGTCGCGGCCTGGCTGCGGGGCGAGCCTCTGGAGGAGGCCCTGGAGACCCGCCTGCGGGCCCTGAACGAACCCACCCGCCAGGTCTACATGGCTTTGGCCCTGCTGGAAACCCCCGACCTGCTCCTGGTGCGCCAGGCGGTGGGCCTGAACGCCACCCAGATGGCCCAGGCCGTAGACGCGCTGCTCTCGGCCGGGCTGATCGACCTGAACGGCCAGGTTCTGGCCCGCGAGGCGGCCCTGCGCTACACCGCCGAACGCCCGGCCCTGGAGGCCCGGCTCAGCCTGGGGCTGGCTCGAGGGCTCAAACCCCAACAAGCCCTACCCCTCTACCGGCGGGCCAAGGGCCTGCTCGAGGACACCGACCTGCCCCAGGTTATCCAGGCCTACCTGACCTGGGCCCAGGAGCTCATCCGGCGCGGCTTTCCCAAACGGGCCGCCGAGGAACTCGCCGAGGCCCCCCACCACCCCGAGATTACCTTGCTGCGGGCCCGGGCCTTTGAGCGGGCTGGGATGTACAAGGAAGCCCTTGAGACCATACGCCCCCTGCCCGAGCGCCCCGAACACCTGGCCCTCAAGGCCACCCTCTACCACCGCCTGGGCCGGGCCGACGAGGCCCAGGAAGCTGCCCAGAAAGCCCTGTCCGGGGGAATTG
>FWPV01000740.1_pt1 | contig 42275 bp, 37 predicted proteins | sample 2228371 | NCBI WGS metagenome assembly FWPV01 (sample SAMEA103939776, study PRJEB20133) | metagenome
TTAGCGTGAAGAAGGCGGGGCACACGGGAACCCTGGATCCTCTGGCAACGGGTGTGCTCCCCGTCTGCACCGACGAGGCCACCAAGCTGGTGCTGTTTCTCGCCGAGGAGCGCAAGGAATATCGGGTGACGATGCGGCTGGGGATCACGACAGACACCCAGGACATCGAGGGAACGGTGCTCGCGCGGAGGGACGTCACCGTCGATGCCCGCGAGATCGAACGGGTCCTGGCGGGATTTACGGGGACCATCGTGCAGCGTCCCCCCCGCTATTCGGCCGTCAAGCACAAGGGGCGGGCCCTGCATCGATGGGCCCGGGCGGGGAAGCCCGTGGACGCCCCGCCGAGACCGGTGACGATCCACGAAATCACCCTCGAGTCGATCCGGCTGCCCGATGTGGACTTCCGGGTGACCTGTTCGAGAGGGACCTACGTCCGGTCGCTGTGTTCCGATGCGGGGGAGGAACTCGGGTGCGGCGCCTGCCTCTGCGCATTGAGGAGGACGAGGAGCGGACCGTTCGCCGAGTCCGCTTCCGTCCCGCTCGACGGGGCAGAGGAGGACGTTCTGCGGGAAAGGCTGGAGCGGAACATGTTGAGCATGACGGAGGCGCTCTGCGGGCTGGCCCCGGTCGTCATCGGGGACGGGCTGGCGGGTCGATTGAGGAGAGGATATCAACCGACGGCCGAGAGCCTGGCGGGCGTGGAAATTCCTTCTCTTGCCGCGGGGGATGTGATAAAGTTAATTACATGTGATTTCAAGCTGGTAGCGCTGGCGCGCATGATCCACTCTTCCAAGGAGGCGGCTTTCGTCGATGCAAGGGAGCCGCTGATGCGGATCCTGAGGGTGTTTCATGCCTGAGGGCGAGGGGAGCAAGCGCCTGTTCCTCATGATCAACGAGATGTGAAAAGAAAACGACATAAGGGAGGATCGGAGCGGTGTTGGATCTGGACAAGAGAAAAGAAATCATCAGCAATTACAGGATTCACGAAAAGGACACGGGCTCGCCGGAGGTGCAGGTGGCCTTGCTCAGCGCCCGGATCGAGTATCTCACGGAGCACTTCAAGGTCCACAAGAAGGATCATCATTCCCGCAGGGGTCTGCTGAAACTGGTCGGCCAGAGAAGAAGGCTGCTGGAATACCTGAAGGACAAAGACGTCAATCGTTACCGAAAGCTGATTGAACGCCTGGGTCTCCGAAAGTGATGAAGACATGGATGGACCCGAACGCTCTCGAAGCGGAGGTCCGATTTTGCGTTCAAATGAAGAGGTGTGTGAAGAATGAAGCAGGTATTTAAAACGTCTTTTGCGGGAAGGGAGATCAATCTGAAAATCAACTACCTGGCGGGTCAGGCCGACGGGGGTGTCCTCGTGACGTATGGAGACACGGTGGTGCTGGTCACGGCGATGTCCGCCAAGAGCCGGCGGGAAGGCCTGGATTTCCTGCCGCTGACCGTGGACTATCAGGAGATGACGTTTGCAGCCGGAAAGATCCCCGGCGGTTTTTTCAAGAGGGAAGGCCGGCCCAACGAAAGGGAAATCCTGACCTCCCGGATCATCGACCGGGCCGTCCGGCCCCTCTTTCCGGAGGGGTACCGCGATGAAACCCAACTGATCGCCACGGTGCTTTCTTTCGACAACGAGAACGATCCCGACGTGGCCGCCATGCTCGGTGCGTCGGTGGCGCTGCAGATATCGAGCATCCCCTTCGAGATCCCCATCGCCGGTGCAAGGGTGGGACGGATCGACGGGCAGTTCGTCTGCAATCCCAGCGGCAAGCAGATGGAGGGAAGCGACGTCGACATTTTCCTGGTGGGCAGAAAGGTCATCCCCGGGACCGGGGGCAACCCTTTCGATGTCCGGCTGGTGATGGTGGAGGGGGGCGCCCGCGAAGTCGACGAGGATGTCGCCATCGGAGCGATCCGGTTCGGTCTCGAATGCCTCAGGCCGGTGATCGAGATCCAGGAGGAGATCCGGCAGGCTGCGGGTAAGGCGAAGCGGACCGTCGAGCCCATCCAGATCGATGCCGAACTCCGAGGGAAGATCGTTGCCGCGGCCGAAGCGAGGATGCGGGATGCCTATGTCATCCCGGTGAAACAGTTCCGGCACGCGACCCTGGGACAGATCCGGGAAGAGATCGTCTCCCAGATGGCGGCGGAGGACCCAAAACTCACGCCCCAGATCCACTACGTCCTCGAGGAACTGGAGCAGAAGATCCTGCGGGAGATGATCCTGAAGGAGAGACGACGGATCGACGGCCGAAGCAGCACCGACATCCGGCCCATCTCCTGCGAGGTCGGGATCCTGCCCCGGACGCACGGATCGGCCCTGTTCACGCGGGGGGAGACGCAGGCCCTGGTTTCGCTCACGCTCGGCACGTCCTCCGATGAACAGAGAATGGATTATGTCACGGGCGAGGAGTACCGGACCTTCATGCTCCACTACAACTTCCCGCCCTACTGCGTAGGTGAAGTCCGGCCGCTGCGCGGTCCGGGCAGGCGGGAAATCGGCCACGGCGCCCTGGCCAGGCGCGCCCTGCTCCCGCTCCTTCCGTCCCAGGAGGAGTTTCCCTATACCATCCGGATCGTTTCTGACATCCTGTCGTCCAACGGGTCCTCCTCGATGGCCTCGGTGTGCGGGGGAACCCTGTCCCTCATGGATGCCGGTGTTCCCATCAAGGGGGTCGCGGCCGGGATCGCCATGGGGCTTCTCAAGGAGGGGGACAACGTGGTCGTGCTGTCCGATATCCTCGGCGACGAGGATCACGCCGGGGATATGGATTTCAAGGTCTGCGGGACGGATCGGGGCATCACGGCCATGCAGATGGACATCAAGATCGACGGCATCACGGAGGACATCCTGAGAAAGGCGCTCTACCAGGCCAGGGACGGGCGGCTTTTCATCATCGAGAAGATCCGGCAGACCATCGACAAGCCGCGGGAGAGCCTGTCCGTCTACGCGCCGAGGATCACGACGATCAAGGTGAGACCCGACCGGATCCGGGACGTGATCGGCACCGGCGGGAAGAACATCCGTCAGATCATCAGTGAAACGGGCGTGACCATCGATGTGGAAGACGACGGCACGGTCATGATCGCTTCCAATGACGCGGAGGCGGCCGAGCGCGCCATCGCGATGGTCCGTTGGCTGACGGAGGAGGCGGAGGTCGGGAAGATCTACGTCGGCACGGTCAAGAAGATCGTCGATTTCGGCGCCTTCGTGGAGATCCTGCCCGGTACCGAGGGGCTGGTCCATATTTCCCAGCTCGACGCCAAGCGGGTCAACAAGGTGACCGACGTGATCAAGGAAGGGGACAAGATCCCCGTCAAGGTGATCGAGATCGACCGCAGCGGAAAGATCCGGCTGAGCCGCAAAGACGCCCTGGGGGAGCATGTACCGAAAAACCGTTCTCGATAACGGCATCAAAGTGATTTCCGAGGAGGTCGATCACGTCCGATCCGTGTCCATCGGTGTGTGGGTGAGATGCGGATCCCGTTACGAGAACGAAGACATCAGCGGGACGGCCCATTTCATCGAGCACATGCTCTTCAAGGGGACGGAGAAACGATCGGCTTTCGACATCGCCTCCGAGATCGATTCCGTCGGAGGGATCATGAACGCCTTCACGGGCAAGGAGCTGACCGCGTTCTACGTCAAGGTCCCCGATTACCACCTGTCCCTTTCCATCGATCTCCTGGCGGATATTTTCCGCCACTCGCTCTTCGACCCCCGGGAGGTCGAGAAAGAGAAGTCCGTCGTGCAGCAGGAGATCCACATGGTGGAGGACACACCGGACGAATACATCCACGATTTTTTCGAGAAGATCTTCTGGGGCGGACACCCCCTGGGTCTCCCCGTCCTCGGGTCGAAGAGCTCGGTCCAGGGATTGACGAGGGAGAAACTCCTGGGGTTCTTCCGGCGGTATTACCGGGGGGAACACCTGGTGGTGACCGCGGCCGGGCGCCTCAGGCACGAGGAACTGGTCGACCGGGTCCGGGACGCCTTCGGCGTCATGGAAGGGCTGCGCGACGGGTCGCCGGATTCCGCGCCGGCCGTCGCCGCGGGAAGGGCCTGCATCGAGCGGGACCTGGGCCAGGCCCATCTGATCCTCGGGACGCCGGCGCCGGCCAGCGTGGATCCCCGGAGATTTGCGGCCATCCTCATGAATGCGATCCTCGGCGGGAGCATGAGCTCGAGGCTCTTTCAGGAGGTCCGGGAAAAGAGAGGACTCGCTTACGCCGTCCGCTCCTACATCGTCTCCTACAGCGACACGGGAATGCTCAACATCTACGTGGGAACCTCTCAGGAAAAGGTCCGGTTGGTCATCGGTCTGATCCTCGATGAATTGAAGCGCATGAAGGAGGAGCTTTTGACCGACCGGGACATGCGGCTGGCCCGAGAGTTGATCAAGGGGAACCTGCTGCTCGGGCTCGAGAGCACGGACAACCGGATGTCGAAGCTCGCGACCAATGAAATCTATTTCGGCCGCAACGTTCCCTTTGACGAGATCGTCCGCCAGATCGACGCCGTGCAGAAAGAGGACATCCGGGGCCTCGCCGAACGGATGTTCGAGCCGTCGAAGATCTCGCTGGCCGCTCTCGGGAACGTGAGCGAGAAGGACCTGGAAGCCGCCCTGCCGTGACCATGGAAGCGATCGAGGTGCCCGTCGAGAGACTGCCCGGTTGTGAGGACATCGATCTGCCGCGATACATGACGGAATGCGCGGCGGGCATGGATATCTATGCCGCCGTGAAGGAACCGGAGATCCTGCAGCCGGGGGAGAGGAAGGTCATCCCGACGGGGATTCGGATCGCCCTTCCCGCGGGATACGAGGCCCAGATCCGGCCGCGAAGCGGCCTGGCGATTCGCAGCGGCGTGACGCTGCTCAACACGCCGGGGACGATCGATGCGGATTACCGCGGTGAGATCGGGATCATCTTGATCAATCACGGCCGGGAGCCCTTTGAGATCCGCAGGGGTGACCGGATCGCCCAGATGACGGTTCATCGGGTCTGCAGGGTCTCCTGGCGATCGGTCTCCTCTCTGCAGCCCACGGCGAGAGGGGACGGCGGTTTCGGGCACACGGGCTGAGGGAGATCGAACGGACGGGGGATGGTCGAAACGATGAAGAGGAAAGTCCAGAAGACCTACCAGGAGATCAACGAGAAGATCCGGCAGGGCAGGGTCGTCGTGGTGACGGCCGAGGAGATGATCGACATCGTCGAGCGGCACGGACAGGAAGAGGCCGCCCGGAGAGTGGATGTGGTGACGACAGGGACCTTCGGGCCCATGTGTTCCTCCGGGGCGTTTCTGAATTTCGGCCATACCTCTCCCCGCCTGAAGGCCATGAAGGTGTGGCTGAACGACGTGCCGGCCTACGGCGGCATCGCGGCGGTGGACTGCTACATCGGCGCGACGGAGGTCGTCGAGGGCGATCCGCTGAACAGCGTCCACCCGGGGGAGTTCAATTACGGCGGGGGGCATGTGATCGAGGACCTGGTGGCCGGCAACAGTATCCGGCTGCGGGCGGAGGGGTACGGTACGGACTGCTACCCCGCCCGCCGGTTTGAGAGGAACATGACCCTTCGGGACTTCCGGGACGCCATCCTCTTCAACCCGAGGAACGCCTATCAGAATTACAGTTGCGCCGTGAATCAATCGGACAAGGCGATCTACACCTACATGGGCGTCATCAGACCCCGCATGGCCAATGCGACCTACTCCACCTCGGGACAGTTGAGTCCGTTGTTCAACGATCCCTATTACATGACGATCGGCATCGGGACCCGGATCTTCCTGGGGGGCGCGAAGGGTTTCGTCGCCTGGCCCGGTACGCAGCACAACCCGCACGTGCCCAGGGGTGAGAACGGGGTTCCGAAAAGCGGTGCGGGGACCCTTGCGGCCATCGGCAACCTCAAGGAGATGAGCCCCGAGTGGCTGGTCGGTGCCAGCATGCTGGGATACGGCGTGTCGCTCTATGTCGGACTCGGTGTGCCCATCCCGATCCTGAATGAGGATCTCGCGCGCTATACCGCCGTGAAGGACGAGGACATCTACACGCAGGTGTACGACTACGGGAAGGACTATCCGCACGGGGGGGAACTGAAGAGCCTCGGGGAGGTCAGTTACAAGGAGTTGCGAAGCGGGAAGATCGTCCTGAACAACAAGGTCATTCCGACCGCCCCGCTGTCCAGCTATTATAAGGCGAGGCAGATTGCCGAGATCCTGAAGACCTGGATCGAGAAGGGCGAGTTTTTCCTGGGAGAGCCCCAGGAACTCCTTCCCTCGGTCGAACCGGCCGGGCGGTGATCCGTTTTCGCCGGTCTCCGCAACGCGGAACCGGCGCCGTAGCCGCGGGACTTTGATCGGAAGGATCCACACCGGGATCACGCCCCCCATGACTCTTCCGTGAAGGGTGAGGGACGAACGGGGACGAGGCGATGAAGCTGGGAAGAAGACTGATCCTGATCGTTCTCCTGGTCATCGGGTTCCTGATCCTTTTCGGGAAGAAGGGGCTCATCGACAATTATAAGATGCGGCAGAAGGTGGCCGACCTGAGCATCGCCAATCAGCAGATGCACGAAGAAAACAACCGGTTGAAGCAGGAAATCCTCCTCCTCCGAAAGGACGTCAAATACATCGAGCGTGTCGCCAGAGACGAGCTCGGCATGGTCAAAAAAGGCGACATCATCTACCGGATCGCCGAGGAGGGCAGACCCTGATTTCAGGGTATCGAGCAGACGGAAGCCCGGTCGATTCCCGGGTCCCCTCCCGGTGGACAGGGGAAACCACCCCCCACGGATCGGAGTCTTTCACCTTTAGTCCCTTTGACTTGCCCGTCCCGAACCATCATCCGTCCGGACCCTGACCTCCCGATCTCCCGCAAATCACCGAAACATGGCACATTGCTTGCTTATTTTTCTTGCCGTCGGTCGAGGATTGTGAGGCCTCCGGCGCAAAAACCCTTCAAGACAACGTCGATCGACCCGTCGGCCAGGATGAAGCAATTCATGAAACGGACCACGATGTCTCATCAGAACCAGCACTCCGAAAGAGGATTTCATGCGGAAAATCAAAGATCTATTTTCGGGTAAGAAGAAATTAGCCGGACTGGATATCGGATCGAGTTCCCTGAAACTGACCGAGATCAACGAAGGTTCCGAGGGTTACACCCTGAACAGCTACAGCCAGATCCCGTTGCCCCGGGGGGTGATCTCCGACGGTCATCTCGTCCAGCCGGGGGTCCTGATCGACCGGCTCAAGCAACTCCTCAAACAATCCCGATGCAGAACCAAGAACGTGGTGACGTCCCTCTCGGGCTATTCGGTCATCGTGAAGAAAATCGGTTTCCCCTCCATGGATGAAGCATCGCTTCGGGATCTGATCAGCGATGAGGTCGAGAAATACCTGCCCTTCGGGGACATGAAGGAGGTCAATTTCGATTTCCAGATTCTCGGCGGGAGCGATGTCAACCCGGGCCAGATGGACGTGCTGCTTGTGGCATCCAAAAAGGAGGTCATCGAGAGCTATGTCAGCGCCGTACGAAAGGCCGGCCTGGAAGTGGCGATCGTGGACGTGGACTCCTTCGCGCTGGAGACGATGTACGAGGAAAATTACGATTTCGCCCTCGATGACGTCGTCGTTCTGGTCAACATCGGTGCCAGCATGACGAACATCAATGTCCTCAAGGCGGGCGGATCGATCTTTACGAGGGATTTTTCCATGGGCGGATATACCGTCACGGAAAACCTGCAGGAGAAATTAAAGGTTTCGTTCGAGGAGGCCGAAAGGATCAAGGTAGAAGCGTCCAAGGGGAACGGCCAGCCGGACGGCAACCTCCGGGAAGACCTGATCAATTGCGCCGAACCGCTGCTCCTCGAAGTGGAACGATCCGTGGATTACTTCAAGTCCACCTACCCCGGGAAATACATCAAGCAGGTGCTTCTCTGCGGAGGCGGCGCAAAGCTCGCCGGATTGGACCGTTCCCTCACGGAACGGTTGAATATCGACACGGAAATCGTGAACCCCTTCAAGAAAATTTCCTATGACCGGAAGGTCTTCAGCCCGGCCGATATCGAGCAGATCGGTCCGCAGGCGGCCGTCGGCGTGGGTCTGGCCCTGAGGAGGATCGGAGACAAATGATCAAAATCAACCTTCTTCCATATCGGGAAAAGAAGAAAGAGGTCCACACAAAGCGCGAGGGCCTTGCCCTTTTCGTGACCATCGCCCTGTTTCTGGTGTTCTTCGGCGCCGTTCACCTCTACATGATGCAGAGCCTCGACAAGCTGCGGACCGAGGTCCGCAAGAGCGATGACGAACTGAAGAGGCTCGCCCAGGTGACCATGGACATCGGCAAGTTCAAGAAAGACAAGGAACTCCTGGAGAAGAAACTGCAGGTCATCAACGCGCTGGACCACAACCGGCTGGATCCCGTCTATTTCCTCGACGAGCTGACCGGCATGGTCCCCGCCGGGCAGATGTGGATCAAGGCCATGACCGAAACGTGGATCAAGGCCATGACCGAAACGGATGTCGAGATGAAGATCGAGGGCTTTGCCAAGGACAACATCACGATTGCAAGGTTCATGAAAAATCTGGAGAAATCCAGGTTCTTCAAATCAGTCGACCTGGTCTCCTCCAAGCAAACGGAGCTCGTGGGCCACAAGGTGAAACAGTTCACGCTGGCCTGCGGCCTCAAGAAGGGGTTGTAAGAATGGCACTCACCATAGACGACATCAAGAATATGCCGCCGAAGCGGAAGGCCATGCTGCTCATCGTGGTCTTCATCCTTCTTGGATTCGCCTACTACTCCGTCTATCTCCAGCAGGCCCTCGCCGACAAGGGCAAACTCGAGGCGAATCTCGCCAACTTGCAGCAGCAGATCGCGCAGAAGAAGATGGTGATCGAGGAGATGAAGCGGTTCGAGAAAGAGATCGCCACGCTGAAGCAGGACCTCGAGATCGCCACAGCGAAGCTCCCGGAGCAGAAAGAGATTCCGGGCTTGCTCATCTCCGTTTCGGAGGCCGGAGGGTACGGCGGCGTTGAATTCCTGCTCTTCGAGCCGATGGAGCCCGTCTGGAAGGAGTTTTATGCGGAACTGCCCGTCAAGATCACCGTCAACGGCGGCTATCATGATACGGCCCAGTTCTTCGAGCGGGTGGCGAAACTCTCTCGAATCGTCAACATCTCGAACATCGCCATGGAAAAAGGGAAAAACGAGAGCAAGTCCAATCTCACGACGACCTGCCTGATCAAGACCTACATGTTCGGGGAGAAGGCCGAGGCGGTCAAGAAGGCCGACGCCGGGTCCAAGAAGCCGCCGGAAAAGAACACCAAGCAACCGCAAGGATAAGGGATCATGTGCGATCATTTTCTCAAGCCCCTGTCGGGGCGTCGAAACACGGGATTGTGGAAGAAGGCCGTCCTGATGACCGTTTCGGTCCTGATGCTGTCATGGCCCGCCCAGGCCCTCGCTCAGGCGGAGACGGCGGCGGCCGTCCAGCAGCCGGTGGCTGCTCCGAAACCGGCGGAGATCCAGAAGGCCGTCGAGGCCCCGAAAGCGCTGGAGGCGGCCGCCTATCACTATGACGCAAAGGGGAAAATCGATCCTTTCAAGCCTTTTCTGAATCTCGAGGTGGCCAAGGTCACGAACAAGCCAAACCGGCCTGCACCCCGGACGCCCCTGGAGGAAGTGGGGATCGATCAGTTCAAACTGGTCGGCATCGCCCTCGGCAGCAACCGAAAGGCGGCCATGGTGGAGGACCCCAAGAAGCGAGGATACATCATCAGCGAGGGAACCATCATCGGGCACAACCGGGGCAGGGTCGTCGAGATCCTCCGGGACCGCGTGATCATCGAGGAGAGGGGCCTGGATGGAGCAGGAAAGAACAAGACGCAGCGAACCGTCATCAAGCTTCATAAAGACGAAAAAGAGGGCAGATTATGAAACGGAAAAAAAGAACGACCTGGATTCCTTTTTGGATCGCGCTTTGCGCCGTCTTCGGATTCGCGACCGTTCTCCACGGGACGGAGGGCGCATCCCCGGGATCACCGTCTCCGGCGGTGACCGCGGCTGGTCCCGCTTCGAAAACCGGGGGCCTGAACAGCCTTGAAGATGTGGTCTTCGAGCGCATCAACGGCAAGGAGCGAATCACCTTCGTTGTCTCGAAGCTCACGGCCTACAACGTCGCGCGGGAATCGGCCGAAATCCTGGCCGTGAAGCTCGAAAACGTCTCGGTCCCGCCGGACAAGCTGAGGAAGCTCGATGAACCGGCGCTGCAGAGCGTGGGGCGCATCACAGCCGTTCAGGAGATCGTCGACGGGAAGCCCTGGGCCTATTTCAAGATCAGCATGAGGGAAATGCTCCCGTACGTGGTGAAAGACGAGGCCAACCGGGTCTACGTGGACATCGACGTCTCCGCACTCGCGGAGAAGAAGACGTCCCCGGCGGAAAGCAGGGATGCGTTCGCGTCTGCCCATGTCGAGAAGGCTTACGCACCGGCGAAGAACACGGCGATCACCACCGTTGCCGGCGAACGGCAGTACACGGGACAGAAGCTGACCGTCGATTTCCAGGAAGCGAACATCAAGAACGTATTCCGGCTCATCGCCGAGGCGAGCGGTCTCAACATCGTGGCGGGCGATGACGTGAAAGGCACCGTGACGATGCAGCTCCGGGAGGTCCCCTGGGATCAGGCCCTGGAGACGATCATGGATGCCCACGGCCTCGGGATGAAACGGGCGGGCAATGTCATCACCGTTCTCCCGGTGGAGCGGATCAAGAAGGCCGAGGAACAGAGGCTCAAGGAAGCCGTATCCCGCGGCAAGCTTCCGCAGATTTCCATCGAGGCCCAGATCGTCGAGGCCAGTGAAACCTTCATCCGCAAGCTCGGCGTCCAGTGGGGTGCCGGTGCGGCGGGGGCCTGGAACAGCTCGACCGTCGGTGCGCTCGGCGGCAGCGCCGGGTACGCTCCGACGCCGACGTCGCTGCCGAACACGATCGGTACCTATCTCACGAACCCGCCTTACTCGACGGGGACGGGGATCGGGGTCACCAACAGCTCCCTGGCCGTGAACTTCCCCTTCCTGTTCTCGGGTGTGCCCACCTTCGGCGTGATCGCCGGCTCGAGCAAGTACATCCTGGACGTGCAGCTCCACGCCCTCGAGTCCACGAACGAGGGGAAGATCATCTCGTCGCCCAAGGTGACGACCCTCGACGGCGTCAAGGCGACGATCAAGCAGGGCGAGGAGATCCCCTACGTCATCGAATCGGTCTCCGGCGGTGTCGTCACCCGGACGGTCCAGTTCAAGGAAGCGGTTCTGAAGCTGGACGTGAAGCCCGCAGTGACGCCGGAGGGGAAGATCTCCCTGGAGGTCAAGGCCAACAACGACTTCGCGGATTACACACGGCAGGTCCTGGGAAACCCGCCCATCAATAAAGAGGAAGTCGATTCCACCGTCGTGGTGCGGGACGGCGACACCCTGGTGATCGGCGGCATCCGCAAGGTCAATGAACAGAAGCAGCTCGGCGGCGTCCCCTGGTTCATGCACATCCCCTTCCTGGGCTGGATGTTCAAGGCCGAGGACATCAACAACTCGAAAAAAGAGATCCTGATCTTCGTCACCCCGAAGATCCTCAGAGAAGCGGAAGGTCTGGCCAGAAAATAACCCATCTTTCCGCCGTGGCTTTGCAGTTTGATGCGGGCCTCCACCCCGGGTTCCCCCGGAGTGGAGGCCCTTCAACTTCCTCCTCGTCACCGCTCACCATCTCCCGTTGCATTCATCCCCCCGCCGATCCGCGGGGCCGGTGGCGTCATCCCGAAGAAAGATCGGACAAATCGAGTGCTTATCGCACTGATCCTCCTGCGGGTGCATCCGTCGGCCGCGTCCGATTACCGTCTATAATTTGACGCACGTCAAATATATGACTATCTGCCCGCCGCGTATGAGGACGCCCTATGTTACCAGGCAGGCGCAGGTGTGACCGGGGGTGGGACTCAAATGTCCATGGGGCATTTCAGCCTTGACACACCCCGGGGGGTATGTTACGAAGGTAAGTGATATAGTAAGATATGAATGTTATTGATAAATCACCCCGGTTTCGACACGGTCCCCTGAAGGAGGCACCCTTGGAAGACGGAAATCTCAAGGAAATGACGGATTTGATCTGGGAGGCCGAGTACTACCTGAACCAGGGATCGTATCATCTGGCCATCGATCTCGCCCAGGAGCGGCTGGAGATGTACCCGGGAGACGTCGAGGCCAGGATCATCCTCGGCTACGGGTGGTTCAAGCTGGGGGAACTCGATCGAGCCCTCAACATCCTGCGAGGGTTGGAGGAGGATTTTCATCGCTGGTCCTACTTCTTCCGCTACATGGGAGACATCTATCAGAAAAAAGGTCTCATGGAGGAGGCGAGAAAAGCCTATCACCTGTTCCGTACGATAAACCCCGAAGAGTCTCTCGCGGCCGGTCTCTCCGAGGGTTTCGCCGTCGGAAGGGACGCCCCGGCCCCTCGCCGCAAAGAGGATGAGACCCCATCGGAAGAAGCGGACATCTCGCGGGTCTCGACGGAATTCCGCACGATGACCCTTGCGGATCTCTGCATCGAGCAGGGGCACTTCGAGCAGGCCCGCGGCATCCTGGAAGAGATTCTCTCCAGGGATCCCGGGAACGAGAAGGCGAAGCAGCGGTTGGAGAGCCTGAAGAATCGTCCTGCGGCGCGAACCGGCGCTCCCAGGGCCGAGGAAAAGGGAGAGGCAATCACCCGGGAACTGAACCGCTGGCTCGAGAACCTGGAGAGGCTGAGGCACCATGCTGCGTAAGACCACCGATCTGGACCGTCGACTCGCCGCCGTCCGTGACATCATGGCCGGCCGGGGTTTGGACGCCCTGCTGTTTCTCGGCATGAAAAACATCAGGTACCTGACGGGTTTCTCCGGGAGTGACGGGGCCCTGATCGTTTCGAAAGATCAGCCGGTTCTGCTCGTCGACGGCCGCTATACCACCCAGGCCCGCAGAGAGACACGACATATCCGGATCCACGAGTACCGGGATCAGGTCTCGGGCATTGCCGAGGTCGTCTCCGGCCTGCGTGTGAAAAAACTGGGTTTTGAAGCCGCGGCCATCAGTTACGACCTCTATGCACGCCTCCTGAAAAAACTCAAGAACGTCAGGTTGAGGGCGGTCACCGAGGACCACCTGGGCGGTCTGCGATCCGTCAAGAACCGGGGTGAAATCGACCGGATCAAGAAGGCCGTAGAGATATCGACGCGTGCCCTCGAGGCCACCCTTCCCATGGTCAAACCGGGGGTGCTCGAAAGGGATGTTGCACTGGAACTGCATTACCGCATCCGGCAGGAAGGTGCAGACGGTCTTGCCTTCGAGGCCATCGTTGCCTCCGGAGAAAACGGGGCCCTCCCCCATGCCCGGCCGGGCCTGCGGAAGCTCAGAAAAGGAGACCTCGTCGTCGTGGATTTCGGTGCCGTCTACGGGGGGTACCATTCCGACGAGACCTGTACCTTCGGGATCGGGCGGTTGAATCGCGAACAGAAGAAGGCCTATGAGGCCGTGAAAGAGGCTCATGACCGCGCGGTGGACGCCATCCGGCCGGGGGCCTCCTGCAGGGAAATCGACGGCATCGCCCGCCGCTGCCTGGACCAGCGGGGGTATGGAAAGTACTTTTCCCACGGCACGGGGCACGGGATCGGGCTGGATGTGCACGAGGCCCCGCGTCTTTCCATGGCATCCGACGGCGACCTCCGAACGGGAATGGTCGTGACGGTCGAACCGGGCGTTTACCTGCCGGATCGGTGGGGAATCCGCCTGGAAGATGCCGTCCTTGTCACGGAGGGCGGCCATGAAATCCTCACCCGGATGCCCAAGGACCTGATCATTCTCTGAACCCGGCCTTTTCACGGGGGGCCGCCTGAGGCGGCCTTCCGACCCGGTCCCGGGACACGATGCGCCGCTTCGGCACATCCCGGCATCCTCTTCCCGGCGCCCCGCTTCACATGCTTTGGTTTCAGCCGGTCATGGAAACCTGGCGGTACATCCCCTATCTCGAGTCCGGCGCCTTCGAGAACATGGCGATCGACGAGGCGCTGCTTCGCCATGCCGCTCGGGGACCTGCTGTCCCCACCCTTCGCTTCTTCGGCTGGAATCCGCCCGCCGTGTCCATCGGGTATTTTCAGGACGCCCGGCAGGAAGTCGACCTCCCCCGCTGCCGTGAACACGGCATCGACGTCGTCCGACGGCCCACAGGGGGCAAGGCCGTTTATCACGACCGCGAGGTCACATACTCCCTCGTTGCCACGGAGGACCACCCCCTCTTTCCCCGCGGGATCCTCGCGACCTATCGGGTGATCGGTTCCGCGATCGTGAGGGCCCTCGCCCGGCTCGGGGTGAAGGCGGAGATGACGGCCGAAGGCAGACCCTTGGTGCCCGGCGGGCTGGAGGCTTTCTGCTTTTCCGTGCCGTCCCGTTACGAGCTGGTTGTGAAGGGCCGAAAGATCTGCGGGAGTGCTCAGGTCCGATCCGGCGGCGTTTTCCTTCAGCACGGATCCATCCTCCTTGACTTCGACGCGGCCGCAACGGCGGCGGTCCTCCTCGGCTCCGGAAAGCGGATGGAGGACAGGGTCCGGGAGGTGGAAAGGGCCGTGACGTCCCTGCGGAGCCAGCTTCAGAGGGAGATCGGCCCTCGGGAGTTGACGCCGGTCCTGCTCGAAGGTTTCGAGGAGGAATTCCGTGTGCGGATGCTACCGGGCGTTCTCACGCCTGAGGAGCAGCTATGGAAGGAGCACCTCCTCGGGTTGAAATACCGTCTCGAAGAGTGGAATATCGATGGCCGGGATCCCCGTCGAGAGCTCGACCCTGCCGCTCGTGCGCCGTCCTGACCTTTCACGGGTGCGATGCTTTCGACCCCCAGCCGGCCGGAGCGGCCCTCTTCACCTGAACAGGCGGGAAATGCCGATCATTTCACCCTGTGTGGGCCGGTTCATCGACGGTTCGTACATTGCGAATTCGAACCCCGGACAGGGCTTCGGCACCGAAAAAGTATGGTTCGGGCAAAGTTTATGTTGACACAAGAAAATTTATACAATAAAATCCCCAAGTTTTCATCGTTTGAAAAGAGGGTTTCCTGTGTGCCGTTCTCGGTGGAAGGCCTATTGCTTCCGGATGGGACTGGGACGGATCCTTCTTGCAGCGCCGCAATCATAAAATCATGAACGAAGGGAGCGTGTTTTTTTGGGGGTCAAGGTTTTCGATAACGATGTCGACAAGGCGTTGAAGGTTCTGAAAAATAAGCTTTCCAAGAACGGTTTATTCAAGGAACTGAAGCTGCGCCGGGCCTACGAGAAACCTTCCGTCAAGAAAAAGCGGAAGGCCATCGAGGCACGAAGGAGACTCGCAAAGGTCCAGAGAAGAAGGTATCGTTAAGCATCGAAGGATTGAAAAGAGGTCGCGAGGAGACACGCTCACGGACTCGGCATAAAGGTTCCGCCCATTTCCTTTCCGCTTGTCTTTTTTCTCCGAATCCCTGAGGCGTCACGACATGGACGAGAAGCAGTATCTGATCGATGCCCTTTCGATCAGCGAATCCTGGCGGATGTTCAGGATCATGTCCGAGTTCGTCGATGCCATCGAGGAGCTCTCCGAGGTCAAGCGCGCCGTAACCATCTTCGGATCGGCCAGGGCGAAACCGGAAGACAAGTATTACGTCAAGGCGGAATACCTGGCCCGTCTGCTGGCGCAGAAAGGCTTCAGTGTGATCACCGGCGGAGGTCCCGGCATCATGGAGGCGGCCAACAAGGGTGCAGCCGAGGCCGGGGGGACTTCCATCGGGTTGAACATCCGTCTGCCCTTCGAGCAGATCCCGAACCCCTACGCCAACATCCGGATCAATTTCAAGTACTTCTTCATCCGCAAGGTCATGTTCGTGAAGTTCGCCGTGGCCTATGTGATCCTGCCCGGCGGTTTCGGGACCATGGATGAACTCTTCGAGGCGCTCACCCTCATCCAGACCCGGCGGATCAAGAGCTTTCCCGTCGTGCTGATGGGAAGTGAATACTGGCGGGGACTTCTGGACTGGCTGACAGACACCATGGCCGCCGAGGGCAACATCTCCCGCGAGGATCTGGACCTCATCCAGGTCCTCGATGATCCCGAGGAAGTGGTTCGGCACATCCAGAGGTACGTCATCCTGTAAGCCCCTTGCCCTTCTCCCGTCCTGCCGGTCCGATCCCGAATTCATCGGATCCCCCCCGGGAGGGGATCCCGGTTCTTCCCTTTCGAGGCGCCCGGTCGCCTCAGGCGGGCCCTCACCTCGAAGACCTTGAATGGCGCGGAGTGACTCATGAGACCCGCAAGGGAAAGGAAAGACCGCACGGAGGGAACGCTGGAGGAGACCCTCGCCGAAATCGCGCGAGGCGGCGTACGTCCCTGTTACCTCTTCTACGGGGACGAGGATTACCTCGTCGAGGACGCCTGGAAGAAGGTGGTGGATCTTCTTCTCCCCGAGAAGCCGCGGGACTTCAGTCTCTTCGTCATGGAAGGGGACCCCGAGGACGCCCGGTCCGTCTACAGCGACATCCTGACGGCGCCGCTCCTTCCCGGGAGGAAGGTTTTCGTCTTCAGGAACACACGCCTGTTCCATTCCCGCTCATCAGCCCCGGAACTCATACGGAAAGTCCTGGATAACATCGATACCCGCCCATCGATCGCGGCAAGGAACTTCATGGCCTTTCTCTCCATGGTCGGTTGGACCCTCGACGACCTCCGGGACGGGGGATGGACCAGAATATCCGATGAAGACTGGGAAAAGGCCCTCGGGGGGGAAACGGAGGAGGAGCGTGAAAAGTGGGTGCCCCGCATTGTGGATGTGTGCCTGGCCCTCCCCCCCTCGCAAACCGGTCCGGCCGATATGGCCGGGGGGTTGGAGGAGATCATCGCAGGCGGGTTGCCCGAGGGTCACGTCCTCGTCTTCACCGCCGATGCGGTGGACAAGAGAAAGAGGATCTTCAAGGTGGTTTCAGAAAACGGCGTCGTCATCTCCTTCGCCAGGGGCCGCGGCGAGCTGCAGCAGAAGAGGATGCTCGTCGACAACGTCGAGACATTCCTCTCGGAACGCGGCAAGCGGCTTTCCCCCGAGGCCTGGGAGGCCCTCGGCCGAAAAACGGGGTTTCAGTTCCGCCAGTCCGTGGAAGCCATGGAGATGCTCGTGACGTACGCGGCGGATCGAACGGTCATCGAGGCGCAGGACGTGGAGGAGGTCATCGGTAAGACCCGGGAAGACTCCGTCTTCGAGCTCCTGTCCGCGATCCTGGACCGGGATCTCAACAGGGCCCTTGCGAATCTCGGCGAACTCCTCCGGCAGGGCGTTCATCACCTCATGATCCTGAGCATGATCGGCCGGGAGGTCCGTCTTCTCCTCCACGCCGCGATACTCCTGTCCTCCGGAAGGCTGAAGGCCTATCGTCCGGGGATGGAATACGGCCCGTTTTCCACACACGTCTACCCCCGGTTGAAAGAGATGGCGGCCGATGTCGAGGGTGAGGGGTTTTTTCTTGCGGGCCAGCATCCCTTCGTCATCTATAACGCGCTCAGAAACTCGGGGAAGTTTACTCAGGAGAGATTGATCCGCCATCTGCATCAGCTCGTGGCGGCGGATGCGGCCATGAAATCCACGGGCCGGGATCCCCGGCTGATGCTCGAAAGGCTGATCATCGATCTGTGCCGGTGAGGGCGTCGCAAACCCGCGGACGGCTACAACTTCTTCAACCGGGTCCATTCCATTCTCTTTTTCTTCGGCATGCGCCGGGACGGCCCTTTCTTCTTCGTCCCCGGCGTTTCACGTTCGACCGTCTCCTTCGGTTTTGCCTCCGGCGGTGGCTCCGGTGACCACCCGGCGCGAGCCATCTTTTCTTCGAAATCCCGTGACGATATCACCGCGCATCCGCTGCGGGTCACAGCGTCCCGGATCCCCCGGTCGGAGGTCACGACGACGATTTCCTCCCCGGCTTGCCCGGCGATCCGCTTGATGACGTCGTCGGCCTTTTCGCCTCTGCGGGAATAGAGGATGTCGATACCCCCCTCGCGATCGCGCTCCTCCGCGGGCGGCCCGCTCAGCCATCCATCAAAGACGACCGTGATGCGGTGGGGCCTGTACCTCCGGTAGGACCCGAGCCTTCGGATCAGTTCACGGCGCCCCTTTTCGAGCCCGAGCCTTTCGTAGAGACGGAGCGTGTCCGATTGACGGATGAAGTTGTAGCCGTCGACGAGAATGTGCACCGTTCCAACCTCCTTTTTTTCCATATGGCCGATCTCTTAGGACTCATTGGCCGGGAAGGCCGGGCCCCGGGGGGATGAAAATAGGTATAGACTTTCGGAGGCTGTTGTAGTTTAATACCGCCTCATTCCATTCCCCCCTCCTTCGGAAAGAGACAGGGGGGATCGCCTTTCCGGTCAAGCCGGGTTTCCTGGTGTCGCAGCCCGCTCGCTTCCGTGACAGGCCAGTGTGATGCAGGTCGAGAACGCAGATGGCACAAGAGGGGAACCACGTCCGGGCCCGGCTTGAAAAGATCCAGGACATCGTCAAGGGAAAACGGAAGGTCCTGATTGTGACGCACAACAATCCCGACCCCGATGCCCTTGCCTCGGCCCTGGCCCTGAAATACCTCCTGCATGAGAAGTGGGGCGTCGGAAGCCTCATCGCCTACGGGGGCATCATCGGCCGCGCGGAGAACAGGGCGATGATCAGGCAGCTGAAGATCGATATCCAGCCCCTGCAGGACGTCAACATCAAGAATTTCAGCGTCGTCGCCCTCGTGGACTCACAGCCCGGCGCGGGCAACAACGCCCTGCCCAGGCATCTGATCCCGGACATCGTCATCGACCACCACTCCCCCATCCGGGCCAAGTCCCTCCGGGCGAAGTACAGCGACATCCGCACCGATTACGGCAGCACATCCACCATCCTGGCCGAGTACCTCATGGCGGCGGACCTCCCGGACATCGACCGGAAGGTCGCCACGGCCGTCATGTACGGCATCAAGTCCGATACCCGGGACCTCGGGCGGGCGACGAGCCCGCAGGACGTGGCCACGTTCCTCTTTCTCTACCCCAACATCCTCTTCAAGGCTCTCTCGAGGATCGAGCACCCGGAGCTTCCGCGGGCCTACTACCAGAGACTCGGGCAGGCGATCGCGAACGCACGGATCGACAAGGACGTGATCATCCTGAACCTGGGCCACACCGACGACGTGGACATGATCGCCGCGATGGCCGACCTCCTTTTGCTCGTGGAGGGCGTCAAGTGGTCCCTCTGCCTGGGGGAAAACGGGGGAAACGTGTTTTTCTCCCTCCGAACGAAGAAAAGAAGAGGATCGGCCGACCGGGTGGCCCAGAAGATGGTGGCGGGGATCGGCATGGGGGGCGGGCACCACATGATCGCCGGCGGAAAGGCCGGGGCCGTGACGAACCTCAACAAGACCCCCGATGAGATCCGCGACATCCTCGTCTCCCGGTTCCTCGCGGAGATCAAGAGAAAAGACTTCAAGGGGCAGAGCCTTTAGTCTCGCGGACTCCTCCCCCGGCCCTCAGGTCCGCTCTGCCGCCAGGGCCCTCATCCCGTTGATCGTTTCGGCGTAATCCCCGCTTCCGAAGACGGAAGCGCCGGCGACGACGATGTCCGTCCCCGCCTCCCGGACGGACCGGATGTTTTCCAGGTTGATCCCGCCGTCCACCTCCAGGAGCACCGCCGGGTTGACGGCCTTCACGAGTTCCCTCGCCCTGCGGATCTTGCCGATCATGCCCTCGATGAATCTCTGACCGCCGAATCCGGGGTTGACGGTCATGACCAGGAGAAGGTCCACCTCGGGCAGAATCTGCTCGACGGCGGCAAGGGGGGTGGCCGGGTTCAGGGATACCCCCGCTTTTTTCCCCTTTTCCCGGATGGCGGTGATGATCCGGTGGAGATGGGTGGACGCCTCCACGTGAACCGTGATGATGTCGCTTCCCGCCCCCGCAAAGGCATCAATGTACCGTTCCGGGCTTTCGATCATCAGGTGGACGTCGAAGGGGATCTTCGTCACCTTTCTCAGGGAGGCCACGACGGCGGGGCCGATCGTGAGGTTCGGGACGAAATGCCCGTCCATGACGTCGATGTGGATGAGGTCCGCTCCCGCCGCTTCCACAGCCCGGATTTCCTCGCCGAGCCTTCCGAAGTCGGCGGACAGTATCGACGGTGCGATCTTGATCATGGCTGACCTGCCAGGGCCCTGAATCCGGCGCCGGTTAGAACTTGAAATAGAGGGGCGGGTAGACGAGCTTCGTGTCGCCTTCCCGGAGCCTGAGCCTCAACTCCTTCGCCTTCTTGGCCTCGCCGGGGAAGAAGAGGAAACCGTGGGCGACCTCGCCCGGCGTGATCGCCCTCTGCTCGAGCGACCTCGTTCTCAAGTCCTCGCGGATCTCCCTCTGGACGTCCACATCCGTCAGACCCTTCGTACCGCCCAGGACCATCCCGCCCGCCGCCCCGATCGCGGCGCCCTTCATGGCGGCGTCGCCGACATTCTGACCCGAGACGATGCCGATGGCCGCGCCGATGATGGCGCCCGCTGCGCCGCCCAGCATGCCGGCCTTGGCTCCTTCGGGTGCGACCCGGCCGAGTTCGGTCTGTTTGGCAATGCGGTCATAGACCAGCCTTGATTCGAGGATCGGCCAGAGATTTTCCTCGGTGTCGATCAGGAAGGTCTGCTCCGGGATGATCTCGAGGGGGTGGGCCCCCTTGTTGTCGAAGACGACCTGGACGGGCAGGATCCCCGCCTCGCGGATCGGGAAACCGAAGGCCGTACCGGCCTCCTTCGGGTCGTCGTAGGCCCGCGAGGCGATGACGGCACCGGCCACCTCCACGGCGTTCGGGTAAGCCGACGGAAGTTTGAATGGCACGACCTGCCTTTCGTAGCTTGCGCAGGAGAAAAGAAAGAATCCCAGGATGAGCGCGGAGACGACGGCCGCAGTCCTGTGACCCCTTGTCCTCTTTGTCATGGGAAACCTCCCTTCGTCGAAAATCCCGGGCCACCGGTCAAATGCGCTTCCACGTTACCGGTGTTGAAAAGCGCTGTCCCTCCCGGCGTTGGATCAGGAATATCACCTCTGACCGGAAGAAGTCAACCCGTTCCGGAGAAAGAAGCTTGACAGGGACCGGAAAGACAACTATCGTCCCATCGTCTGTCGGCACACCGGTTCCCCCTTCTCCGGACACGAAAGGACATGGACAAAGACGGCATCCTCTACGGGGCCTACAACATCCTCCTGGGCCTGGGAGCCCTTCTTCTCGTTCCCTATTACGGGGTGAAAATCGCCCTCACGGGGAAGTACCGCAAGAGCGTGGCCCGGAAACTGGGTTTCATCCCCCCCGAAATCGCCGCCTCGTTGGCCGGACGTCCCCGGGTCTGGGTTCATGCCGTATCGGTGGGCGAGGTCACCGCGGCCGCCCCCATCGTCGCAGCCCTCAGGGCGGCGCTCCCGGCGGCCTGCCTGGTCCTTTCAACGAGCACGGAAACGGGGCAGGAGATGGCGGGCCGTCTCGTGCCGGAGGCGACGGCCCTCATCTACTACAAGGTGGACATCCCCGCGGTGGTGAGGAAGGTCATCGGCCTCGTGAGGCCCGATGTCTTCGTCATCACCGAGACGGAACTGTGGCCGAATTTCCTGCGGGAGTGCAACCGTCTCGGCGTCCGGGTCGTGATGGTCAACGGAAGGATTTCACCCCGGTCTTTCGGACGCTACGCGAAAACCCGCATCCTGTGGGAGAGGGTTCTGAAGGGCGTGGAGGCGATCGGCGTGATCTCCGAGGTGGACGCCGAGAGGGTCCGGGCCATGGGGGCCGAACCGGAGAAGGTCCGGGTCCTGGGGAATGCCAAGTATGACGGCCTGGCCTCCAGGGTGAATCCGGCGTTGAGGGAAGAAATCGCCCGCACCATCGGTGCGGGGGAAACCTCACGGTTCCTGGTGGCCGGGAGCACCCATGAAGGGGAGGAGGAAGTCCTTTTCGACGTTTATCGGAGGCTACTCCCGGATCACCCGGATCTGCGCCTGATCGTTGTCCCGAGGCACATCGAGCGGGGCGAGGCTGTGGTATCGCTGGCAAGACAGAGGGGGTTCGAGGACGTTTTGAGAATGACGGAAATCCGGGCGGGCAAAGGGCCCGCGGGGCAGCGCGTCATCGTCGTCGATGTCATCGGGGAGCTCTTCAAGGTCTACGGGCTGGCCACGGCGGTCTTCTGCGGGGGGAGCCTCGTGCCCCGGGGCGGGCAGAACATCCTGGAAGCGGCCGCCTGGGGGAAGGTCGTCCTCTACGGGCCCTCCATGGAGGATTTCCTGGACGAGAGAGCCATGCTGGAGGAAGCCGGCGCCGGGATCACGGTGCGCAGCGGCGACGAACTCCACGGGTGGTTCGATCGGCTTCTTCGCGACCCGGGGGAGCTCGAAAAGAGGGGCGAAAGCGGCCGTGCGAGGGTCATGGCGAGCCGCGGCGCCTCCGGGCGCTACGCGGAGATGATCATCAAGGCTTTGGGTGAATGGGCGAAGGGCTAAAGGCTAAAGGCTAAAGGCTTTGAGCCCTCTCTTCTCAGCTTCTTGTCTTTTTCCATTCAGCCCAATCTTGCCGCTCACCACTATCCCTTTACTATCCCGTTGCGGCCCTTTTCAGGAATTCATTCCACCGGTTGTCCACCCATTTCTGGAACTGGTTGAGCTGCTCGATGCTCATCTTCTTGAATCTCCCCTGCCGCTCGATGTAATTGATGACGGGGAGCTTGTTTCCTTTCTCCGCCATGGTCCTGCTGCGGCCCGTGAAGCGGAACCTCCCGTTTTCGATCTCGAAGAGGACCACGATCCCCGTCTCGACGGCGAGGCGTCCGATCCGGACGGTGTCCTTCGTCGGGTATAGCCAGCCGGGCGGGCAGGGCACATGGATGTGGATGAAGCGCGTCCCCTTGATGCGCTTCGCCTTGACGAACTTGTCGTAGAGGTCGATGGGGTAGGAAGGGGATGTGGCCGCCACGTAGGGCAGGTCGTGGGCCTCCATGATCCTCAAGAAATCCTTCTTGTGCTGCTGCTTGGTGAGCACGGGCGTCGTCGAGGTGAGCGCCCCAAGGGGTGTGGCGCTCGAGCGCTGCGTCCCCGTGTTCATGTACCCCTCGTTGTCGTAACTGACGTAGATGAAGTCCGTCCCCCGTTCGGCTGCGCCGCTCAAGGACTGGATGCCCATGTCGAAGGATCCGCCGTCGCCGGCGATGGCCACGACGGTTGTGTCCGTCCGGTTCAGGGCGGCGAGCCCCGCCGCGATGCCCGATGCCGACGCGGCGGTGCTGGCGAAGGTGCAGTTCAGGCAGGGGATGTTGACCGGCGTGTTCGGGTAGAGCCCGTGGAGCACGCAGAGACAGCTCGCGGGCAGCGTGACGATCGTGTTCTCGCGCAGCGCCTTGAGGGCGATGCGGTAGGCCAGGGAGAGGCCGCAGCCCTGGCAGGCGCGGCTCCCCGGCAGGATGTATTCCTTGGCGTTGATCTTGAAGAGATTCTCAGGCATCTTTCATCACTCCGTAATGCAGTTCAGCCATGTCGTGTGTTTCTCCGGGACCCCCGAGCGGATGGCCTCGACGGAGGACCTCACGGCCTCGACGAGTTCCCGTGACTTGACATCCCTGCCGCCGAGTCCCACGATGTAGTCGTGGATGGGCGCCTGGATGCCCGTGCGGTAAAAGGCCGCCTTGAGTTCCGAGCTGAGGCCGCCCTCGTATCCGTAGCTGATGCTCTTCTCGAAGAGGATGATCGCCCCGGCGTTGCGGAAGGCCCGGATGACGTCCTCCTTCGGGAAGGGCCTGAACACGCGGATGCCGACGACGCCGGCCGCGATGCCCATGGCCCGGAGGTCGTCCGCCGCGGCCATGGCCTCGGCGGCGACGGATCCCATGGCGGAGAGGATGACCTCGGCGTCCCCGGTCCGGTACTCCCAGAGCATCCCGCCGTGGTCCCTTCCGAAGGCCTCCGCGAATTCCCGGTTGGTTTTCAGGATCACCTCCCGGGCATCCTCCATCGCCTTCTGCAGTTTGTAGCGCATCTCCATGTAGCCGTCGCAGAGGATCCCCTCGGCGTTCATCCTCGGGTTGGGCAGCAGCACGGGGTTGATGTTCTTGGGGTTCTCGGGTGAAAGGACCGTGTGGGCCTTGTAAGGCGGCAGGAAAGACCGGACCGCCCCGGCCCCCGGGACGTCGACGGGCATCATCGTGTGGGAGAGCACGAAACCGTCGTAGCAGACCATCACCGGCGCGTAGACCTGCTCGGCGATCCGGTAGGCCTGAATGACGTTGTCCAGGATCTCCTGGTTGTCGCGGCAGTGGATCTGGATCCACCCCGTGTCCCTCTGGGCGAGGGAGTCCTGCTGGTCGTTGAAGATGGACCAGGGCGCGCCGACGCCCCTGTTGACGACGCACATGACGATCGGAAGCCTGGAGCCCGCGGCCCAGTGGAGCTGTTCGTGCATGTAGAGGAGACCGTTTGCGCTCGTCGCCGTGAAGACGCGGGCGCCCACCGTGGAGGCCGAGATGCAGACCGTCATGGCCGAGTGCTCGCTCTCCACGCGCACGTACTCCGCCCGGAGCGCGCCGCTTTCGACATACTGGGAGAGGATCTCGGACAGCTGGGACTGGGGCGTGATGGGGTAAGCGGCAACCACCTGGACGTTGCAGAGCCTGGCGGCCATGGCCGCCGCCTGGTTTCCGGTGATGATTCGGACGTCACTCATGGCCTTTCTCCTCCCGCACCATGCTGATGGCCTTCGGCGGACACTCCTCCGCGCAGATCCCGCACCCCTTGCAGTAGGTGAGATCGATCTCCACCCGTATTCCCGCCTTGACGACGCCCTCCGGGCAATACAGCCAGCAGAGGTAGCAGGCCGGCCGGTTTTTCACGGCGGGGATGCACTTGCCGTAATCGATCACGGGTTTCAAATCTCGCCAGTCACCCGTTTTGCCCGCCTCGCCGACGGCGGGGTCTGCCATGGCCGAAATGTTCTTGTCCTGACTCTTCATGGGGCTTTGTTCTTCACCTCTTTCATGTTTTTGCGGTCCTGCCGGATCCGCTTGCGGCCTGCCCTCAGGCCTTTTTCCGGACGGCGGTCCCCTCGTACGCGGACCGGACGACCTCGAAGTTCAGCGCGGCGGCGTCGGAGGAGAGCTTCTGCTTCAACGCCTTCTCGATCTTATCGAGGGAGACGAGGCCCGACGCCCGGGAAAAGGCCCCGAGCATGGCCGTGTTGATGACCGGAGCACCCTCGCGGACGAGGCGGTGCTTGAGTGCGACGTCCACGGCGTCCACGCAGGCCACGTCCCGGCCGCCGTTCACCTTCAGGTCATCGGGCTTCAGGGGCGTGTTGACGATGAGGAGACCCCCCGGCTTCAGCCTGCCGACGACGTCGATCACGCCGAAAAGCGTGGAGTCGAGAACGACGGCGATGTCGGCCGATTCGATCTGGGAGACGACCCGGATGGGATCGCGGGCGATCCTCGTGTAGGCGTTCACCGGCGCCCCCCTCCGCTCCGGACCGAAGGTCGGCGCCGACGTGACGCCCAGAAAACCCTGCAGGTAAGCGGCTTCGGCCAGGAGTTGCGCCGCCACCACGGCGCCCTGGCCGCCCCTGCCGTGCCAGAGTACTTCGTACATCCTCTTTTCATCCATAGAGCCAACCACCAAAAAAAAGGCCATGGGATCTTCACCCATGGCCTTTAGGATTTGTTTTTTGATCTCCCTATACTCTCCTCCTAAAAACGATGGGCGAGGGGTGCAATGTAAGGCACAGAAGAGCGAGTCGCAGCAGGCCCGGCAATGCGGTCAGGTTCCGTAACTCCCTTCTTGTGATTCCCATCGTCGTCCGGCGGTCCTGATTTTTTTCGAAAAGATGGATCCCCTTTATAACAAAGGGAAGGGGTTGTCAACCAAATAATTTGCAATCACCGTGCCTTCGTTGACGGCCGGAGTCATATTTGATATATGACCACAAATCATGGCATCCGGCACAACATGCCATGATTTGAATGTTGAATTTTGAATTGGAAAAATAAGAATTCTTACGGGCATAATTCGTAATTCAAAATTCAAAACTCATCAATGGAGCGGGCTTCGGCCTGCGAGCGAGAGAAGGAGGGGTAAAATGGATCTTGGATTGAAGGGAAAAGTCGCCCTGATTGCAGGAGGAAGCCAGGGGCTGGGGAGGGCCGTGGCCCTGGAGATGGCACGGGAGGGGGCCAAGGTCGCCATCTGCGCCCTCGACGACCCGAATCTTCCGGAGGCGGCGCAGATCATCAAGAAAGAAACAGGGGTCGACATCTACGCCATCCCGGCGGATGTGTCCAGGGAGGAGGAGGCGAGGGGATTCGTCCGGAAATCGATCGAGCATTACGGGACCGTGGACATCCTCGTCAACAACGCCGGCGGCCCGCCGTCGATGACCTTCCTCGAGATCGACGACAACCTGTGGTACCAGGGTTTCCGGCTCAACCTCATGAGCACGATCGTGATGACCCGCGAGGCCGTTCCCGTCATGAAGGCGAAGCGCTGGGGGCGCATCATCAACATGACCTCGATCGCGGTCAAGCAGCCCATCGACGGGCTCATCCTTTCCAACACCGTCCGCTCCGGCGTGATCGGGTTCGCCAAGTCGCTCTCCAACGAGCTGGCCCCGTTCAACATCACCGTCAACAGCGTCTGTCCCGGGTACACCCTGACGGACCGGGTGAGAAACCTCTCCAAGGTGGTCGCCCAGAAGCAGGGGACCACGCCGGAGGCGGTCATCAAGAAGTGGGAGTCGGAGATCCCCATGGCGAGGCTCGGCACACCGGAGGAATTCGCCGCCCTCGTCACCTTCCTGGCCTCCGAGCAGGCGGGCTACATCACCGGCGCCGCCATCCAGATCGACGGGGGCTGGTACAAGGGGGTGATGTGAGAGAGCAAGGCATGAGGCATCAGGCTTCAGGCAAAGGATGAAGGACAAAATAATAAAAGGCATCAGGCGTCAGGTAAAAACCGAAGCGTAAGACGAAGGGCAATATAAGACAGGCATCGGGGTTCAGGCTCCGGGGACAGAACCAGGAACTCAATTCACGGACAAAAGACTCGGGGGGCGGGGGAGGGAAGACCTCATACCTTTTTCCCGGCCCGGATCAGAAGAACCGTTGAAAGAAATCGGGGCATGAGTTTCGCGTCGGCCCAGGCTGCGGCGGCATAGGCCCGGTTCAGCCATTTGTATAGACCGATCAGGGTGTTGCTGATTGCCCTTGGTCTGCCTCCGGTCAACCTCCCTGCAGAGCGTTTCTGCGCCCTTTCAATCCCGTAAATCACGGCCATCATCGTCACCTTTTCCAGGGGACCCAGGACTTTTTCCGCGGAAAGTGGGACGAGGTCCGCCTCCCTCAGGATGGCCTCCATCTCCCTGGATTCATAGCGGCGAAGATGCCCCACGAACCGGTCGTCGTTTGCGTAATAAAACTTCCGGTGGGGGAAGGTGACGATGAGGCGGCCCGATCGTTCCAGAACCCTCGACAGTTCTTTCAGGGCCGTCCTGTCGTCCGCGACGTGTTCCAGGACCTCGGAACAGACGGCGTGAGCGAAAACGCCCCCTTTGAAGGGGAGATGCGTGACGTCGGCGACGAGGAACGACCCCTTCCGCGGATCCTCTTTCAGCCGCTTCACGGCGGGAAAAGAGACGTCCGAATGGATCACGGAATCCCCGGGCGCCGTCACGGGAGAAATGCCGCTCCCCACCTCGAGGGTCCGGCCGGGACGGTCGCGCCCAAGGGCTTTTCCTACGGCGCGCCGCCGGAGGAGATAATTGTACAGGTGGTTCTTGAGAAGCAGGTATCTTTCTTCCGAGAAGAAGTCGTCGAACCGGTTTCTGCTCGAAGGGTTCATCACGGTTCCTGCGGGGGACGGTTCCGCAATCCCCGCCGTCATCGGGTAAGCGGGGGCTCTCCGACGGCGGGGAACAGGTCCGATTGAATGAGGCCCGCCCGGACGAGACGGAAGGTCAGCGCCGTCTGCAGGCAGCCGAAGCCGTATTGCACGCTCCGGCGGAAATTGATGGACGACCCCTCGGCGAAGTAGCGCGTCGGGCAGCTGACCTCGGCGATGGTGTACCCGAACCAGAGGATCTGGGCGAGCATCTGGTTGTCGAAGACGAAATCGTCGGAGTTCCGCTCCAGGGGGAGCCGCTCGAGGAGTTCCCGGGAGAAAGCCCTGTACCCCGTGTGATATTCGGAGAGCTTCGCCCCCGTCAGGATGTTCTCCGCGAAGGTGAGGAAACGGTTCGCCACGTATCTCCACAGGGGCATGCCGCCCTTCAGGGCGTACCCGCCGAGGATCCTCGAGCCGAGCACGCAGTGGTACAACCCGTTCGCGATGAGGGTGGCCATGGCGGGGATCAGCTTCGGGGTGTACTGGTAGTCCGGGTGGACCATGACAATGATGTCGCCGCCGTGCTCCAGTGCCATGCGGTAGCAGGTCTTCTGGTTCGCGCCGTAGCCGCGGTTCCTGGCGTGGGCGGACACCGTGACATGGGGCAGCCCGGCGGCGATCCGCAGGGTGTCGTCGCGGCTCCCGTCGTCGACGACGATCACGTGGTCGACGATCTCCTGCGCCATGACCTCCTCGTAGGTCATCTCGAGCGTCCTGGCCGCGTTGTAGGCCGGCATGACGACGATGATCTTCTTTCCCTTGAACATGATCCCCACCGGGTTTGCGGGTTTCGCGCGGTGTTCCCCGTGCGCCGGTCATTCATAGCAGAGACGGCGTTGACGCGCAAAGGGCAATTCGCCCGCCTCTGCGCGGGGGGAGCGAGTCATGCGGGTTGAAAAGCGATCGATGCAGGGGGGCACTCCGGCCCCGCCGGGTTCAGGCGGCGGATCACCGATTCGAGTCGGGTGATGAGGGGGGGCAGGGTCCCCGGGTCCAGGGCCGACACGGCGATGGCGCCGAAGCGGCGGCAGAGGACCTGAAGGAGCTCCGCGTCGGGGAAGCGGTCCATCTTGTTGAACACCCTCACGGTCGGCTTCGCGGCGATCCCCAGTTCACCCAGGATCTTCTCGACGGCGTCGATCTGTTCCTCGAAGCGGGGGTTGCTGATGTCGATGACATGGAGCAGGAGGTCCGCCTCGTGGAGTTCCTCGAGGGTCGCCCGGAAGGCCGCGAAGAGATCGCGCGGCAGGTTCCGGATGAAGCCCACCGTGTCCGTGATGACGGCCTCGGTGTCCCTCGGGAAGCGAAGCCTCGAGCTCTTCGGGTCCAGGGTTGCGAAGAGGCGGTCCTCCGTGAGGACGCGGCTCTTCGTGAGGGTGTTCAGGAGCGTGGACTTGCCGGCGTTGGTGTAACCGACGATGGAGATGACGGGGATGCCCGTCCGGTCCCGGATCACCCGCCTCTGGTTTCTCGCCTTCTGGATGTTGCGGATGTCCTGCTCGAGCCGGTGGATCCTTTCACGCACACGGCGCCGGTTGATCTCGAGTTTCGTCTCCCCTGGACCCCTCCCGCCGATCCCTCCCGTCAGCCTGGACATGGCGGTGTTCTTTTCGATGAGCCGCGGCAGGAGGTACTTGAGCTGCGCGAGCTCCACCTGGATCTTCCCGTCCCGGCTGTGGGCCCGCTGGGCGAAGATGTCCAGGATCAGCTGCGTGCGGTCGATGACCTTGAGGTCCGTGAAGTCCGTGATGGAGCGGACCTGTGCCGGCGTGAGCTCGTGATCGAAGATGAGCAGGTTCGCCCCGATCTGGAGCGCCCGGATGACGAGTTCCGAGAGCTTCCCCCGGCCGAGGAGGAACTTGGGGTCGATCTCGGGTCGTTTCTGTATCAGGGTGTCGAACACCTCGACGCCGCACGAGCCCGCCAGTTCCCGCAGCTCCTTGATGGAGTTCTCGCTGTCCTCCCCCGGGCCGGTTTCCACGCGAACCAGGATGGCGCGGTCCCGGGATTCGACCTTTCTCGTCCCCTGCTTCCGGACGATCTCGTCTTCGAGGGCCTGGATGAAAGAAGCGAAATCGAGGTTCATCTGCGCGGGGTGAACGGGCTCGAGGTGGAGCCAGTACTTCCCCTCGGGGTTTTCGGGGATCAGGTGGGCCGCGAGAACCTTTCCCGGCAGCCCCTCGGGGCCGACGTGGACGGCGCAGACGAGGTCGAGGCGCAGCAGGGCCAGGTCGGTCAGGTCGTCACGGGTCAGCGGCTCTCCGGCGAGATGGGTGTGGATGAGCCGCAGCCCTTTCAGGCGGGTCGATGAGGAGCGGTAGGCGTCGAGGCTGGGGATCAGGATTTCCCTGTGGTCTCCGACGATCACGTAGTGGACTTCGCCCTGGCGGCTCACGAGGACGGCAAGCTGGCGGTTGATTTCACGGGACAGTTCGCTCAGGCTTCGCGCCAGCTCGTGGGTCAGGACCCTGTCGGGCGGTACTTTCCTCCGGTAGAGCTGTTCGATTCTCCTGATCTGACCGGCCCTGAGGCCGGCGAGGTTGCCGTAGATTTTGTGTATGTTACATTCTCCTTCAAAGGAAGTGCGTGATGCCCGCAACGTATCGTCAGAGAGGATATTTTTTTCAGAAAACTTTCGCCTTCAGCCTGTTTATTTAAACTTGTGCGGGCTGATTTTGCGCTCCATCGTGTCGAGGAACTTCGACCAGGCGTCCGTCTTGAACTGCGAGACGAGCTTCTTCGGGCGGCCCGCGCCGCACTTCGGGCAGGTCAGCTTCTCGTTGCCCTCGTCCATTTTGTGGAAGACCTCGAAGGTGTGGGCGCATTTTGTACATTCATAGTCATATAAAGGCATGATCGCAACTCCGTTGCTGAGGATAAAGGCCTTTCTTGCCCTGTTGACCTTGGGCCTTTAGCCCTGCGCCTTGAGCCTTTTTTTGTTAATATTACCTATTCCCCGCCCCTTGTCAAGGCCATGCCCGGCGGGGTTTTCGCGGCGGCGACCCGTCACCGGAAGAGGTTGTATTTCAGGATGCAGTAGATGGCCCTGACGCCGTCCTTCCAGCCGATCTTCTTCCCCTCGGCGTAGGAACGGCCGTAGTAGGAGATCCCCACCTCGTAGATGCGAAGCCCCATGCGGGCGACCTTGGCCGTGATCTCGGGCTCGATGCCGAAGCGGTTTTCCTCCAGCTCGATGGACTGGATCACCTCCCGGCGGAAGGCCTTGTAGCCCGTCTCCATGTCGGTGAGGTTCAGGTTCGTGAACATGTTGGAAAGAAGCGTCAGGAACCGGTTGCCTGCGTAATGCCAGAAGAAGTGGACCCGGTGGGGGCGCCCCCCCATGAAGCGGGAACCGTAGACCACATCCGCCTTCCCCGCGAGGAAAGGCTCGAGGATGGCGGGATAGTCCTGCGGGTCGTACTCGAGGTCCGCGTCCTGCACGATGACGACATCGCCCGTCGCCGCCGAGAAGCCGGACCGCAGCGCCGCGCCCTTGCCCATGTTTCGTTCATGATAGATCACACGGTCCACCAGGGGCTCGATCTCCGAGCGCAGGATCTCGCGGGTTGCGTCCTTCGAGCAGTCGTCCACGACGATGACCTCCCGTTCCCTGACGGGGGAGTCCAGGACGGCGCGGACGATCCCGCGGATCGTCGCCTCCTCGTTGTAGCAGGGGATGATGATGGAGAGCTTCACCTTCTTTTCCTTGCTCCCTTCGTTTTCGTTCCGGCTCCCGCCTCCTCCGCCGGCCCGGGGCTGCGGGCCGACATGAAGACGAGGAAGACCGCAAGGGGCCACAGCTGAAGGAAGAGGCGGTTCAGAGACGTCATGAGGTGCCATTTCAGGTCGTGGGGCGTGATGACGAGGACGAAGAAATAGCCGGCCGTCATGAGAAGGACGATGGCCCAGCCGGTGACGATGCCCTGTCGGTATCCGGGTGTGCTTTCCTTCCCTGCGATCAGGAAATACAGGGCAAGGAGGGCGATGCCGGGTATGGCCGGGTTCGGGACGAAAGGCGCCCGGACGTCGGGAATGCCCTGCGTGAAGGTGAGCCCCGTCCGGAGGCAGGCAAGGAGAATCGCCCCGTAACGGCCCGGGTCCGCCAGCTTCTCCAGGATAACCGCCGGGCTCTGCCCGGCGATGAGATCGCTTTGCGGCGCGACGGCGATCTTGAACATCAGAAGAACGAGGAGCGCGGGGGATGCGCCCCCTGCGAGCAGCAGGAACTCCTTGAGGGCCCTCTTCGATCCCGCGAAAAAAAGGGATGCGACGGGCCGGGCCGAGAGGAAAAGCGCGCAGAAGAGAACCCCCTCGTTCTTCGTCCAGGCCGCGAGGCCCGTGAAGAGGCCCGCCGTGGCGAGGGCGCCTTCCCGTCCCGTCCCGCGGTCATGGAGGAAGAGCAGGGCGACGGCCCCCAGCATGTAGAAGGAAAGGGGCACGTCGGCGAGCTGGGAGGCGCCGATGAGGACGAAGAGCGGGCTTGCCAGGAGGACCGCCGTGCCGAGAAGCCCGTGGTCCCTCCCCCGGAACGTTCCGAGGGCGGAGGCCAGGAGTCCGGCGACGGAAAAGGTGAAGAAAGCCGCGATGACGGCGGGGGCGGCAAGGGTCTCCCCGCCGCAGTATTCCCAGGCCCTCTCGACGGCGAGCGGGAGGAGAAGCGGGTAGTCCGGGTGCGTCCAGTCCAGGCCGCTTCTGAAGTAATCCATCCATTCTGCGCCGCTGCGGAACAGGAACCGGGCGTGGAGGTTCCAGATGAGGAAGGCGTCCCACTTCCCGTGGGGCTCCGCGAGGGTCGTGAGGAGGAAGGAAAGGGCCGCGGAGACCGCTGTGACGCCCGTGACGGCGGGGATCAGGCGAAGTGATAGACGGGCGTCTTTCCGCCGGTCCTTTGCGGGGGAAATGAACCTTCCCTGAAAAGCGCCTTTCCGGAAGGCAATGAGGCCCAGGGCTGTGGCGAGGACAAGGAGGAGGGTCTCCCTCGCCGCGAAGTATGCGCCGCCCTTCAGGGGCAGGACGAGAAATCCCACGAGAGAGGCGGTTCCCAACCCCAACCCGCCGCCGATCGCGAGCCGGAATGCCGGGGAGAGGGCGTATTTTTGAGGAGGAAGCAGGCGCAGGCCGATGAGGACGCCGATCGCGACGGGCAGGAGGAAGGAGAGGAAGAGGAGAACGACCAAGCCCTATTCCTTTCGCCGGTAGAGGATGAGACCGTCGCCGAAGTCCTTCAGGGGGACGAGGCCGTACCGGTCGATGAGCGCCTGGTCCGGGCCGTAGCCGATGAAGTTCCCGACGACGAGCTTCCTGTCCGGGCGGGGATAGACGAGGACCGGCGCCAGCGTGTACTGTGTGAGGATGAAATGGCCCAGGAGCTCCACGTCCCGGAGCGCCCTCTCCCGGGCGAAGACCTTCTCGATCTCGAGGGCCGTCACGTAGCCCACGGCGCCCCGGTCGGGCAAATAGGCACGCAGGGGCTCGATCCTCCTTTCGTGGACCGACACGGGGTCCTCCGCGGGGAGGTCCTTGAACCCCGAGGCCTTCCCGTAGAGGAGTCCCGCGCTCGCGTAGAGGGCGCATGCAATGAGAAGGAGGTACCCGGCCCTGCCCCTGGAAAGGTTGTGAATGGAAGTTTTCCCGCCCATCGGTCGATTTCCCACGACATCCTGGCCTTCTATACGGGAAACCCCCCGCCCTGTCAATGGGGTGGCGGGAGGCGGGAAATGAAAAGCCCCGGGGGGCGTACCCACCGGGGCTTTCGTTGAAACAATAACCGACCGCTTCTTAGAAGTTGAGCCTCAGGCCGTGGAAGAGGATCCAGCTGTCATCCACGTCGCCATAGCTGGCGGTGCCCACCTGACCCTTGAAGTAGTCGCCGACCCACCAGTAGCCGAACCCGACGTAGTAGCTGAGCTGATCGTAGATCTTGTACTCGCCGTAGATGTCGAGCTCGTTTCCATAGTGGTCGTCAACACCCGCTGCCGTCTCGTCGGCCCAGGCCATGCCGTAGCCGATCTCGAAGCGGAGCTTCGGGGTTGCGTTCCAGCCGGCATAGGCCTTCCAGAGCAGGCAGTTGTCCTCGAAGGTCCCGATCGTCGTTCCGCGGGTCCCCCAGTTTCCGTGCCAGGTGTTCATGAGATCGTTGAACATGTAGAGGAAGGGATCCCAGGCCTGGCCCATGGCAAAGGCGCTGACGTTCCCGAGGACGGAGCCTTCCCGCTCGTTCGGCGTGCTGAGATCGTCACCGGACTCATAGCCGAAGAGGGCGCCGAAGTAGAAGGGGCCCATGGTGTACTTGGCGTTGGCGTAAAGTGCCCAGGCCTCCAGGTCGATGTCAAGCGTGGCGTCCCTGTAATCCGCCCAGTCACCGAAGCCGTACCAGCCCTCGGCCTCAACGTAGAGGGGGCCGAAGGTCGCCTTGACGTAGGGGTTCAACCCGTACATCGCGCGGACGAACGCGGGTGTAACTTTGTTGTAGTCGTTGAAGGAGTCATGGTAGTACTGGGCCTGGATACCGGCCGAACCGGTCTTCCAGCGGTAATCGACCGAGACGGAGTAGATGTCGAAGTCCGACTCTGCGTAGTACAGCTTCGCGCCGGCGCCACCCATGCCGTAGGAGCCGCCCTCAGCCACGTGCTCCCACTGTGCTCCGAAGGTCCAGTTGCCCATCGGGTACTGGTACTGCACGCCCGGCCGGCTGACGTGGGTGTTCAGGAACAGCGTGCCGTAGCAGATGCAGTCGAAGTAGCCGACGAGGAACCGGCCGATCGCCGTGTTGAAATCCACGTAGGCGCGTTCCCACTCGAGGTTCTCCTGGGTCCGGATCGTGCTGCCGTCGTTCGCACTGTAATTGACGCCCGCGGGCCTGTCCACCGAGCGGTTCGTGTTGTCATAACCGTAAATGTTGTTAGCCTGTCCCCAGCTCACATCGCCCCACTTCTTTTCGAGAAAGTCGAAGCGGGTCGTGAACGTGAGGCCCTCTGCGATCTTGAACTCGGGCTGGAGTCTACCCCTCTGCGCGACCCAGGCGGCCGATGACGCCCTGTAGTTGGTCAGGGTGTTCCTGTAGGATTCGGTCGCCAGGGAGGGGTTGCTCTCGAACGCGCCCACCACGTAATACTGGCCGCTGATCTTGAGATCGAGGGCGGAGGCGGGTGCACCGAAGGCCACCACGAGCCCGAATACGAGCAATGCGACTAAAATCTTTCTCATTTTCTCCTCCTGAAATGTTTTTCGTTTTTCCTGGATACCCCCGCGGGGCATCCCTCCTTTCGGCACGCGGCCTCAACTACCCCGTGCCCCGGACCGGAAGCCGTCTTCCAGCCCGGTGAACGAACCTGCTCTCAGCGATCACCCCCTTTCGGTTATCGGGGCAAACTCCCCCCTTTAAAAAATTCGGGCAAAAACTAACATCGCGTCCCTGCCCTGTCAAGCTTTTTTTGACCTCGACAAACCCCTCGAAAACCCACCACGGCAGGGTTTTCGTGACTAAAGAGATTGTGGAATGATCCCGATAGTTTGACCCCTGATCGTGATGCGCTGGTGGTATGAGCAAGGAATATACCATGAGGCGTAAAGCCGAAGCCTCAATCAGGTAAGATACTGATTTCGTTGCTTATTTACCGAAGATCGCCGGGGTGGTCCGCCCCTTTGCGGTCGTCCCGCCGAGACCCTTTGTGTGTTAAATCTGCAACAGTCTCTCCGGGGGTTATGTTTTTTTGCCACTTCTTGTGTTTCACCGCGGTTCCGTACACCGTCGGGCCGGGTCGGGTTCGGATTTAAGATTCGAAAACGAATAAATTTTCACTTGACATGATGGGGAGGCTAATTTATACTCCCTCGACTTTTGCGGAACCCTCCGTTTCGAGAGCCGGCGATAAGGTTGTAAATTCTTGATTTATAAGGTTAATTCGAGTTTCCGCCCGGCCCGGGATCAGGCGTTCAACCGTGATCCCGCTTCGGCGGTAGAAGTCGGATGAAGGCCCGGGCCCGAACGTTGCGGTCCTGCCTTCATCATGCCCTGCGGCAAACCGGGGGAGTGAAATTCCAGCGAACGGCACGGGGGAGTATTATTGCCTTCACGGGGCTCAAGACAAGGAATGGTCTCCCTTGATGAATAAAGCAGAAACTATGGAGGTGGAGAGAAGATGGCTGAAGTACAGTTGAAGGAAGTGTATCCAGTCCCGGAGAAGATCAAGAAGATGGCGTACATCAGCGGGATGGACGCCTACAGGAAACTCTGGGAGCGTTCCATCAAGGAACCCGAGAAATTCTGGAGCGAGGTCGCCTCGGAGTACGTGACCTGGTTCAAGAAGTGGGACAAGGTCGAGGACTTCAACTTCGACGTCCGCAAGGGCAACATCTACGTGAAGTATTTCGTCAACGGGAAGCTCAACGTCTCGTACAACTGCCTGGACAGGCACCTGGAGAAGAGGGGCGATAAGATCGCCATCCAGTGGGAAGGAAACGAGCCCGGCGAGGACAAGGCCTACACCTACCGGCAGCTTCATGAGGAGGTCTGCAAGTTCGCCAACGTCCTGAAGTCCCTCGGCGTGAAGAAGGGCGACAGGGTGTGCTTCTACCTGCCGATGATCCCCGAACTCGCCATCGGGATGCTCGCCTGCACGCGCATCGGCGCGATCCACAGCATCGTCTTCGGCGGCTTCAGCTCCGACTCCCTCAGGGACCGCATCCAGGACAGCACCTCCAAGATCCTCGTCACCTGCGACGGGACCTTCCGCGGCGCCAAGGCCGTTCCCCAGAAGACCAACGCCGACGACGCCGTGAAGGACTGCCCCTCCATCGAGAAGACCATCGTCGTGAAGCGCGTCGGCGACAAGATCAAGACCGCCATGGGGCCGAAGGACATCTGGTGGCACGATGCGATGGCCAAGGCGAGCCCCAAGTGCGACCCCGAGTGGTTGGACGCCGAGGATCCCCTCTTCATCCTCTACACCTCCGGCTCCACCGGCAAGCCCAAGGGCGTCATGCACACCACCGGCGGCTATCTCACCTACTGCGCCTACAGCCACAAGATGATCTTCGATTACCACGAGGAGGACATCTACTGGTGCACCGCCGACATCGGCTGGGTGACGGGCCACAGCTACATCGTCTACGGCCCGCTCGCCAACGGCGCGACCTCGGTCATGTTCGAGGGCGTGCCCAACTACCCCGACGTCAGCCGCTTCTGGAAGGTCGTCGAGAAGTACAAGGTCAACATCTTCTACACGGCGCCCACGGCCATCCGCGCCATCGCCAAGGAGGGCAGCGAGTGGGTGAAGAAGGCCGACACCTCGAGCCTCCGGATCCTCGGAACCGTCGGCGAGCCCATCAACCCCGAGGCCTGGAACTGGTACTACAACACCGTCGGCCGCGGCGAGTGCCCCATCGTAGACACCTGGTGGCAGACCGAGACGGGCGGCATCCTCATCACGCCCCTTCCCGGCGCGATCCCCACGAAACCGGGCATGGCCACCCTTCCCTTCATGGGCGTCGAGCCCGCCCTCGTCAACGACATGACCGGCGAGGAGATCAAGGAAACCGTGGCCTCGGGCGCGCTCTGCATCAAGAGGCCCTGGCCGGGCATCATGAGAGGGGTCTACGGCGACCCCATGAGGTTCCAGGAGACCTACTTCGTCCAGTATCCCGGCTACTACTTCACCGGTGACGGCGCCCGCAGGGACAAGGACGGCTATTACCAGATCACGGGCCGCATCGACGACGTCATCAACGTCTCCGGTCACCGCATGGGCACGGCCGAGGTGGAAAGCGCCCTGGTGGCCCACCCGAAGGTGGCCGAGGCGGCCGTCGTCGGCTATCCCCACGAGTTGAAGGGGCAGTCGATCTACGCCTACGTGACGCTGAAATCCGGCGTGCCGAAATCGGAGGAGCTGAAGAAGGAGCTTGTGGCCCACGTCCGGACCCTGATCGGTCCCATCGCGACCCCCGAGAAGATCCAGTTCGCCGATGGTCTTCCCAAGACCCGCAGCGGCAAGATCATGCGAAGGATTCTCAAGAAGGTCGCCGCCGGCGACATCAGCGACCTCGGCGACACGACGACCCTGGCCGACCCCTCGGTCGTCGACGACATCGTGAAAAACAGGCTGTAGGAAAAAGGGCTGAAGGCGGATCGAATTCCTGATCTTTCAAGTGCCTGATGCCTCATGCCTTACGCCCTGCGCCTGAAAATAAAAACAACTCTGGATGCGAGGGCCGCCGGGCTCTGAAAAGGTCGAGGCCCGGCAGCCCGCGCCCGGGAAAGGAGGCAGATGTGAATATCATCGCATGTGTAAAGCAGGTTCCGGACACGGAAACCCTGATCAAGGTCAAACCGGACGGATCCGGTATCATTGAGGACGGGATCAAGTGGGTCATGAATCCCTATGACGAATTCGGCGTGGAGGAAGCGCTCCGGCTGAAGGAGAAATACGGCGGCGACGTGACGATCGTTTGCGTCGGTCCGGCCCGGGCCATGGAGACCATCCGGACGGCCCTCGCCATGGGCGCTGAGAAGGGCATCCAGATCGATGACCCGTCGCTCTACGGCGCCGACGCCTATGCCACGGCTGCGGCGCTCGCGGCCGCCATCAAGGGGCTTCCCTACGACATCATCTTCTGCGGCCAGAGGGCCATCGACGATGACTCGGGCCAGGTCGGCTCCATCCTGGCCGAGCTCCTCGGGCTCCCCCAGGTGACCCTGGTGACGAAGCTCGAGATCGCCGACAAGAAGGCGAAGGCCGTCAAGGCCATCGAGGGGGCCACCGTGACCATCGAGACGAGCCTTCCCTGCGTCATCACCGCCCAGAAGGGCCTGAACGAGCCCCGCTACGCGTCCCTCCCCGGGATCATGAAGGCCAAGAAGAAACCCGTCGATGTGAAGAACGCCGCCGCGCTCGGAATTACCGCCGACCCGAAGGCGAAGGTCGCAAAGACCATCCCTCCGCCCGCGAGGCCGCCCGGAAAGATCATCGAAGGCGATGATCCCGCTCTGAAGGCCCAGACGCTGGTCAAGCTGCTGAGGGAAGAGGCGAAAGTCATCTAAGCAAAAAAGGATCGGAGGTAGAGAACGATGGCAAAAGGTGTGTGGATAGTAGCAGAGTTGAGAGACGGGGCTTACCGGAAGGTGAGCTTTGAGATAGCCAGCGCGGCGAGGAAGCTCGCCGACCAGCTCGGCGAAGAGGTCTGCGCCGTGGTCTGCGGATCGGGCGTGGAAGGCAAGGCGGCCGAACTCGGGAAGTACGGCGTGGACAAGGTCTACGTCGCCGACAACCCGGCCCTCGAGCCCTACACGACGGACGCCCACGCGGCGGCGGTGGCCAAGATCGTCAAGGAGAAGGATCCCTCGATCCTGCTCCTCGCCGCGTCGGTCCAGGGGAAGGACCTGTCCTCGAGGCTCGTGGGCAAGCTCGCCACGGGGATGGCGACGGACTGCACGGACCTCAGGATCGACGGCGGAAAGCTCGTGGCCGTGAGGCCCATGTACGCCGGAAAGTGCTTCGGCGAGGTTGTGACGAGCACCTTCCCCCAGATGGCGACCCTGCGGCCCAATGTCTTCCCCATCGTCGAGAACGCGAAGGCCGGCGCCGTCGAGAAATTCGACCCGGGCCTCGACCCCGCCCAGCTGAAGACGAAGGTGGCCGACATCGCGAAGGACACCAGCGGCAAGATCGAGCTCACGGAGGCGAACGTCATCGTCTCCGGCGGCCGCGGGATGAAGGGCCCCGAGAATTTCGCCATCCTCGAGGAGCTTGCGAAGGTGCTGGGCGCCGCCGTCGGCGCGTCCCGCGCGGCCGTGGACGCCGGCTGGAGACCCCAGACGGACCAGGTGGGACAGACGGGCAAGACCGTCTCCCCGAACCTCTACATCGCCTGCGGCATCTCCGGCGCGATCCAGCATCTGGCCGGGATGAGCTCTTCGAAGTTCATCGTCGCGGTCAACAAGGATCCCGAAGCCCCCATCTTCCAGAGGGCGGATTACGGCATCGTCGACGACCTCTTCAAGGTCGTACCGGAAATGACCGCCGCGGCGAAAAAGCTGCTCGCGTAAACCCAGGGCATGCGAACCGGGGGCGAGAGGGGATTCGCCCCCGGTTTCCATTCGACAGCACGTTCTCTCCGGGCGGGCCGTCCGGCGCCGCCGCCGGCATGCCGTTCGTTCCGATACTTCGAAGCGCCTCCCGGGGGTCCGGCGGGGCGGCCGGGCGAACGGACGCCGTCACTCAAAAAGGAATGGAGGAGTTATGCAGCCTATCGACCTTACTCCGGGGCATGAGACGAGAGAGGTTTTCTGGAACACCGTCAATTACCAGATCCCCCTCGACATCTTCGCCCTGATATCGCTGGCGATCTTCGGCTACGGCATCTACAAGCGCTACCAGCTGTGGATGGCCGTGGGCAGGCCGGAGCTCCGCAAGGACAACCTCGGCGAGAGGATCAAGATCCTCTTCAACAACAGCGTGCTTCAGCTTTCCGTCTGGCGCGACGCCTACCCCGGCATCATGCACGCCCTTATCTTCTATGCCTTTTTCATCCTGATCTGGGGCGCCGCCGTCGACGCCTTCTCGTTTTACTCGGGCCTTCACCTCACGGGAAAAGGCTACCTGGGCTTCTCGTTCATCATGGATCTCTTCGGGCTCTTCGCCATCATCGGTGTCATTTTAGCCGTGGACAGAAGGTACATCCGAAAGCCCGACCGACTCGGCTACAAGGGGGAGCCGGACAACCGGCCCGACGACGCGATCGTCCTGGCCCTGATCTTCTTCATCATGGTGACGGGCTTCATCGTCGAGGGCCTGAGGATCGTGGGTACGGGCGTGCCTCCCTTCGAGAAGTGGGCCTTCGTCGGTTTCTTCACGGCCCAGTTCTTCATCGGCATGAACCCTGACGGCATCCTCCTCTGGCACAAGATCATGTGGTGGGTCCACGCCTTCCTCGCCATGGGGTTCATCGCCTACATCCCCTGGTCCCGGCTGCTCCACATCGTGACCTCGCCGGCCAACCAGCTCATGAAGACGCTCAAGCCCGTAGGCCAGCTGGAGCCGATCCGGGATTTCGAAACCGCGGAGAGCTTCGGCGTGGGCAAGCTCGACGAGTTCACCTGGAAGCAGATCTTCGATTCCGACGCCTGCACGCGCTGCGGCCGATGCCAGGACGGCTGCCCGGCCTACCTGACGGGCAAGCATCTCTCGCCGAAGAAACTGGTCCAGGACATCAAGGAACACTGGCTCGAGAGGGCGCCCGTCGTCCTCGCGGCCAAGCAGGCCGCGGGTCCCGAAGGGACGCCCGAGATCACCGAGCCCGAGAAGTCCCTGATCAACGACGCGGTCGGCGTCGAGTCCGTATGGGACTGCACCAACTGCATGCACTGCATGGAGCACTGCCCGGTCTTCATCGAGCACGTGCCCAAGATCATCGACATGCGGCGCTACAAGGTCCTCATGGAGGCCGATTTCGCGCCGGAGCTTCAGTTGAGCTTCAGGAACATGGAAAACAACTCCAACCCCTGGGGCATCGGGGCCCACATGCGGGGCGACTGGGCGAAGCCCCTGGGTGTGAAGACCATGGCTGAGGACCCGAACGTCGAGTATCTCTGGTACGTGGGATGCGCCGGGTCCTTCGACGACCGCGGAAAGAAGGTTTCCGAGGCCTTTGCGAAGATCCTCAAGGCGGCCGGTGTGAGCTTCGCGATCCTGGGGCAGGAGGAGAGCTGCTGCGGCGATTCCGCGATGAGGGGCGGAAACGAGTACCTCTACCAGGCCATGGCCCAGGCGAACATCGAGGTGATGAAAGGGTACGGCGTCAAGAAGATCATCTGCGCCTGCCCGCACGGCTACAACGTCATCAAGAAGGACTACCCGCAGCTCGGAGGCGAGTTCGAGGTCTACCATCACTCCGAGATCCTCGCGGACCTCATCGCCAAGGGGAGGATCACGCTCAAGAAGCCCGTCACCGGCGTCTTCACCTACCACGACTCCTGCTTCCTCGGACGCTACAACAGGATCTACGACCAGCCCAGAAAGTGCCTCAACGCCATCCCGGGGCTCAAGCTCGTGGAGATGGAGAAGAAGCTCGACAAGGGCTTCTGCTGCGGGGCCGGCGGAGCGAGGATGTGGATGGAGGAGCACGGTGAGCGGATCAACAACAAGAGGACCGACATGGCCATCGCCGCCGGCGCGGACCGGATCGCCGTGGGATGCCCCTTCTGCCTGACCATGATGAGCGACGGTATCAAGGACCGCAACATGGAGGAGAAGATGGCCGCGAAAGACATCGCGGAACT
>FWPV01002730.1_pt1 | contig 42263 bp, 39 predicted proteins | sample 2228371 | NCBI WGS metagenome assembly FWPV01 (sample SAMEA103939776, study PRJEB20133) | metagenome
AGCGCGTCATAGCTTCTGAATGCATCGGTGCAGACAATGCTGCCCCGGCGTACCATTTTCACTGTCTGATTCAGCAGGGTCTGAGCACTGACATCGCTCACCACGGTGACTGCAACACGTCCATTACGTTCAAGTATGCCAAAAACCGGGATTTTACCTACTGCCCCCCTGCCACGGGTTCCTGTGCGGCTGCCCCCACAGTAGGCTTCATCCAGTTCGATCTCCCCTGTCAGCAGCTGTTCTGCATCACTGCGATGTGCAACAATGGCCACCCGGATGAGCGTCACGGCCTTGAGTACTGTAGGATAACTCAGTTGGATCTGGGAGGCAATCTTTCTGGCGGACAACTCCAGTTCAAAGCATTTGATGATCCACAGCCACTGCTTGGGGGTGATGCGCAGCTTGTTGATCCAGCGCCCCGTGAAGTCATGAAATGTATACCCGCAGCGTTTGCAGCGGAACCGTTTCCCGACCATCCGGTAGATTTTATACCCATGACATTTAATGCAGAAACGACGGTAGTTTTTCCAACAGGCTTTTACCATGAACTGCCGACAGCGGTCTTGGCTTAAAATAAGCTTTTCAAAACTATTGAGATCCATTGACACCAATATATTTTGGTGTCAGGTCTTTTACAATCACCTTTTGTTGAGTCATGGTAATTAGAGAACACCTGTAAAAAAGGGATTTTCTGCAAAATTGTGATGCTCAAACTTTGTAGAATTTCATACATGCTTTGTTCTATCCTTAGTTCTTTTTCATAATGGCAACAAGCAAATAGGCTGATACGGCTATCCAAATTTGAGTTTTCACTGCGTTTTCGTCAGTGCCATAAAAAGTTTTGATTCGAAGGTGTTGTCTTATCCATTTGAAAAACAATTCCACTCGCCAGCGACTGCGATAGAGTTCGGCAATGGTTAGTGCCGGCAGGTCGAAGTTGTTTGCAAGAAAAACAAAATGGCGATTTTGCTCAGTGTCGAAATAGCAAATTCTGCGCAATGCATCAGGATACTCCTGCGCTGGATAAAATGAGGTCAACACGATCGTTTGATCGCACAGAACCCTGGTTGTTTTGTCCACCTGAGATGAGTAGCGTCTGCGAAAGTTGAGATTGCTTTTGGCTCGGACGATAAAAAACGCTTTGCTCTGCTCGAAACGATAGCGGCGGGCAAAGTCGAGATAACCGCGATCCATTATCGTGAAGGTTCCCGGTTTGATCGTGATATAATCCAGTGCCGCCATGTCGGCAAGTTTGCCATCGGAGATATGGATAAATTCCGGGATGTCCCCCCGGATATTGAGTAGCGTATGCAGTTTGACTGCGCTCTTGGTGCTTTTGTATGCTGCCTAGGGAAACATGCTCATGCACAGATCGATCACGGTTGAGTCCAGTGCGTAGGCGGTAGCATCCAAATCCACTGGCAATGGTGTGTTGGCGTAAAGCCTTTTTGCTCGTTGGATCAAAATGTTTGCAATGTCGGCATACATGCGCCAATTGCGCTTGCAGTTTGCATCGGCCAGGGTGCTTTTGGCTACCGTTCCCCGAATGCCCATGTGGTACAGCAGCGGCTTTACTGCCTGTAGGCAGGTAACGAGGTCGCGCAAACTTTCGCGATAGGTTAACTGCGCAAATGCCATACACTGGAATTGATCCTGACAGGATAAAGTGCGGACACCTTTGTCGCCATGGTAACGGTCCACACAGGTTTTGAAGCGACGCAAAGGTAAATAATTCATGACCTGGGAAAAAACTGTTTTGCCGGTATTCATGGGCCAATTCTCCTTCGGAAGATTGGCCGCATATTACGTTGTATCTGAAATCGATGCAGGTCATTTTTTTTATTTTCTTATGCAATTTTAATGCGTTAAAAGATTTTTGAAATTTTTAACCGGCCACTACTGGGGCAGAAATGGTGAATAAGCACGTTGGCGTAGACCCGGCAATAAAAAAACAGGTCAAAATGTTAAGAGCACAAATCAAGATATGACAACAGTGCCCATACAAATTCAACTAATAACTTGACTTACCCTTTTTGTTAATGAGCAACTCATGTATTTTTTGTGAAAACAACGCAGCTCCCTTGGCGTTAAGGTGTACAGCATCAAAAAAACAGTCATTACTGAAGCCGGAGTGCCGGTAATCATAAAAATGGATGTTGGGATTAATGTTTCGTAAATCATGTAAAATTTCTACTGTTAGTTCCTCGTAGTAGGAGGGCAATATACTAATGAAGGATGGGTGTAATGGGGGTATTACCAAGTACAGAGTTATATTTTTATCCTTGCAAAGGATCGCAATTTTTTTAAGGTATTCGATCATTATTGCCGAGCTTGGAGAAATATCCTTCGTGCCGTTAAGAAAGGCATTTGCGTAATATACATCAACCAAGAGTTCTTTTGATCCTTCATGTTTCAGAAATCCTCCACAAAAAGGATAATCATGCGGTGAAATCCGTTTCAGTAAACCAGCAAGCAGAATCCGAATTTCTTTATACAGTTCTATGGGTAATCCCCAAGAATACTTGGCATATAAGTAAAACCAGTCTTTGTTTGGTCGAAATGTTATCCGATAGCCATTTCTGTCTAGTAACATGAAATATAAATTGTGGAACTCACTTCTGTATAGATCTCTTTCCCTTGCGCTACAGAAGTCGGCGGGATTAAATCCCAGGATTACATTTTTTAGTTGATTGGAACCTGTTAATATAAATCTCAGTTTGTAGTAGGCGTAAAAAAAATTTTCTGCTGGCCGTGCCACATTTATTGCATAAGGAATGAAATCCGGATTTGCCCCGAACTGAATGTCCGAAGCCCCTGTTAAAAGTGTTTCAATAGTTGCGGGCAGCTTTAGAAAAGAGGGATCGTACACCGTTGCGAGAAGCATTTTTTTGTTGACCGCACTTAGAAGAACTAGCTGAAGTAGTCCAAGCAGCAAAAAAGCTACCGCACATATGGAACCGTGCAAACCAGATGATTGTGGGATTGTTTTCATTAGCAGAAAAAAATATTTAGCAGAGGTACTAAAATTGGAAATAAATAAATTTCGGGTTCGAAAAAATACCGAACATTATAATTGCAAAAAAGATCGAATAATATAGCAGCCACCTGATAGCAATAGGCTGGCGTGCAATCAGGTCATATACCTTAATGCGCTGATCGACTATCTGCATGATTTCCATGCCCATGATTGCCGACAGGACAATCGTCAGGTCAAAAGGGTTCAAAGGGAAAGTATTGCGTTCGGAATGCATTCCCTTGAAAAGGCTTCTGATTATGCAAACGGCATCACCTAAATTCTCTGCTTTAAAAAAAATAAACGACAGACAAACAAATAGAAATGTAATCAAAAGACAGACAGTGTTGTAAATATTAGCAGAAATTTTTCTCTGAATGGTTTTGCGTACCCGGCTTGTTAGAACTTCACTGGCTATTGCAATTCCTTGTAATAGGCCTACCATTATATATGTCCAGTTTGCTCCATGCCAGAGGCCTACCAATCCGAATGTCAATAGACACGCTGTGATAATTCCAGTATTACCCTTAAACTTGCTATTCAGTACCAGTGGATAATAGACATAGTCACGCATCCAAGATGAAAGACTGATATGCCACCTTCGCCAGAAATCGGAAACAGAGCGCGCAGCAAAAGGGCGGTTAAAATTTGCGGTTATCCTGAACCCAAGTATAAGGGCTGTTCCCATGGCGATGTCGCAGTAGCCGGAAAAATCACAGTAAATTTGATATGCATTAAACACAACCACCGATAGCAATGTCATACCGCTGTATTCCGCGGTACTGCTAAAGACCTGGTCAATGGCTGGTTTAAGCCTATCAGCGACAACTAATTTCTTGAACAAGCCCAGCATTATCAGTAGCAGCCCCTGACGCCACCGTTCCAGTTCAAGAGCATGGTATTCTTTGAACTGGGGCAGAAAGTTTTTCGAGCGCTCAATCGGCCCAGCAAGAAGTAGAGGAAAAAATACAGTAGATGCGCAAAAAATCCCGAGGTGCTTTTCTGCCCTGACTGTGCTCCTGAATACATCAAGAAGGTAACCACATAGATAAAACGTATAAAAAGAAATGCCAACAGGCAACTGCAGCTTCAAATTGGGTACTAGATAGACAATATCCAGCCAGTTACATGCGAAGCGGAAAGCTTCATTGAAAAAATTAAAATACTTTAGGACAAACAAGGTGCCGAAATTGATACACAGCCCTGTTGCCAAAACGATTTGCTTCCTGTTTTTTTCAGCACGATGCTCAATAAGCAACGCACACCCGTACGTAATCAGGGTTGAAAAAAAAATCAGAAGTAAATAGGTTTTGTTCCACGTATAATAGAAACAGCAGCCACCCAATAGAAGACAGCACCAGCGCCATTTTAGCGGGAGACGCAAATATAAAAAAGCAATGACAACAAAAAAAATGTAAAATTCAAAAGAGGCGAATGACATTTATAATTACCCTACTCAAGCGATTCAGCGCTTTGTAAACTCTTATTTGACTCGTAGCGTCTTTTTTTTAAGGGTTTCTCTAAAAATTGGTTAAAAAGTGTTACGCATCGGGGGGCACAGCTGATATAGTGGTGATGACAGAATGTTTATTATAACCCCCATATCAAAAGGAGCCCGCTGATGCAGTATGGATTTTTTGATTGGCAGAATCGTTTTGAAAAGTTTGATACTACCAAAGACCCGCTGTGGAAGCTTAAGAGCGCTGTGAACTGGGAGTTGTTTCGCACCGAACTTGAAGCAATTCGGGACAAACAGAGAAAGAGTAATGCCGGGGCAAAGCCCTATGATGCGGTGCTGATGTTTAAGATACTGATATTGCAGTCGCTGTATAATCTGTCTGATGAGGCGGTGGAATACCAGATCCTGGACCGCATGAGCTTCATGCGGTTTTTGGGGTTGCAGGCCGGAGACCCGGTACCGGATGCCAAGACCATCTGGCTGTTTCGAGAGCAGCTGAAGGCCGCCGGTTGTATGGAGCAGTTGTTCAGCCAGTTCACAGAGTTTCTTGCTGATAGCGGCTATGCAGCTAAACAGGGGCAAATTGTCGATGCCAGTATCGTGGCAGTACCCCGGCAGCGCAACAGCCGGGAGGAAAACCGTCGGATCAAGGACGGTAACACCCCGGAGGAGTGGCAGGAGGCAAAGAAACGGCAAAAAGATGTTGATGCCCGCTGGATCACAAAGAATGGTAAAACCTACTATGGCTATAAGAACCATGTGGATATTGATGTTCAGCACAAGTTCATTCGGGGCTATGCGGTGACGGATGCAGCGGTGCATGACAGCCAGGTATTTGCAGAGCTGTTGGATGAGACCAATAGCAGCCGTGATGTGTATGCCGATTCTGCCTACCGATCCGAGAAGTCGATAGAACGGCTTGCGGCGTTGGGGTTTCGAGAGCATCTGCAGCGCAAGGGCTGCAAAAACCGCAAGCTGACCAAATGGGAGCAGCAGGGCAACCGGACGCGGGCACGGATTCGAGCCAGAATTGAGCATGTGTTTGGGGTACAGGCGATGATGGCTGGGAACCTTATCCTGCGCTGTATTGGCATGATACGGGCCCGGGTAAAGATCGGGTTGCGTAACTTGGCCTACAACATCAACCGCTATGCACTGCTTGAAACAACAGGATAGGTGTGCCGGTAAGTTCATATGAGTGGCTTTAAAGGCATTAATTAAGGTGATATAAGCTGTGCAAGCTGCCCTGACCATGGCGTTTTTCGAGCCGATTCTCCCGATTAGGCACGCTGATTTCTCAAAAGTTAACAAATTGTCTGATCTCTTCTAACTATATGAATTTTTAGAGGTCCCCTTAAATATAAAACAGACAAATTCGATGCAGAAGGTCAATTATGCCTTCCCATTATTAAAGAAGTGCCAAACGAAAACTGTTTATTCTGCCATGCGGAGACAGACTGGAAAAAGAAAGGCACCAGTTACAACCATCGTTTTGATGTGCATCTGCGGGCTGGCATGAAATGTATTGAGTGCCATCCGGCGGGAACCAGTGCCTCAGATAACCGAATCAATAGCAAAGAAGAGCACAATTTTGCTAAGGGTGATGACCCGGGAACTTTGGTGAGAGATGATCTTGATAATACGGTGATCACCTGTCAACAATGCCACGAAAAAGGTTTACACCGAGCGCCTCTTATGAAGCACGCTTCATTCACCGATGGCAGCTTTGAAGTGCATCAGGAGAAAATCTCCTGCCAAGCCTGCCATGTTCCGCAGAAAGCGGTAAAGGCAGCTCTCGTCCAGGACAGTACCGTACTGAACCCCAAGCCACGAGTGCCAGGTTTAAAACGCATCTGGTCATTTTATGGCCCTGATGTCAAGCCGTGGAATTACTATGGAGAGGGCAATTTGCTAAAAGGAAAAGAGCGGCCGTGGTTTTTTTATATACCTCAGTTTCGCTGGTATAAAGAGCACATCTATCCGGTAACTACCCTGTATTCCATATGGTATGGCATAAAAACCGCGGGCAAGGATGGGCTTGATCAGGTTTTTATGCAGGATATCTGGGACATGTGGTCTAACGCACAAGACTATCCCCTGCTTGCCAGAATAACTGATGACAACAGCGATGGTTTCAAAGAAATTAACCGGGCAGAAGAGATTGACGCTGCTATTGACTCCATGACATCGTATTTAAAAAAGAACGGGAAACTTAATAATAGCCAGCAGGTTGTCCTGGTCAAGGGAAATGAAATGTACCTGTCAGGCAAAGAGAAAGTTGCGTTAGAGAAGCAGCCTTATGAATACTCAGCATACGGCGCCACCTTCAAATTGAGCCATGATATTGCCCCGGCTGGCGCTGCCCTTGGTGCCGGGGGCTGTGCAGATTGCCACCGTAAAGATGCGCCATTTTTTACTCAGCGTTATATGGCGGACCCGTTTGGCGCAGATGGAACGATACAATGGATGCCGGCTTATCAGGCGCTCAATTACACCGCGGATGCCCTCAAAGAGCAGACGCAGGAACGGTGATGTGAAGTTATAATTAAAGTACAGGATAGGAAATGAAAAGGTGTTTTTACACCCTTATAATTATTGGTGTACTCATTCCTCATATCCTGTACGGGCAATCAGATGGCTCTGAAGCAACAACCATCCGGTCTCTCTTGGAGAATATTAAAGTTGGTTCGGGAGAACTTGATGTATCCGGCAGCTTGAGGCACCGTTATGAGTATGTGGAAAATTATAACAGGAAAGAATACGGTCTTAAAAAGAATGACGGTTTTCTGCTGCAGCGGTTCCGGCTGGAGTTTGATGTTCACTGGGAAGACCGGTTACAGCTTTTTTTTCAATACCAGGATGCCCGGGTGTTTGATTATAAACTGAAAGATAGTGATTTTAGAAGCAACCCCAACAAAGACCAAAATGAATTGCACCAGGGTTTTATAGAAGTAAAACTGCTTGCTGATACTCCTGTCTATATGAAGCTGGGCAGGCAGGTGATAGAGTATGGCGATAATCGAATCTTTGGGCCGGGTGATTGGGGAAATACGGGACGCGTCTTATGGGACGCGGCAACGATTAGATATAATGCCAGGTATTTTGCCATAAATACATTTTACGGCAGAACCATAATCCACGAGCCATATCGGTTTAATACGACCTATGATAAACAGGCATATGGTCTTTACAGCACCTTTTTCATGACCAGGGAAAATGTCTTTGACTTCTTTTACGGCCTTGAACTGGATAATGAGCGGGACACTTTGGGAGAGTCAGGGAACTATGGCGATCTGAGGGTGCATACCACAGGATGCAGAGTTGCGGGTGAATTCCGGCAGTTTGACTATGACGCGACCTATGCCCGCCAGTTTGGCGGGTGGGGACCCGATAAAATGAGTGCCTGGGCATTGCATGCGGGCGGAGGCTACACCTTTTCTGCCCTCTGGTCTCCACGCCTCGGGATAGATTATGTGTATGGTTCTGGTGATGACGACCCAACAGATGGTAAACATAATACCTTTGATCCGGCATTTGGTTCAATGGATAAATATTATGGGTGGATGAATCTCTTTTCATGGCGAAACATCATTAATTGGCAATTCAGTGCCTCGGTGAGACCTCACCGGAAACTGAACCTTGTTCTTGATTATCACATATTCCGGTTAGCCCAGGATAAGGACGCCTGGTACAGTACCGGACCGGCGTACCGGCGCGATAAAACGGGGAAAAGCGGCCGTGATGTGGGTGATGAAATTGATTGTACCCTTTACTTTTCTGTAACAGATTATCTGAACATCAGGGCAGGATATGCACACTTCTTCCCAGGAGATTTTGTTCAGAACACCGGTGCGCAGGGCAGCGCAGACTGGGTACATGTTCAGTGGTTATATGCGTTTTGATATGAAGCTCCCTGCCTACAAGGCGGGGCTTCCCGGAGTTTAAAATTATTCTTTCCCGATACATGCCTCTTGACCCCGTTTATCCCGAACGCTTTCGGGACGGGGCTTGCGAGGCATGAAACCGGTCAGCCCATGAAATATTTAAATAAGTTTTTAATAAGGATAAATATTTTGATAACTCGTTATTTCTCATGTACCTGTCATGACAGTATCAGGAAGAGAAAGTTATTTCTGCCTAAAAAAACAATGGGCATAACAAATGTCACAAAATAAGGGAGAATTGTTATGAACATTACCATCATAGGTGTTGTGCCTCCCTGTCCACGATGCCAGCGGATTTATGATGTAACTGTGGAAGCAGTAAACGAACTGCGCGCACAGGCTGAAATACGAAAAATAGCCTATGATTCTGATGAAGCAAAACAGTATGGCAGGGTCGGCACAGCCCACGACATTGCTGAATGGGCGCAGATGAAAATTGACTGGAGCAAAATCTGGGACATAGCTGCAGAGGGCTGGTCGCCGGAACTGGATAATCTCATGATGCCGTGTAAAGAACGCGCGGATGTTGAGGGCTGGCTTATGACTCCGGTCCTGCTGCTTGACGATAAAGTTTTGACAATGGGTTATGTCCCGGAGAAGGAGTATATCAAATCAGCAATTAAAGCGCATTTACAGAAAGGAGAACCTAGCAAATGAAGATCGAAATACTGGGAACCGGCTGCCAGAAGTGCAACAAGCTTTTTGCGAATGCGCAGGAGGCGGTAAAAACACTTGGTATTGCAGCCGAAATAGTAAAAGTTGAGGATATTCAGAAGATCATGAATGCCGGCGTCATGATGACCCCAGCGCTGGCAGTTGACGGGGAAGTCAAATCAGCGGGAAAAGTTTTAAGTGTTGATGAAATAAAGAAAATTATCAGCTAAGACAAACAAGAAGAATCCTGTCCAAAGCATGCTGTTTATCAGCAGAAATATTATTGTTGAGGTGACACGATGAACAACAAACATCTGATAATGATAGCAGCGACGGTTTCCTGCTGTCTTTTACTGACCTGCCTGAACAACAACACCTGGGCGGAAACGCGGGATATCCAGAAATCCGATAACGTTACGGTGATTGCCTATTACTTTCACGGAAATTTCCGTTGCTATAACTGTTTCACCATTGAACAGTATGCAAAGGAAGCAATTGAAAACTATTTTCCCGAACAGCTTAAAAATGGCAGGCTTTTATTTCAGCCCATAAATATTGAGAACAAGGGAAATGAGCATTTCATTCAGGACTATCAGCTTTATACCAGTTCGCTCATCCTTGCGGTATTTAAGAACGGCACCCAGGTAAAATGGACGAACCTTGAGAAGGTATGGAATTACATCAGAGACCGGGATGCCTTTTTTCAGTACGTCAGAACCGAAGTCGAGAAGTCTTTAAAGGAACGATAAGCGAATGGAACTGTCCTTTATCCCGCTTGTTTCTGCCTTATGGCTGGGTATTCTGACCTCGGTTAATCCCTGCCCGCTTGCTTCCAATATAGCGGCCGTGTCTTTTATCATGAAGCGTATCGACCGGTCTGCAGTAGTGTTGTCCTCGGGGTTTTTATATACGCTGGGTCGAACTACCTGTTATACGGTTCTGGGCGTATTGCTCACATCATCGCTGCTGACTATTCCCCAGACTGCCCAGTTTCTGCAGAAATATATGAACCGGCTTCTGGGTCCGGTCTTGCTGCTCACCGGGTTGTTTTTGCTCGGTTTTATTAAAGGCCCGATCCCCAGTTTTTCCTTATCAGACCGCGTCAACCGGCACATGACCGACATGGGGATCTTCAGTTCTTTCCCGCTCGGTGTGCTGTTTGCCCTGTCTTTTTGCCCGGCATCAGCCGCCATATTCTTTGGCAGTCTGCTGCCCCTGTCGCTCAACCACGGTTCAACTGTTTTATTCCCGGCGGTCTATGGTATCGGCACCGGCCTGCCGGTGATTGCTTTTGCGGTTATTATTTCCTTCGGTGTAAAAAATATCGGCGTCCTATTCATACAGATTACGGCAGTTGAATACTGGATGCGAAAAGCAACCGGCATAATAGTTATCCTCATCGGCCTATATTATGTCATGACCCATATTTTTTACCTGCAGATACTATAACGCGCTTCTGTATGGTTCGTTTCGCCAATCAACAATGAAATTTAAACCTGAACTGCACGCAACCGTTGATGAACAGCGCCGTTTAATCCTTCCCCCGGAAGTTGTCGCGCACTTAGGATTAACCCCCGGCGACAGTATTCCCATCAGCCCGGGACGGCACTGCATATCCGTGCGCCAACCGATAACACATCTGAAAAAAGTCTATATTGAACCCACCAATCAATGCAATCTGTCCTGCCGCATGTGCATCCGCAGAACGTGGAAAGAACCCCTGGGGCAGATGACACTCGAAACCTTCGATCATATCATTAACAGTTTGCGTGAACTTTCGGCACCGTTAACCGTGATTCTTGGCGGCTTCGGCGAGCCGCTGTTTCACCCGCATATCCTGACGATGATAACAGCCCTGAAAGAACGTGGCGCAGCGGTTGAACTGATTACCAATGGCACCCTGCTAACCGAAGCGTTTTCACGCGCGTTGCTGGCGACCGGCATTGACGTGCTGTGGCTCTCTCTGGATGGCGCATCGCCGGAGAGCTATGCAGATGTCCGGCTGGGAGCGATGCTGCCGGAGGTGCTGGTAAATATGTCTCGCCTGCGTTACAGTTCATGGGCATACCAGTATCCCCAGCCGCATGTAGGCATCGTTTTTGTCGCGATGAAGCGCAATATAGCCGAGCTGCCGGCCGTCATGAACATCGGGTCGCAACTTAAAGCCGACCGTTTTATTATAACGAATGTGCTTCCTTATACGGTGGAATTACTGCCCGAAGTGCTGTATACCCGAACGATCGGCGATATTGCCGTAGCGCCATCTCCCTGGGCGCCGTATATTAATTGGGCAAAAATGGATATGAATGATGACACGCGGGAAACTCTCTATCGGGTGATCCGCTCCTGGCGTATAACCAGTTTTAACAAAGACGACGTTGGCGAATCGGCAAATTATTGTCCGTTCATTGAAGGCGGTTCAACCGCCATCAGCTGGGACGGTTCGGTGAGTCCCTGTTTGCCCCTCATGCATAGCTATGAAAGCTATTTGCACGACCGGAGACGCTTGTCCCGGCGCCATGTCATCGGCAATATCGCGAACCAATCGCTGCGTGATATGTGGAACAGCCCTTCCTATATCGCCCTGCGCCGCCGGGTGCAGGACTTTGATTTTTCGCCGTGCACGTTTTGTGGCGGCTGCGACCTTTCAGAGGCCAATGAAGAAGATTGTTTCGGCAACACATTTCCCACCTGCGGCGGCTGTCTTTGGGCGCAGGGCGTTATTCAATGTCCATGAACCCTTGCCCCGTGGGTTTCCGCATTCCCTATGAAGATTAAACCGGATTCATATGCTCATGTTGACAACGAAGGCCGGCTTGTTATCCCGCAGGACATTGCATCTCGCTACGGCTTCAAACCGGGAGCTGTTGTGCCGCTGCATGAGGCTGAACAAAACATCATCCTGCGCTTGCCGCCCACCCACCTGAAAAAAGTCTATATAGAACCCACCAATCGCTGCAATCTTGCCTGCCGGATGTGCATCCGCAGAACCTGGGAAGAACCGCCGGGCAGAATGGATCAAGCCATATTTCAGCGAATCCTTGAAGGACTGCGCGATTTTTCACCGCCCCCGACCATTGTCTTCGGTGGGTTCGGTGAACCGCTCGCACATCCCGACATCGTCGCAATGGTCGAAGCAGCGAAACAAATCAAGGCGCCGGTGGAATTAATTACCAATGCGACCCTTCTTGCTGAAGATGTTGCCTGCCGTCTCGTCGCCGCACGACTTGATGTGCTGTGGGTTTCCCTTGAGGGGAGTAAATCGGCAAGTTATGCAGACCTGCGGTTAGGCGGAGAATTAAGCACTGTGCTGGATAATATTCGCCGGTTCCGTGACCACAGACAGGCCTACCATTCGGAAATTGGTGTGGTTTTTGTCGCGCTGAAACGAAACATCAATGAACTGCCGGCTGTCATGCAGCTTGCCAAAGACCTGGGCGCAAGCCGTTTCCTGGTAACCAATGTTCTTCCCTATACTGAAGAACTGAGCGCCGAAACACTCTATACCTGCGAACCGGTTCACCAGACCAATCCATTTTTAACCCTGAATAATGCGTTTGCACTCTGTAACATGGATTTTAATGAGACAACCCGCACTGCACTGCAAACCATCATCCGTCACGTGAGTATCATGCATGACACCGCGGCGAATTGCACAATGATGCAGAATTATTGCCCATTCATCGAGAGCGGATCGATTGCGATCTGCTGGGATGGCAGAGTGAGTCCGTGCCTTCCGCTGATGCACACCCACACCAGTATCTTGAGAGACCGCAAACGGCTCACCAAAAGCTTTCATGTCGGCACGGTTGCAAATCAGAGTCTCAAAGAGATATGGAATTCAGCCGTTCATATCGCTTTTCGGCGGCGCATCCAAGCCTTTATGTTTGCTTCCTGCACCTCGTGCACCGGCTGCGACCTGGCGGAGAAGAACGAAACAGACTGTCTGGGCAATGGTTTCCCCTCTTGCGGCGGCTGCTTGTGGGCACAGGGGTATATCAGGTGCCCCTGAAACCCAGGCCGGGCAAGAAACCGAATGGAGGCAAGAGTGCCATGTCGTGTTTCACTCAAATCCTTGCCTGCTGGTGCCGGGCCGTTACCGTGCGACGTCGAAATAGTTTTCTAAACAGTTGGTAGTTTAAAGACGTGATATAATACGGGCGGTGATACAAGCGGTATTTATCACGCCCTGCATCCCTGATTGATGCCCCGGTTGAACTGCTGCACGGCGTGCAGCAGCAGATCGCCGGAACGGATTTTGTATTATTTATAGAACGGGGAGGTTATGCTCATCATTAGAATACTGGGGACCGGCTGTGCAAGCTGCGATCATCTGCATCGGGAAGTTATCAACGTGCTGGCTGAGCTGAATATCGCCGCTGATGTCCGCCATGAACGGAACGTGGCGGAATTCTACAAATACGGTGTGGCGGCAACGCCAGCGCTGGTTATTAATGGCGCGGTAAAGGCAGCCGGCAGGATCCCGGCAAAAAAAGAAATTGCCGAGTGGGTTAAAGCCGTTGTCTGATATGTTGGGTGCCGCCATTCCATGGGTGGGACCTTATACCAACGGCAGCGGTTTGCCGGTGCGGAACGCAAGCGCCTGGCAGACAGCAATAAGCCGACCCTCCTGATCATGCACTCGAATATCATACGTCGCGGTCTGTTTGGTGCTGGTGATTTCCCGCGCCTCGGCGCGCAGGCGTCCTGCGCCCTTCGGACTTGACACATAGGTGACGTTGACATTGAGCGCCACCGTAATCACCCCGCAGGTCTGGCATACCGTTTCAAATGCTTCATCAATTAAAGAAAAGATTGCGCCACCGTGCGCGCGGCTAAATATGTTGTTCATGGTTTCCGGTTCGTAGGTCATCTCCACTGCGGAAAACCCGCTTTCCAACGCTACCAGTTCCATGTTCATCAGCCGTGCAAATGGTTCCTGTGCCACACTCTGCTGAATTGCCTGTTTGACTTTTGGGTCCATGCTGTATCCTCTTCGGAAACTGTTCCCTCCCATACTGTTAAAAACTGCCAGCGTTATGTCAGTTCGGCAACAGGTTAGGGCATAATCCGGCCCAGCGTATCCTGATGCGTCTTAAGCGCAGCCAGAATCTGCGGGGTTTCATTTATTCCTTCCAGAATAAGTTTGCAGGACTGGGTTGCGCCAGTGAGGGCATCCACATCTTTTTTGAGATGCAGCGGCAGCTTCTGGGCCGCTTTACCGAGGACCCGTTGCAGATAATCGTCTGCCGAAATAGGCACGCCGTATAGGTCTATGGATTCTATCAGGACAATATTTTTTATCCTGCCGCTCAGGTCAAACGAATAAACAAAATGCACGTTGGTGCATACGTCACACAGGACATCTTTAAAAACCTCCCGCACAAAAATTTTCTCCCGGTTTTCAGAAAGGCCGACAAAAACCATTTGCCCATCGCCCAGGAAAATTTTCTGAAAGGACGCGATGCCGGGAGCAGCCTTGCGGATATAGTCCATCAGCAACGTCTCCGGCAGTTCTTCACGGAAATAGCTGCCGGCTTTCGCCAGCACCCCGTTCAAATTCTCAAGTGAAATCTCGTCCTGCATATAGCGTATCAGGCCCTTTTTATTGATAATGATAACTTTGTTGCTGATAATCGCCCGGTTTGGGGATATGGCGACGCCATAGCGCTTTGCCACCTCGCCGTTTTCATCAACATACATGGGATAATTGACGTAATATTTTTCCCTGAATTTCTTTACCTCCTCTGGGGTGTCACCGACCGCAATTCGGATAATATCCAGATCCTCCCGCTTATATCGGCTGTAAACGGTTTTAAGAATTTCTATGGCCTTTTTTACTCCTTCATTGCGGATTGATAAAAACGTGAGGGTAATGGTTTTTTTGCCAATGCTGTCATAGAGATGAAAGGTTTCCCCGTCGGTATTTGTGAGGGAAAAATCCGGCGGCCGGTTCCAGAGCGCAACCCCCACCGGTGCTTCCTTTTCGGCAATTGCCCGCTCGATGACCGGCGCGAGTTCGGATTCTGCGGGCAATTTACCGCGGAAGCGAATTGTGCCGTTTCTGTCGATGATGTCTATGAGCGGCACCGTGCGCACAAAATATTTTTCATATATCTGTTTTTGCGGATCCGGAACAAGGTCATAGGCAGGTTTAAACTTCTTTTTAAATTCAATCACTTCTTCCCGATCATTACCGATCGCAATGCCCACGACACGCAGATTTTTATACTTGTGCACAATATCGTTGACTCTGGCGACTTCTTCGCGACAGGAGTGACAATAGGTGTTGAAATGCACCAGCATCAAAACACTGCCGGTGAATCGTGATAAAGAAATAATATTGCCGTCAATATCCTGCAGAAAAAATTCGGGGGCTTCAGCCCCGGTCATATCCGCCTGCCCAGCGGCAGGAAACAGGATTAGAATACATAACATTGCTCCCATGAACAGCGTTTTCATAGCCTGAGCGTATTCCTTATTGTAATAAATAATTTGTTGCTGTGAATGGAAGGGGGGACAGATGTTGCCACTTGATAGTAGTGCCGGGGTAATAAATTGCTGCTCGTAGGCACATGGCACCTTTGCCGGCAACACCAGCGTCATTAAATTTTGCAAAACACCTGTTGGTTTCGCTCCTGGTTAACTCAATATAAGCAAGCCGTTATGATGTCAAGTTTTTTGATGTGCAGGACATTCTTCAAGAACAAGCGTTAAGAACCAGGTACGCGGCATGCGCGCAGTGAAAAGCGCAGGTTTGAACCGTGGCACAAACAGGTATGATCTCAAGAGCAAACGATAAACCATTTTGCGGAACGTCCTGTTTTACGTTGCTAATTTTCTTGAAAAACCATGGCTGTTTTTTTATAGTATCAGCACATAGGAGCGGAGTTTTCCGCGTTTTCCGGTCTACGCCAAAGGATAGATTATTTGACATGAAATCCGACGACATGAAGCAGATTGTAAAAGAAAAATACGGCGCGATTGCAAAGCAGGCATCTATGCAGCCACAAACCTGCTCCTGCTGTTGCCCGGACAAAACTGTACCGGCAGATTATTCAATGTGTAGCGAGGACTATGCAACGCTGGCGGGTTATTACCCTGATGCAGATCTGGGGCTGGGCTGCGGCAAACCAACCGCATCTGCCCGTATGAAGATCGGCGATACCGTCATTGATCTGGGTTCGGGGGCGGGAAATGATGTGTTTATCGCGCGACGTCTGGTGGGGGAATCAGGAAAAGTGATTGGCGTTGACATGACCCCGGAGATGATAGAAACAGCGCAGGAGAATAACCGCAAACTGGGTTATACCAATGTGGAATTCCGTTTAGGGGGAATCGAGCGACTGCCGGTAGCGGACAACACGGCTGATATCGTCATTAGCAACTGCGTCTTAAATCTGGTGCCCGACAAGCTGAAGGCGTATCAGGAAATCTTTCGTGTTTTAAAACCCGGTGGCCACTTCAGCATTTCTGATATGGTGCTCACCGGCGATCTTCACCCTGCGCTGCAATCAGCGGCGGAAATGTATGCCGGCTGTGTCGCCGGCGCTCTTAAAAAAGAGGTTTATATACAGGTGATAAAAAAAGCCGGCTTTATCAACGTTGCCCTGGTAAAAGAAAAACCTGTTGCCATTCCTGACGAGATGCTTTCCCGGTTCCTTTCAGAAGCTGAGCAGATCGAATTCAAAAAGAACGGTTCTCCGCTTCTCAGTATTACGGTGTACGGAGAAAAGCCTGAATTGATCGGCGGTGGACGTTGCTGCTGTGATTGAATAAGGTGAATGTTCCGCTTTTTTCAATTTACTGTTTAAATCCCATTTGCAGGTTCGGCTCCTCTGCCGTGGCAATCTCGCCGAACTTCTGCTCATATTTGGCTATATTTTCATTGAGCGCTGCTACTATTCGTTTCATATGCCCCGGGCTGACGATTATCCGCGCTGTAACCGCGCCCGCGGGAGGCACCACCATTAAATAGTCCATCACAAACTCTTCCTTGGTGTGCGTTACAATCATATTGTTGGCATACACGCCTCCGTGCAGCTTCTCCGGGAAATTTACTTTGATTTCCTGTTTTTGCTCTGCCATGCTTTCTCCTCGCATTCTCAATTCGTTACCCATCAGTTGTTATTTGTTAACCCCGAATGCCGACCATTTTCTGTGCGAATTCACCCATCAGCTTTCCATCTGCTCGCCCAAATAATCGCTCAATCACTTTGTGCGCCGGCGACAGATGATCGCAACTGCGCTCTTTTATCCTTTATCAGGCGCCCGTAGAATTTTTCCTTGTAATCTACGTTGATTGTAAAAGATTTTCAATGATTATATCAGGGAGTTCCCCAAGAAAAATGCCGCGCAAAATCCACTCATCGGCATCTGCGCAGGGAAGGAACGTGGGCTGCCCTGCGCTCAAAGAACCAAGGGATAATATAAATTGTGGGGGACGTCCTGTTCTATTTGTGAGGAGAATTAAGGGTTAGCGGTTGGAGGATGGCACAAGAATGCAATAAAAAAGGGGACCGCACGGTCCCCAAGATAACTGCTCTGTGTTACACTATCTATATTTCTCCATATCTTCTGCCACATCTTCAAGACCGAGACTGATGAGCCGTTCTCTGGTTGGAATGCCGGTTTCTTTATCCCAACCGCGGAAGGCATAATACTCGTCAAGCATCTTGTCAAGCATCTCGCGCGATATAACCATGCCCTTTGACGGTCCGTCTTTAATCGGCTCCTCCATGAAACGCGGCGGCAGCTTGTCATCCTTCCTGCGGTAACCCTCGCGCACGGCAAACGCACGAATCTGATTCCAGATACGCTCGGCTGTTTTTTTGCCGTCAGCAAGGCTCAGGTCCATACCGGTAACAACATTTATGGCTTGAACCACCGTATCTGTGACATCCAGAGGTCCCCACACCGCTTCTGCCAGGTGGCATAAAATCATGGAATCGGTGAGAATATTCAAGTGATTGATGCGGGCCGTATATTCGGCCTTGCCTTCAATGGTCTCGCGTTTGACCAGTCCCGTGCGTTCGCCTGTCGGGCGTCCGTCATGATGGCTGCCGCCGCGCGGACCGGTTGCATACCCCAGGGCAAAACCGGGCATGCCCCGCGCCGAATGCCCCGCGAACGTCAAGCCTTTGTTATGCATGGCAAAAAAATCGGAGCCCTGGCCGATTTTTTCTGCGGCGCGCTTTACCCCTTCTGCAAGCAGGTCGCCGATATAGCCCTGGCGCAGCGCCATTTTCTCAATCATCGGAAGAATCAAATCCGCGCGGCCGAAACGCAGCTCCAGGCCGTCGGTTTCCTTGGTGGTAATCAGCCCTTTCTCAAAACACTCCATGGCAAAGGCAATCGCCACCCCCGCCTCGATGGCATCCATGCCCATGTCGTCGCAGAACCGCTCTGCCGCACATACCACCTCTATGTCATTATGGCCGCACATGGAGCCAAAGGAAAAAATGTCTTCGTATTCCGGACCCTCGTTAATAAATCCGGCATAGGCGCCGGCGCCCACAATACAATACTTCCCGGAACCGACGGGACAAGCAAAACACGACTTATTGCGTTTGACAATCTTTTCCTTCATCACCTCGCCCGACAGTCCCTGGGCGTCAGGATACAGTTCCTCCTGCCAGTTTTTATATCCAAAAACACCCAGTGAATTATTAGCATTCACCAGCACCGGCGTCCCATAGGTTGGCAACACCTGCGACGTAGAAGGCGTCGCCTTGAATTTTGCATACAGTTCCTTGTAATATGCCTCTGCCCGCCCATAATCAGGAATTTCAATGCTGCCATACCCGCGCACTGCCACCGCTTTAACATTTTTTGACCCCATGACCGCACCCAGTCCGCCGCGGGCAAGCGCACGGCAGCCACAAAATATGCCAGCAAAACGCACCAGATGTTCAGCCGCCGGCCCTATGGCAGCGATTTGTATTTCCTCGCTGCCCAGTTCCGCTACCAACAATTCCTGGGTTTCGTAGGATTTCTTTCCCCACAGATGCCGTGCATCCCGCAATTCGGGCTGCCCGTCGTCAATAAACAAATATACCGGCTGCGGAGATTTTCCCTCAAAAATGATGCCGTCGTAGCCGGCGTATTTCAGTTCGGGAGCAAAATGCCCGCCGCAGGAGCTGTGAAAAAACGAATTTGTCTGAGGAGACTTTGCATAGGCGCCCATCCGCGATCCTGCCGGCACCATCGTTCCAGCAACCGGTCCGGCCAGCATAACCAGTTTGTTGTCTTCGGAAAAGGGGTCAATCCCGGGTTTCAGTTCCTGATAGAGAATACGTGCGGCCATACCGGCGCCGCCGATGAAATTTTCTGCCAGCTCATTGGTGAGCGGCTCGTCATGAAAGGTGCCGCGCGTGAGATTGACTCTGAGAATCTTGCCAATATATCCTTTGTAAGTAAACATTGTTATTCCTGAAGGGTGAAAAACGTTATGGCCTATTGCTCAGTTCCCGCGTTGCCCGGCTTGGGCGGCATGACCTGAGATAGCCAGGAGTGCACGACCGCTTCATGATCGGGGATCGTTTTTTGATCCGGGCGGGGATTATCTTCCTCATAGGTGATGGCATTGACCGGGCAGATTGCGACGCAGCGCGGATTGCCGCCGCAGGTGTCGCATAATCGGGTAAAGACCGGCGCCGGCAATTCAGGAATGCCCACCATATGCACCTTTATCCGCGCCATCTTTGGGTTATACACTTTTTCCCTGCCGAATACACAGGCAAGCTCGCACAGCCTGCACGCAACACATTTTACCGGGTCAACTTTCAATGATTTTTTCATTGCCGTCTCGTATGATAAAATCCGCCAGCAGCCAGTCTTCAGTCCGCATTACACCATGCGGCACGGACGCTGTCGTGAGTGCACCTGCAAGGTTCTACGTTTTATCCAGAGTATAAGGGATTATCTCGCCATCGTCGTCAATCGCCACAATGGCATTGCAGGGACACCATTTTACACAGTTGGGATCTGCCGGTTCTCCGCAAAAATCGCACTTCAGCATTATGCCGGTATCCGGCTCCTGAAACCACGACTTCTCCGGGCAGGGCGCCCTGCAGATGGAACACCCGTTGTAGACTTTCTCCTGAATGACTATTTCATGCTTGGAGGTGCAGGCGGCATTGTTAAACGGCCCGGAAACCACGGGATAAATGGCGTCGTCTTTAATCCAGGCTCTGATACGCGATTTTTTTGGATTCACCGCATCCTTATCATAATGGTTGAGCGAACAGGCAAGTTCGCAGCGGCGGCAACCGATGCACATCTCCAAGTCAATTCTAAGTTTCATGGCATATACCTCCTGCGGGCACCAGCGCCATACAACATGGTTTGTGTGCCCCTGCGGTGTAACCGCTACAGTTCAAGTTCTGCGAGAACCTCCGGCGACGGAACCCCCGTGCCATCCCATTGACGCAGGCTGTAATAAGCGGGCAAATCCTCATCCAGTCTGCACACCTGGCCCTGGGCGGGTCCTTCCGGCATTGGCTCATCAGCAAACCTGCGCGGCAGCCGGTCATCGCCGGCACGCCATCCCGATTTCAGGTGATAACTGCGTTCGGCATTCCAGATGCGTTCACCGGTCTTCATGAGTGTCTCCGGCCCAAAAGCGTTGCCCAAGGTCGCGGCAGCCATTGCATCAATATCATCCACCCCGATACCCAACAGAATCAGCGGACACAGGCCCAACGATTCGCTGAATGCGGCAGTATCCTGGAGGCGCTTGACAAACGTTGCCCGGCTGGCAGGTTTACTCAAATCAAGACCGTTGGTTAAATTGTAGGCCACCATGGCCAGCGACATGCTGGAAAAATATTCAGCGCCATTATTTGATGTGGCGCCATACAGCCCTAACGCATGGATGCCGCGTGGATCGGCGATAAACGCCTCCATGCTGCGGACGCCCATAAAACATTCCGGGTGGCCGAAACGGGCGGCAAGCTGCGCTCCCCCATCGGCCAGTAACGCACCGGTGGCTTTTTTCTGTGCTATCTGCTGCAGCACTTTGAGCATGGCTTTGCCGTTGCCAAATGCGAGTTTCTGATCCAAGTCTTTTTCAGTGGCAAAACCTTTTTCCTTTAACTCCATGGCGGTGGCCAGCGCTGAGCCAGCAGCAAAGGTGTCAAGGCCGAGTTTGAGCGCCTGACAAACCGCCTCAAGAACATGTTCAATGTTGGACACGCCGCAGGCGGAGCCGAAAAATACCAGCGCTTCATACTCAGGGCCTTCAATGATTTCGCGTTTAGTGCCCGGCACCGCCGCCACTCTGGTGCAGGCAATCGGACAGGTCGGACATGCTTTCGGTTTCAGCCAGATTGAGCGTGCCAGGGTTTCTCCAAACAGGTTCTCTGCCTCGCCGAAAACGCCGGTGGCAAAATTCCTGGTCGGCAGCACGCCGAGGTCGGAAGCCACCTTGACCAGAGAGGCAGTGCCCAGATTCCTGAGCATGGTCGGGATGACCGGCAGCGTTTTATACTTTTCCAGCGCTTCCTGGGTAGTGCGGCGCAAACCCTTTGCATCTGCGACGCCTATGGACTGGCCGCCCCAGACCATGATTGCTTTGAGTTTTTTTGCACCCAGAACCGCGCCCATGCCCCCCTGCCCTGCTTCGCGAAAGCGGTTATGCACCAGGGATGCAACCAGCGCGCACTGCTCACCCGCAGGGCCGATGGAAATGAAGCTGCACTCGTCAGCTTTCCAGGCATTGTCAAGCTGCCGTCGCAGCGCCTGCTCAGTTTCCCAGGTGGTCTGTCCCCACAGCTCCGGTGCCGGTTTCAGGACTGCGTTGCCGTTGTTAATCACCAACACCACCGGCGCTGCCGACTGCCCTTCGATAATAATGCCATCAAAACCCGCCTGTTTAAGCTCCAGACCAAAAGAACCAGTGAGATGGGAAATGGCCATGCTGCCGTGCAGCGGCGACATGGTAACCAGCGCCGTACCGGAGGAACAGAGCACGCCGGTGCCGGTCAGCGGGCCGGTCATGACGACCAGCTTGTTGTCCGCGGACAGCGCCGGGGTGCCCGGCGTCACCTCAGCGGCAAACAGTTTACCGGCAAGGCCGCGGCCGCCGATATAGCGCGCTACCATCTGGCGATCAAGATCCTCAACGCTGCATTGAGACTGAGAAAGATTTACCCGGAGAATTTTTCCTACCCAGCCATTCATCAGAATCTCCCTTCTAAAAACTTCCCGGTAGTAAACAGGGATTTGTTCTTGTCATTGATAAAGGTGATCGCAAACCCCGGACACACCTGCGCACAAACAAAACATGCCGTGCATTCTTCGGGTTTTAAAAGTTCCGGATACCCGTCTGCTCCCATGAACAGAACCCGCTGCGGACAGACCTTGGTGCATACCTTACATTTAATACACCAGGTGCGGTAGATTTCTATGGGGCTTTTGGGTATTTTGCTGCGGTAGCGCACCTTATTATCACTGGTATCTTTTGCCACCATCCGTAATTCCTTCTGCATGTCACCGGTTTGGTACGAAACGCTCCATAATGCTCTGCATGTCCCACAGACAGCACCTCCCGTCGTCCGACGCGGAGATAAGCAGGGCGCCGTCGCGGGAAAATGCAAGCGCATTGACCGTCGCGGTATGGCCCCTGAGCAGGAACCGGGTTTCTTCGGCGTCCGGATCAATCAGTGCAATATCGCCCTGGTCAACGCCCGCGGCAATGAATGCCCCGCCGGGATGGACCGCAACAGACCAGACGGCGGAAAACGGTGCGTCAATCGGCTGCGATTTCTTGCTTTCAAGATCCCATTTCCTGAGAGTTTTATCCCGCGCCGCCGAATACAGGGCAGCGCCGTCCGGGCTGAAGCAGAGCGAAAACACGCTGCCGGTGTGACCGCTGAGCGTACCCGCGAGCTGCATCGTATCGAGGTCCCACAGACAAATCGCGCCGTCGCGCGCGCCCGATGCGCACAGCGGGGCAGCAGGACTGATCGCCAGCGCCCATACAAAATCGCGGTGGCCGGAAAGCCGCTTTACTTCCTGCGCATCCGCAACCTCCCAGATCCTGATGGTGCAATCATCCGATCCGGAAATGAGATACCGGCCGTCGCCGGAGAAAACGACCGCATCAACATAATCTTCATGGCCGGTAAGCACGGCGCGCGGTTTCCGAGCTGCGCTATCCCACAGCCGCACAGTGTGATCATCAGAGGCGCTGGCAATAAGGGCGCCGTCCGGACTGAAGGCCACACTGTTCACATCATTGGTATGCCCTGTGAGGTGCGCCGCTTTGTTTCCTTCTGCAACGGTGTACAGGTATATTGCGTTATCCCGGGCACCGCAGGCAATCATGCCCGCTTCGGGAGCCACCGCTGCAGACCACAGCGGCGCTGAATAGTCCTCAAATTTGTTGAGCTGCCGGTTTGCGTCCACATCATAAACAAGCAGCGCTTGATCCCAGCCGGCCGTGGCAATAATCCTTTTGTGCGGATGCGCACAGAGAGAGGCAATATAGCTGCGATGCGCATAGCGCGTGCGCTTTTCCCTGCCGCTGCTCACCGACCAGATACGAACGGCCCCGTCAAAGCATGACGTCGCCAGCAGCTCCCCGCCCGCCAGAAAAACGACGCCGGTGACAAAATCTTTATGCCCTTTCAGGCAATGAATCGGCGCCAGGCTTCTGGCATCCCACAGTATCGCCGACAAATCCCAGGAGGCCGACGCAAACGTTGTGCCGTCCGGACTGAAACACAACGCACTGACCGTGCCGGCGTGACCGGCGATCGTTTTTTTTAGTGTTGCCTTTTCGGCATCCCAGAAGCATAAATTGCCATCGGCGGTGCCGGCCACCAGGAGTTTGCCGTCCGGACTGATTGCACAGCTTTCAACTGCCGCCTGGTGTCCGTCCAATACTTTTTTGCAGGCACCGCTGTTGCAATCCCACGCGCGGAGGGTTTTATCGTCAGCAGCGGAAAACAGACGTTTCCCCTTCGCGTCAAAACACAACGCATTGATGTCGGCCGTATGCCCCGCCAAGGTTGCTGCGGGCTGCCCGGTTTTGAGATCCCACAGCGTTAGCTGCCCCCGGTTTGACCCGCTGGCCAAAAGCTCCTTCTGCGGATGAAACGCCAGGCAGGTGGCATAACCGCCGGGGGATGGCAGTTGCCGGGCTGGGGTTGCAGCCAGGGGGTCCAGCAGCTCTATGCCCGTTGACGTGGCAACGCCAAGCGTCGCGCCATCCGGCGAGAACGCCGTCTGCAAAATCCATCCTCTGCCAAAACGTTTGGCAGGTGCTACGAATTGTGGTTGTGCTGTCATACCTGTGCCCTGTTTTATTCCATATCCGGCGGCAATGTTTTTAACACAGAATAGCAAAAGACCGGGCCGTCTTTGCAAACATAAAGACTGCCAACATTGCATTTGCCGCATTTACCAATGCCGCATTTCATGCGGTTTTCAAGCGTCGTATAAATCTGCTCGTCGCGGAACCCGAGCTTAAGCAAATTTTCAATGACAAAGCGGATCATAATGGGCGGCCCGCAGGTGATCGCCACCGTATTTTCGGGCGAGGGTTTCAGTTCCATCAGATACGCAGGAACAAAACCGACAAATCCGTCCCACCCTTCTTCGGGATTGTCAATGGAGAGGTTGATGCGCACGCTATTTTCCCGCTGCATCGCCCGCAGCTCCGCTAAAAAGACGAGGTCTGCCGAGCTCCGCGCGCCATAGATAATCTGCAGCCCCTGGTAGTCGGCGCGCCGGTCGCACACATACTGGATAATCGGGCGCAGGGGGGCTTGCCCGATACCGCCGCCGATCGTCAAGATGTTCTTGCCCCGCCACTCATCAACCGGAAAACTGTTTCCATAGGGTCCCCGGATGGTGATCTCGTCGCCGGCTTCAAGCTCATGGATGGCAGAGGTAACTTTTCCCATCTTCATGATGCTGAACTGCAAATACCCTTTCCGGGTGGGCGACGAGCAGATGGAAATCATGCTTTCGCCGATGCCCAGCACGCCCACCATGGCGCACTGCCCGGGACGATTTTTAAACACTTCCCAGGTTTTATCATCTTTAAATACAACGGTATAGGTATTGATGGGCCGCTCACCGGCGGTTTCCGGATGCACATCCGTAATGATAGCGCGATGGGGAAGATACGGGTTATCCATTGAGCTCCCTGACTCTGTCCAAAATCTCGATAAGGTCCTCATTGACCGGACATAACGCAATACAGCGTCCACAGCCCACGCAGGCCACATAGCCGAAATTGCGGGGGTAGTAGCTGAATTTATGCAGTATCCGGTTTCTCAGCCGTTCAGCCCGGTTATGGCGTGGATTGGCCCCCGACGTATGCCGGGTAAATTCTTCATACATGCAGGCATCCCATACCCGGATGCGTCGTCCGGCCAGCGGATCGCCTTCATCCTGAATATCAAAGCAGTGGCAGGTCGGGCAGTAATAGGTGCAGATGCCACAGCCCAGACACTTGTTGGCAAGCTCCAGCCAGACCTCGCTCTCAAAGGCGCGCAGCAGTCTTTCGTGCATCTCGTCGAGGTTAACGTGGCGTCGAATTTTTGCCCCGGCCGCCTTTTCCACCTGGTCTTTCTTGTTTTTCTCCTCATCTGTGGGCGGGGTCAACAGCGCGGCTGCAGGTTCCAGAAGTTTCTGGCCGCGTTCGGTAATCACACGAATATAGTAGCTGTCGCCGCTGTCGGTGAACAGCAGATCAAGGCCTTCTGTGCCGGCGGGACTGCCGCCCAGCGACGGACAGAAGCACCGGTTGGTCGGATCGCTGCAAGCCAGCCCGATGAGAACGGTTTGCTGCCGTTTGTTCAGATAGTAAGGGTCCTTAAAATCGCCGTCAAACAGCCGGTCAAGAATGACAAAACTGCGTGCGTCGCACGGTCTGATGCCGAACACCACCGTCTCGGTCGCCTGCTCTGCAGGCGCGATTCTCAGGTTATCGCGTTCCCGATTGAAGGCAAACAGCGTCTCGGTCTGGGGAAACAGCACCTTCTTTGGCGAGGCGGTGTAATCATCAAGCTTCAGCGTCACCGCGTCAGGGTCGGTTAGCAGCTCAAAACTGGTCGTGCCATTTTTTTCCACCGGCGCAATGACGCGTACTCCCTGAAGGCTTTTGAGAAACGCGATGAGATTATCTTTTTTGAGAACTGCAGCATCCATATCCGTTTAGAGAATTTCCTCGTTTGAATCGTCGGGAGCAAATACGGCAAGCACCGGCTTTGCCTGCGGGTCGAGGCCCGGCTCATAGCCAAACAACTCTTTGACATCTTTCGCCAGCTTGCGGTTCAGTTCCATCAAGGGAATGCCCTGCGGACATACCCGTTCACATTCTCCGCAATCAATACAGCGGCCTGCCAGATGGAATGCGCGGGTGACATGAAACAACAAATTTTCCTGCACCGAAACCGAGCGGCGAATCAGCTGCGGGCGCAGCCGGCCAAGCGCGCAATCGCTGCAATAGCACAGCGGACAGGCATTCTTGCAGGCATAACAGCGTATGCAGCGTTCAAACTGCTCCCGCCATTTCTGAAAACGCTCTTCCAGCGCGACGGCTTCCGCCGCCGTCACATCGGCAAAGGTATCTTCCCGGCCGGTAATCGGTTCGCCAATCAGTTCGTCATAGACGAGCGGCGTGGGGGTTTTGCAGCGCTTGCACTTATCAGCCAGCACCTCCTCCAGCGGCATCTCAGTCGTTGTGCCGCCAATGGTAACCGCAAGCAGGGCGCCCTTGATTTCGACCGTGGCTTGCTCCACAATGTCCGGGAAGCGTTCCTCCAGTTTTTTCATATTTACCACACCGCGGCACGGTATCCCGATAATAACCAGCCGCTCGCGCTCTATGCCACGCTCGGCGATGAGGTGGTTGACGGCTTTGCTGTCGCAGCCTTTGACCAGCAGCGCAATCTTGGAACGCAAGGGGTCGGTGGTGGTAACCAGCGGGCCGATGTTTTCCTGGGTGAGATAGCTTGCCAGATTATGGACGCAGAGCGGCGAAACCTCTAACTGCTCAACGTCATCGGCGGCGGTCACGATGCAGGGCGAAACCCGGAATCCATAACTGCCGCGCCGGTAGCCGATCAGGCATTTCACATCGTTGCGGGCCAGGACGTTGCGGGCGATTTCTTTCAACCGCGCGGAAGCCATACCTGCTCTCTCTTCAGCGATTCCAGGGGTCCCAGCACGGCAACCCCTTCCGTAACCTCTTTAATAATTTCAGAAAATTTTCCGCCTTCCGACGCCGAGACCCAGCTAATCCGGAACCGATGCGGATGAATGCCCAGATACTCAAGAAACTTCCTGAATAAGACCAGCCGCCGTCGGGCCAGGTAGTTGCCACTCACATAGTGGCATTCGCCGGGGTGTCAACCCGAAACCAGGACGCCGTCGGCGCCCTGCAACAGCGCATGAAGCACAAACAGCGGGTTTATCCTGCTGGAACACATCACTCGAATGACGCGCACATTTGCCGGATACTGGAACCTGCTGGTGCCGGCAAGGTCTGCTCCCGCATAGGAGCACCAGTTGCAAAGAAAGGCAACTATTTTTGGTTCAAAAGCCATCGGTTTCCTCTGCTCTCAGCTTCTAATAATCTCTGCCGATTGCGGTAATCACGGACAGAAGCTGTTCATCGGTAAAGGATTTTTGCTGTATGGCGCCGGACAGGCATGCTGCTGCGCAGGCACCGCAGCTTTTGCATAACACCTCATTGACGGTTGCCACCAGTTTCTTTTTGCCCCGCACTTTTTGTTCTTCCAGTGAAATCGCGGTGTAGGGACATGCTTCCACGCAAAACCCACAGCCCCGACAGGCATCTGCCTGCACCACTGATACCATTGTTTCCGTTTTCACTTTGCCCTGGGACAAGGGGATCACCGCTTTCGCCGCAGACGCACTTGCCTGGGCAACCGTATCCGGAATGTCTTTTGGTCCCTGACAGCAGCCGGCCAGAAAAACCCCTTCGCTTCCAGTGTCCACCGGCCGCAATTTTGGGTGAGCTTCAAGAAAAAAGTTATCGGGAGACTGCGAGAGTTTTAGCAGCTTTGCCAGCTCCTTTGCTCCCTTGTTGGGTACCATGCCGACCGCCAGCACCACCAGGTCCGCCTCCACCTCCAGCGCTTTGCCCTCCAGCGTATCTTCAGCCCTGACCACCAGCCGCTCGCCCCGTTTATAAATCTCTGAAACATTGCCCCGCCGATAATAGACCCGCTCTCCCTTAACCCGATCGTAAAATTGTTCAAAACCCTTGCCGAATGCCCGCACATCAATGTAAAAGACGGTAATGGTGGCATCGGGAATTTTTTCCCGCACCAGATGCGCATGCTTTGCGGTGTACATACAACAGACGCGCGAGCAGTATTCGTTGCCCACGGTTTTATCGCGCGAGCCGACGCATTGCACGAATACGACATCCCGGGGTTTTCTGCCGTGGATTCTGATCTCGCCCTGGTTCGGGCCCGATGCAGACACCAGCCGTTCAAACTCAAGCCCGGTGATGACATTGTCATATTTGCCGTAGCCCAGCTCCGGCTTTTGCCGCGGGTCAAACACGTCAAAGCCCGTGGCGACCACGATGGTGCCGACGTCAAGCTCCACCAGTTCTTCTTTCTGATCCAGATTTATGGCCTGCAGTTCCTTGCATACCTGTTCGCACTGGCGGCAACTCTTGTCGCGGAGATAACGGCAGGCGGCGGGATCTATCACATACTTTGCCGGAATCGCCTGGGGAAAGGGAATGTGCAGCGCCCGGGTCTTCGCCAGCCGCTCATTAAACAGATCATCTATGACTATCGGGCAATACTGCGCGCACTGGCCACAGGCGTTGCAAATGCTCTCCAGCACGTAGCGGGGTTTCTTTTTAACGGTTACCGTAAAATTGCCGACAAACCCCTTGACATCCACCACCTCGCTGTAGGCCAGCAGCTCAATGTTGGGATGATTCTTTACGTCCGCCATCTTGGGCGTGAGAATACAGGCTGAACAGTCCAGCGTCGGGAAGGTCTTGTCAAGCTGCATCATATGGCCGCCAATTGAAGCGTCTTTTTCCACCAGATACACCTTGAAGCCGTTGTCGGCAATATCCAGCGCCGCCTGGATACCGGCAATGCCGCCGCCGATTACCAGTGCGGTGGGCGTGACCCCCACTTCGTGTTCTTCCAGTGGTTCAAGCAGCGCAGCCTTGGCTACGGCAGCAGCCAGCAGCCCTTTGGCCTTGGCCGTTGCCGTGTGTTTGTCATGATGGACCCAGGAACACTGCTCGCGAATGTTGGCAATTTCCAGGCAGTAGGGATTGATGTCAGCGCTTTTTAATACCCCCCGAAATGTCGGCTCGTGCATGCGCGGCGAACAGGCGGCGACCACTATCCGATTGAGGCCTTTTTCCTTTATATCCTTTCTAATAAGTTCCTGGCCGGGCTCAGAGCACACATACATGTAGTTGTGGACGCTCTTGACATTGGGCAACCCTTCTGCAAACCGTTTAAGTTCTTCAATATCTACCGTCGCCGCGATATTGACACCGCAGTGACAGATATAAACGCCTATCTTTTTTGCAGGCATGGCTGTAAGTGCATCACGTTAAGGTTTTGGCGACAATTTCCATAATATCCATGACCTGAATCTTTCCTTCCAGATCATTGGATTTGACGGCATCTTCAAGCGTCAACAGGCAAAAAGGACACGCCACCGCAATAATGTCAACTCCCATCTCGGCTGCGTCGCGTACCCGGATATTTGCCAGGCGTTCCTTGACATCCTCGATTTCAATCCACATTCTTCCGCCTCCGCCTTCGCAGCACAGGCTGGCTTCGCGGTTACGGTCAAATTCCACAAACGTGCTGCCGGGCACATGGTTGAGGATGTTGCGCGGTTCTTCAAAAATTTTATTCTGCTTGCCTAAAAAACAGGGGTCGTGGTAGGTGATTTTTTTGCGAACGTCCTTGGCAAGCACGAGCCGACCGTCATCAATCAATGCAGAAAAAAACTGCGTATAGTGCATAATGTCCGGTTTCAAACCGGGGTATTCATTTTTGAAGGTATTGAAACAGTGCGGCGACGTCGTGACGATCTGCTTAATGTTATCATAGCCGTTGAAAATTTCGGTATTTGCCTCCCGCAGAGCATCAAAGCTCCAGATGTCGCCCAGCCGGCGAATCTCACTGCCGCAGCATACCTCCTCAATGCCCAGCGTGCCAAAATCCACGCGAGCCTTGTTAAAGGCCTTAACCATTGCCTGCGCCACTTTTTGTAACCGGGGATCAAATGCCGGTGTGCACCCGACATAATACAGCAGTTCCGCCTCTGAAGCATCCTTTAATGCCAGCCCTTTGCTCCATTCCCCGCGCTGCTCCTTCCCTAAACGCCAAGGATTATAGTTAATGGAAATACTCTTGAGCACATCGCGAATCTGCGGCGGGATGTTGCCGTCTTCAACCAGAATACTGCGCAGGTTAATGATGACGTCGCGGGGTTCAATTTGTTTGGGACAGCGGCTTGAACAGGTCGAGCAGGTGGTGCATTGCCAGATTTCATGCTTCTCGCTGGCGATCTCCTCGCCGCTTGAGTTCAGGACGTCATAGACCATTTTACGGATATTAAACGGCGTGAGATAATTCAGAGGACAGCCTGCCGTGCATTTGCCGCACTGGATACAGCCGAACAGGCCCAGGCGCTCAATATAACACGCTCGTTCATATGTCTCTTGCACTGACGGCCCCTTTATGCTGTTTTTTTTTCAGCTATGAGGTTATAACGCTACCGCTGATGGTGAAATGTTAGGAGATTAAAAGCAGGCAATTGTTAATAATAATCAGACGTGATGGTAAGGAAGAATGCCGTTCGAGCAGGTTACAACCTCCAGCCATCAACCATGTTCACCGCTGCTTTTCCCATCTCATGAACCATGTGCCTTACCAGTAAACGCTCAGAATAATGAGTCTACTTTTTTTTATATACACTGAAACGAAATCTGTCAAGGACTAAAAAATACATGTTTGTTTAGTTTGGCACGGCATAACCGCAAACGCACGGAAACACCTTCGCGGCGTTTACCGTCAGCCGGCTGCGATACGCGCACCGCACAAAAAAAGGAGGGCGTTTTACAACGCCCTCCCACATACTGAACCAGCGGCAGGTTATTCCTCAATGATAATTGTTCCCTTAAATTCTCGGGGCGCCTGCGTCGGTGCAGTCTGCGGGGTCTGCTGGATAATGGTATAATCAAACGTTCCCTTTTCGACAAAGCACAGACTTGCCACCGCTCCCGGAGGAATTTCATTGGATGTGAATGCCCCCTGTTCATTAACGACAAAATGCACCGGGCTTTTACATGCCAACGTTACCGGCTTGCCGGTAAAGGTAATGATGGCCGAACTCCGACTGTCATTCATCCAGATGATCGTAGTTCCCCGCTGCGCCCTGACCGTTGAGGGAGAAGCGCCAAACGTGTAATTAAGGGACACGACTTTGTGCCCGCTGATTTTCATTTCCGGCACTATTTTTTCTTCGCTGCCCTGCACGGTGCTGATGCATAGTGTCATCATGATCATGGAACATAATACAAATAGAAACGCCTGAGAAACTGCTCGATATGGCTTCATAAAACCCCCTGTCGGAAACTGGACGTCATCCGATCCAGTTATTCCACGATGATTTTTCCCTTAAATTCTCCGGGAGATTCCTTGTAGGATTGACTTGGCTTTAACGCCCGGCGCACCACATAGTTAAACTCGCCTTTTTCAACAAAACAGAGGCTTGCCACGGCGCCCAGCGGAATATTATTGGAAATAAATGAGCCCTTGTCATCAATGACGAAATGAACCGGATTCTGACATGCCATTGTCACCTGTTTGCCCTCAAACTGGATTTCTACCGGACTGTTCGCCTCATTAATCCAAATAACGGTCGTGCCGGCGGGAATGGTAACCATAGAAGGATTGATTCCGCCGCTGTAGTGCAGGCGAATGATTTGGGAGCCGGCAATTTTCTTTTCAGGCTGAATCTTTTCGCCTTTTTCAGCTTCGCCAAAAGCCCCACTCGCTGACAGGACCAATCCTAAACAGAAACACACAGCCAGCGCTAACCAGATGTTCTTCAGTGCTTTCATCATCAATACCCTCCTGTTTTGTTTGTTTTTTAACAATGCAATCGATAATTTTACTGCGGCACCACGGTTGCTTGAACTACGCCGCAACATAACGATAGCTTACCATAACCATCAGTTAACCATATATACCATAACAAAATAAAACAGTTAGTCAACTTAAAAAATGACAGGCCGTTTGCCAAATTTTAGCGTTTGCTATTGACAACGCAAAGGGATTTCTCGCGCCACAGCAGTATGATTTTGCTTCGTTCACAACCCCCTCACCCGGCGTATTCCGCCAATGTCGGACAGCGTGCAGCGCCTTCGATAGGGGAATGCTTTCAGGTATGTTATTCCCGCATATTCTTGTTGCTGCCGTATCTGAAGTGAGCGACGGTTTGGTGTGATATTTCTGCAGTGAAGATAAAAATACGCGAGAAGAGCGGCAATGATCTCCAACGATTTGTCCCTGATGCCTTCCTCCATGGCTTCCGGGTGGTGTTTCTCGGCACATACCAATAAAGAAAGAGCGTCGGCAGCCGAATTATTATTTTAATAAAATTTATTATATTATAGTATAATTTTATTATTATTTAAAATATTTTACCCTAACTGTTATCGTCTTTTGCCCATCATAGGCAGCCTTTTTGCAATTATTTCTTGAATTTTAGAAGGGTTACGCCGATATAGAAACCTGTCGCAGGAAAATTGCACCAGTACAAAATGATCAACAAAACAGTTATGCTGAAGGACACAACCAAAACACCTTATCAAGAATCCGTGCTTTCGCCCGCGGGTCAGGCCGTGTCACCTGACTGTTTTTTGCAGAATATTTACGACATTACCCCTGACGGGATCATGGTGAGCGATGCCCGCGGCTACATCGTCAGCATCAACAAAGCGCTGGAACAGATGCTGGGCTTCAGCCGTGAAGAAATCATCGGCAGGCACACGGGCGAAATGTCGCCGAAGGATGAGATATATTTTGAAATCGGTATGAGGATGATGACCGAGTTGCGGACGCATGGTCAGATAAAAAATTTTGAAGCGCACTGGTTTCGCAAAGACGGCACGCTCTGCCCCATAGAGCTGAACATTACCATGCTGCATGACAAAGATGGAAATCGGACCGGATCGGTGGCGATCATCCGCGATATCACCGCGCGTAAAAAAGCCGAGGCGGCGCTGCGCGAACAGGAAGAGCATTTTCGCTCCTTAATCCATATGGCGAATGACGCCATTTTGTTTGTTGACGCCTCCGGTATTATCCGCTTCTGGAACAAGCAGGCTGAAAAGATTTATGGTTACACCGCGGAAGAAGTCCAGGGAAAACCTTTTACGGTTATTATCCCCCCCCATGTTCATGAACTGCATAAACAACAGATGGAAAAATTTTTGCACCATGGCGAAACAGCGTTTGAAAATCGGATCGTTGAGGGAATTGCCGTGCGCAAAGACGGCACCCAGTTTTTTGCTGAGGCGTCGGTGGCAAAATTAAAACTGGGCAATAAAAAACTAATGGTTGCCATTGTGCGCGACATTACCGAGCGCAAACGGTCTGAAATTGAACTGCGCGAAGCCAAAGAGTTCTTAGAGAATGTGTTCAAAACCTCCGGCGATGGCTTGATAGTAACCGACGAGCACGGGTTTATTAAGAAAGTAAACCATAAAATCATATCGCTGTTTGGCTATCGGGAAGAAGAATTGCTCGGCATGCACACCGCCGAACTGTCGCCGAATTATTCGGACTATGTTGCCGGGGGGGCAAACCCGCCCGTTATCGAGCTGTTGCTTGAGAAAGGTTTGGTGGAAAATTATGAGACCGAATATAAACGCAAAGACGGCTCCGTGTTTCCCGGCGAGGTAAATATTATCAGCCTGAAAGACGGCCAGGGCAATCGCATCGGCGGCATCTGTTCCATCCGAGATATTTCAGGACGCAAAGCTGCCGAGGAGAAACTCAAACAAACAAAAGAGCAGCTTGAAAATTTCATAGAATATTCCCTTGATCCTATTTTTATTGCCGACTGCACCGGACGCGTCATTACCCCCAACCGCGCGTTCCTGGAAATGCTGCACTGTCAGGAATGCGACGTTATCGGCAAAACGGTGGACAGTCTGTTTATCGCCGAGCCCGGCACATATGAAACCACCAGCGGCGACCTTATTACCATTGGGGCAGATTTTTTTGCCCAAAATTCCTCCTGGATGGCGCAGCTATTTAAGAATGGAAAAATCCTTAACTGGGAGACCTATTATTTGCACCAAACCGGCAAAGCCGTGCCAACTACCCAGAATATTACCCTGATTTATGACCGCAGCGGCAAGATATCACACCTGTTTTGCATTATTCGTGACCTGACTGCGCAGAAAAAGGCGGAAGCTGCACTGCGCCTGAGCGAAGCCCGTTTTCGGGCAATTGCCGAGTCATCCATAGATGCCATCATCACCTCAGACCCCAGGAACATCCTTATGTTCTGCAACAAAGCTGCAGAAAACATGTTTGGCTACACGCAGGCGGAGCTGCTCGGGCAACCGGGCGACATATTGCTGCCCGAACGGTTCAGGGAACGCAACAGAGCCAGTATTCAGCATGCGTTGCAGACTCAGGAGCTCTATCTCTCGGGAAAACCCATAGAAGTGGTCGGCCTGAGAAAAGACGGCACGGAATTCCCCGCCGAAGCATCGGTTACTACTTTTACGATTGGCAATGACGTATATTTCACCTCAACCATCCGGGATATAACCGAGCGCAAAAAACTGGAAGAAAAAATCCGCCAAAGCGAAAAGATGCAGGCAATCGGCACCCTTGCCGGCGGCGTGGCGCACGACCTGAATAATATTCTCAGTGCGCTGATCGGGTATCCCGACTTGCTGCTGCTGAATCTGCCCGAAGACAGCCCGTTGCGTAAACCGCTGCTGTCGATAAAATCGTCAGGGGAAAAAGCAGCCGCCATCGTGAACGATCTCCTCACCTTGGCACGCCGCGGCGTTCCGGTCTTAGAAGTAGTCAATTTGAATACCCTGATTCACGATTATCTCAACAGCCCGCACCATGAGAAACTCATGAGCTTTCATCCGCAGGTGCGCATAGTTGCCGACACCGCCCCCGACCTGCTCAATGTGGTGGGCTCGCCCGTGCATCTGTCAAAAACGATTATGAATTTAGTTTCCAATGCGGCTGAGGCAATGGCAGAGGGCGGCGACCTTGTTATCGCCACCAGAAATACCTATCTCAACAAGCCGGTTAAAGGGTACGACAGTGTTGCCGTAGGCGACTATGCAGTTCTCACGGTAACCGATACGGGCAGCGGCATTTCTCCCGAGGATTTGTCGCGCATATTTGAACCGTTTTACACCAAGAAAATCATGGGCCGGAGCGGCACCGGGTTAGGTCTGGCAGTGGTCTGGGGAACTGTTCAGGATCACAACGGTTATATCTGCGTTGAGAGTTCGCCGGGTAACGGCACAACATTTACCCTTTATTTCCCGGCCACAAAGGCGCAACAGACGGCGCAAACAGCAAACGTGTCGGTTGACCAGTATGTCGGCAAGGGAGAAAAAATTTTAGTGGTGGATGATGCAGAGTCGCAGCGGGAGATGGCTGCAAGCATTCTTGAGAAACTGAATTATCAGGTTGCAACGGCCGCAAGCGGCGAAGAGGCGCTGGAGTATCTGCAATCAAACCCCTGCGACTTGATTGTTCTGGATATGATTATGGAACCGGGTATTGACGGGCTGGAGACCTACAAGCGCGTGTTATCCATAGCGCCCCAGCAGAAGGCAATTATCGCCAGCGGTTTTTCCGAGACAGCGCAGGTTAAGGAAGCCCAGCGACTGGGCGCAGGCGCATATATCAAGAAGCCCTACACCGTAGAGACAATCGGCATGGCTGTGAAAGCAGAATTAGCCCGATAAATCTCTCCCCCTCATGTTTTAACCCGCAATTCAAAAAGGCTCTATCCAGGACTGAAAAAGCAATGGCCTGTAATCATGACGATTACAGGCCTATTTTTTGCGGAAGCTCGGTGTCGTGAGGTAAAAAGGTGCAGGCCTTTTTAAATGCCGGGAACGCTGTGGGATCGTTTTTCCCCAACTATCTGGAGATACTCTGCCATTCCTAATAAGGATGGGTCTTCACTTACAGACAGTTCTATTGCAGCAAGATTTGAGAATAAAGAATCATCATACGTTGACAGCGTTTGCCATTCTTCCGGCAGTGACTGGACTGCGATGCGATTCCCGTAAACCCTAACCACGGTAATACCGTTTTGCTGAAATAGGTTTTGCAGCTCATGGGGGGTGAAAATTCTGCTTTGCTGTATTCCTTTGTAGGGAACAAAATTTAATGCACCGTTGCACAATTGTAATGCCTTTCCAGGATGTTCTTTTATTTGCCTAAAAGCTAACGGATACCGTCCCAGAACAGCACCCCAGATTTTGCCGTTCGGCTTTAATACACGAGCCAATTCGCTCACTACCCTGGGGGCATCGGATATTGAAATGGGACCATCTTCGCAAAGAACAAAATCAAATATCGCGTCTGCAAATGATAACTTCGTCAGGTCTTCTTCCTGAATCTTTATGTTATTCAACAACCCTTCCTTTTTGATCTTGCGTTCCGCCTGCCGTAACATCCCTTGCGAGATGTCGCATAAAATCACCCTAAACCCCATTTTGGCTAACGGGACACTCCATCTGCCCGTCCCGCCGCCTGCATCCAATATTAATGCGTTCTTGTCTGCAGGCAGATAACGCTTCAAATGCTCCCAGGTTACATATCCATATACTTTCCCCTGGAGTGTTTCTAACCAGTTGTCAAAATCACCAGAAATCTCGTCAAAGACCGCCTTGATTTTTTCTACTGGTTCAGATTTTTCTTCCATAAAAAAACAACCTGTCTCGCGCCCCAACCGCCTCCTCGCGCCGTCTTTCCAGTTTTTTTACATGGCCTCTTCGCTATTTTTTTCTTGTGGTGGGGAACTGTTCATCTATAAAAGCTGCGGCAATGGTCTGCCACACCGGGCTTTACCCTAACAAGTGAGGGACAGACAGAAAAGACGAAATGTATTTACGCCCAGCGGGTAACCTTTTTAAGACTGTCCCTGAGCCATGCAAGCCACACTGGTGGCGGCGGCACAACGCGTATCCCTCTACCACTGTCATTGGATGCCGATGGCAGCGTTCCCTGGCTAAAAACTTCCACCACACGATATATGCAGGCTATGTACATGGTGTCTTTATGGTGAAACCAACCATAAAGGTTGCTCGGATATTGTACGTATTGCCGCTCCTCCTCAGTGAGGTCTGGGTCTGCAGGATCCAGCAAGCAGGGAATGGTTCGAATTTCGGTGCAAAAGTTTGGCTTCCAGAGCGCCAAAAAACAGATCGTGGCAACCGGATTTTCCATCATGTTAAGAAAGGTATGTGTCTCTTTATAGCCGGCGACCCGTATGAGGTCGGGATTTTTACTGTAATATTCTATGGAAATAAGTTTTGTTTTATCAAAATTATCAGGATTTGAATAGAACGCTCCCAAGTAGGCGCGGATCTCATTTGGCTCCATTTCTCGATGGGAAGCAATATAGCTATTCATTTCGATGAGCTTTTCATAGGTGGGGCACAGATGAATTCCTTTCACCGTGTTATTTAAATGGAACAAACTGTCCCCCCTTCCTTTTTTGTTGCCATAGGTTGCAACAACGGGATGATGGGCGCCACCCCACAACACTTCGCCGCCTTCTGCACGCCGTCTATATACTTCGAGTTTTTCCTCTGCATACCATTGGATAAATTCATCATGGAGCTCGCGGATCGGGTATTTTCGCCACCAGTTGTCAACCCGAGCATATACGACACCTGAATGAAGAGAGGGTGCATATACTCTTGTTTGTTTACAATAATCCTGACCCTGAGGGTTTTTGCGCCAGTAATTTTTGTTCGTGGCAAGCGTTTCGGCAGATGAAAACTGCGACCGGAAACCATTCAAAATGGTTGATGCAACAAGGGAAAAGCCTGTCCATTTGAGAAATGAACGGCGTCGATGATTGGTTTTCTCATGCTGTGAATTCATAAGCCCTCCTTTTTGAAAATAAAAAAACCCTTGCCAGTGTATTCACCGGTAAAGGTTTATGTTATGACTGCCGGAAATCATCCCCTTGCCCCATTTCCGAACATAGCATTCTTTCATTGTTGTGATTGGTAATAAACATTATAGGCAAATCATGCGCGGCGTCAACTGAAATATGGGACTTAATGGTGGCTTTTTTATATCACCTGCGTGCTCACTGCTGCGCATAACTCTGTTAATTTCACTTTGACTTGATCCGGGCTATTTTATAAAGTCTCCGCTATCGAATGTGTGGTTGCATAAACGCTAACATCTTCACGCCGCACATGACCGTAAGACCGGAAAAAACACTGTCGAAGTGCCCCCGTTTAAAAATCAATTATGGAGAAATTTGCTGAACTGATCATAAAAAATAGATTTCTTGTGTTGCTCGTTAGCCTGGCAATAACGGCCTTTTTTGCCTATCACGCAACTTTTCTTACCATCAGCACCAACTTTAACGATCTTCTTCCCCAGACCCATCCATACATAAAAATGCACAATGATTTTCGCAAAACGTTTGGCGGCGCTAATTTTCTGGTCATCATGTTATCCGTAAAGAAGGGCGATATTTTTAATCAAAACACGCTGGAGAAAGTATGCTTCATCACCACTGAGCTGGAAGCAATACCAGGTATTGACCGCTACAAGATTCTCTCCCTCGCCTCGCAAAAACTAAAAAAATTGTTCATCACCTCATGGGGCATGAAATCTGAAGCGCTCATGTGGCCTGAGGTGCCCAAAACTGATCAGGAGATGCTGGCACTCAAAGACGCAATTTATTCTAACGAGGGTTATTATGGTTCCTATGTTTCCTTTGATTCACAAAAAACCCTTATCTTTGCCGATTTCTTTGAAGAAACACTTGACTATTCGGTAATCTACCGAGAACTCGAACGCCTGAGGGCCGCAACCGAAGACGAAAACACGACTACGTCGATCGTGGGACATCCTATGCATCTTGGCGTCGTGGCAAGCATGATCAGCACCATGAACTATATCATGGCAGCTACCCTTTTGGTGATTCCGATACTGCTCTTCATGGCATACCGCTCTATCTGGGCAGTGATTATTATTCCTGTTGCCGCGATTGTTTCTGGAGTCTGGGGGTTGGGATTTATGTCCCTCATGGGCTACAACCTTGACCCTCTGGTCTTTGTTCTTCCGTTTCTCATCTCGCTCATGGCGTTTCGTCATTCCCATCAGCTCTACAACCGTTATTATGAAGAATATATAAAAACCAATAACCCGCTATCCAGTGTTCGATCCATTATCCGGCACCTGTTTATCCCCGGTGTGACCAGTATTATAACCGACGCGTTTGGTATTGCGATCATTGCCATAATACCCATACCGATGCTGCAGCGGATCGCAATTGCCGGCGGATTCTGGTCAATCATAACAGTTATCATAGGTCTCGTGCTCACCCCGGTGCTTCTTTCCTATGCGCCGGTTTCGCCGAAGTTTAATGATCACATCAGGAGGCTTCGGCTGAAAAACGACCAGCGTAATGGATGGGAAAACATGTTTGCTGACTGGCTGGGCCGATGGATAGTGGGGAGCGGGCGATATGTTGTGCTGTTCGTGGTGTTTCTGATTACGTGTTTTTCCTTCTACTGGTCACAACAGCTCGTTGTGGGAGATGCAGAGCTTGGCTCCAATTTACTATACCCCGATTCTCGGTATAACCGCGATAGCGTGCGTATCAACCAGCTCCTGCCACTCATTAATCCCCTGTATGTTATCCTTGAGGGAGAAAAGCAGCGGTCGCTCACCAATCGTGATGCAATGATTGACTTGAAAAATTTTGCCTATTACATGGCGAAATATTCCGGTGCCGCCGGTTTTCAGACAATTATTACCCCGTTGATGGCAATGCCCCAGAAATTTCATGAAGACGATCCGAAATGGATGGGGTTGCCTGAGAGCTACCAGGAAGCTGCCAGTAATCTGGTCGGCTTAATGTTTGAAGGCAACCCCGGCGATATGGACAAATACATTGATTACCATATGCGGCTGACCAACATAATTCTTTTTTACATGGACAAAACCGGCCCCACCATAACAAAGGCTCTTGATACGGCAAAAAAATATATCAATGAAATATCGCGGCTGCCAGAAGGCTTTCAATATCGGCTTGCTGGCGGTGTTATTGGAACCGAAGCGGCAATTAACGAGGTAGTTGCAGCAAAACAGCTGCAGACATTGGTCATCGCCCTTTTTGGCGTGTTTTTGTTCTGTAGTCTCGAATTTCAGTCGCCAAAAGCCGGTATCATTCTCACCATTCCATTGATTATTTCCAACTGGATGGCATTTGCCTACATGGCTATTAATCACATTGGGTTGTCTATCTCAACCCTTCCGGTATCAGCGGCAGGGATTGGCATGGGGGTAGATTACGGCATTTATCTGCTGGCGCGCTGCCAGGAAGAAAAAAGGCACAACCCAGCTATCACGCTTAAAACCGCCGTGACGCGCACAATTCAGAGTTATTCGAAATCTATCATTGCCATTGCGGGGACGTTGGTGATAGGTTTGCTGGTCTGGACTGTTTCCGGGCTTAAGTTTCAGGCGCAAATGGGCATGATGTTGGCAGTCATTCTTTTCTTAAACTGCCTCGGCGCAGTATTTCTGGTTCCGGTATTGATTCTGTTATTCAGGCCAAAATTTTTATTATAATTTTCAGGCGAACTCGCGCAACGTTTTTAAACACTTTCCGACCATACTGCGGCATATTCACTGCATGCCTGCTTCTTGCAGCATAGATTTAAAAAAGCCGCGGTGTTCCTGGATTCATGAAATTATCCTGCACATTGGTGACAAGAGACAACTTTTCGACGTCACACATTCCCATTCCCTGTTCCACAGCCTTGTTAATATGACCTATGGACCAGGGGTCCTTGTGCAGCAACGTTGCTCCCACAGCATCAACCGATACCGCATTCGTGCCTGCAATGATGGTATCTAATGGTGTCGGAGGCATCCCGACCCAGAGTCCATATTTAAACCCACCCTGCATAACAGCAACGCTTGCATCAGTTACACACAGGTGTGGCGTCATGACTTTGTTAATATCAACAATATTCTTATCCAAGCCATTGTGATAGATCGCTTTCTCCGGCTCATACATTGCCCCGAACATATTTTTCATATTGATTGTTATGCCGGACCACGGATGAGTTTTTAATACAGGGACACTCACCCTGAAACTCTGGGTGATGATCCGAGACACCCGCAACACTTTTATCGACAGCGGTCTTGGTACCTCGATGTCGTCATACGGACCTTCACTGAGATTTACCAGTTGTATCCCAAAATCTTTTGCCAACCGATAAAGCCCCAGAGCATTAAAAACCTGCGCCGCATCGTTGAAGCTGCAGTCCGCCTCACCAATCACAATGGGGACATGGAAGGCTTTTAATATATCAATGACTGCTTTTATAACCTCTATGTTCGTATGAGAACCAGGCTCACCAGGCACGCCGCCGCACAAGTTCGGTTTTATTAAAACTGATACGTGCTGCTTCACCCCCGTTTCTATAACTGCTTGAAACGGCTCTAATGCCCGGGTTACGGCTTGATGTATGTTTTTATCCTTTATAAGACAAATTTTTTTACCGTCTTCCCGCATATAAAAACCATTATACCGCTATCTGCACAGAGCTGCAAAAGGTTCTAATATTTTAAGACTGTCCTATATTATATATTATGAACAGAAGTTTTACCGTAGGAATAGCAAAGCTCACCGCCTGCAAGGCGGGGGCTTCCCGGAGCTCAATTCATTTTGATACATGCCTCTTGACGCCGCGTACCAGACGGGGCCTGAGAGGCATGAAACCGGTCATTCAGTGCCGATTCATCCCCTATAAGGCAGGATTTCTCGGCACATCCCGGTTAAACTTCACTATTGAAATTGTTGACAATGCAGAACAGATAAACTTATAATTATCATTACTTGTGTAGCAGTGCCTTTTTCGAAAATGCAAAAGCATTTTTAGGAA
>FWPV01002731.1_pt1 | contig 42259 bp, 39 predicted proteins | sample 2228371 | NCBI WGS metagenome assembly FWPV01 (sample SAMEA103939776, study PRJEB20133) | metagenome
CACAAGGTCTTTTTCGGTGATGCGCAGCCAGTCGAGCAGGATGGCGAACCCAACCACGGCGTACAGGTATTTGCTGGCGGCCGTCAGCCCCAGGAAAAGCGCAGAGGCTGCCAGCCAGGCAAGGGGTCCCTTATCCTTGCTCGAGAGGGCGGCGCGTGAGGGTATCCATCGCTTTTTGAACTGGATGTAGCAAAGCACGGCTGCCAGCACGGTGAAGGCAGGCAGGCTTTCCAGCATAATCTGGCTGGTGTACTTGATGGTGAAGGTGTGCAGCGCCAGCAGCAGCGCGCCCAACGGGTTGACCAGTGCCAGCAGGGCCACTTCCAGCGTGCCCAAAATGCCGGCCGCATAACGCGCGTTGTGTTGCTGCCTGAATGGCAGGAACTGCACGGGCGGCGCGGTGGTGGGACGGTCTGGGATGAGCGGCGCTGGGTCGAGCGGGGCAATGGCCAATCCGTACACGATCTTGGCCAGCGGCGGGTGTTCGGGGCGGTAGTTGACATCCATCAGCCCGCGCAGGTCTCCGGACTGGAAAACGAGTGCGTACTCCTGCGCGGCGCGCAGGTAGTCGTCCTCATCGTAGTCCACCGGCAGGCTGGTGATGGCGTTCTCGCGCATCATCCAGGCCACGGCAGCGGCAAAGAGCATGCCGAGAAGATAAAAGGCAATGCGTGTTGAGGACCTCTTCATGCCAGGTTTTCCCTGGAGGGGCGCAGGTCGCGCCATATCTCGTTGAGGATGATGGAAACGGACTCGCCCGCTGCCAGCGAGAGCGGCACGCTAAGGGTCACAATGTACTGCGGCCACTTGGTTGGCCAAATGAGCAAAAAGCCCAGCCCTACCACGATCCATAAAACAAACAGGCGCTCCTTTTTCCACAGGCGCACGAGTCCCAGAGCGGCCGCGATCAGGATGAACGTGTCAATCGAAAAATAGAACACATCCTGTGGGTGCCAGTCTTTGGCCGAGGTCACCAGCCAAACAAACGGCTGGTAAACGGGAAAGGCGTTTTCGAGGACTTCCTGCGCGCTGGTGGAGTAGGTGCGATGAAAAAACAGCGATTCGGTCAGGCGTCCGGCTGGATCGGGCCATAAATACGGGTTGGAGGCGAAGAAAAACACCAGGACCAGTATCCCCCAAATTGGCGCGGTGCGCGCGAAGCGCAGCCATCCTTTGTGGCTGCGCGGGGTGGCGAGCATCCAATCCAGTAGAATGGCAAACCCGACCAGCGCATACAGGTATTTTGCCGAAGCGGTCAGCCCTAAAAACAAGGCTGAAACCGCCAGCCAGGCAAACGCCGATTTTGGGTATGCACGCTCTGGGGCGTCAGGGGTGTTGTACTTGAAGCGCAGGTAGGCCAGCACGGCCGCCAGGCTGGTGAACAGTGGCAGCGCTTCCAGCATGATTTCGCTGGTGTATTTGACGGTCATGGTATGCAGTGCCAGCATGATGCCCGCAAACGGGTTCACCAACGCCAGCAGGGCGGCAGCCAGCGCGCCGAACACAGCCGAGAATTGGCGCGCGGCCTTGCCGATGGGCTCATTGACGGCGGCGAACTGATCTTCGGGCGGGGCATCGCCCAGCAGGGGCAGCATGGCCAGCCCGAACCCGATCTTGTTGAGCGGGGGATGCTCCGGGTTGGCGTTGGTTTGCGTCAGCCCGAAAAGGTCTCCGCTGCGGAAGATTTGGGCAAACTCGACACCCGCGGCCAGGTACGTGCCTTCATCCGAGTCGCGCGGCAGGGTTTCGACTGCTTTGCTGCGCACATGGAATGCCAGCGTGAACACCAGCACCGCGGCCAAAACATACCGAATACCACTAAGAATTTTCTTTTGCATGCTTATCACCCTTTCTTCAATGCCAGAATAGATAGGTATTCAAAAACAATATTGGCCGCCAGTACCGCGGTAATGTCGCCGTGGTCGAAGGGCGGGGCAACCTCAACCAGGTCGAAGCCGATCACGTCCAGGCGGCGCAGTCCGCGCACCAGTTGCAGCAGCTGGTAGCTGGTCAGCCCGCCCACTTCGGGGGTGCCGGTGCCGGGGGCAAAGGCCGGGTCGGCCGAGTCGATATCTACGGTGACGTACACCGGCCCGCTCAGGCGCGGCAGGGCGTCTTCCAGCACGGCGGCGATCCCTCTTTCCATCACGTCGTGGATGGTGATGATGTGCGCGCCCAGGGCGCGGGCGTCTTCGTAATCGTACGCGCCGCTGACCGGGCCGCGGATGCCGATCTGGACATACCCGCCGCGCCGAATCAGCCCTTCTTGCAGGGCGTAGCGAAAGGGCGTGCCGTGGCTGTATGGCACGGACTCAAACTCGGCTTCCCAGGTGTCTATGTGGGCGTCAATGTGCACCACCGCGAGCGGGCCATATTTTTGGGCATGGGCGCGCAGCAGCGGCAGGGCGATGCTGTGGTCGCCGCCCAAGGTGATGAGGGTTGTTCCGGTTGAAATGATTTCGCTTGCGGTGGCGGTGATGGCGTCCATGGTGTGGGTGATGGAGGTGGGGATGACGCTTACGTCGCCGTAATCCACCAGTCTGAGGTGGTCGAGCGGTTTGATGCCCAGGGTGGTGTTGTAGCCCCACAGCAGCAGCGACATTTCGCGGATTTTACGCGGGCCAAAGCGCGCGCCGCTGCGGTGCGAGGTGGCGCTATCGTATGGCACGCCCAGGATGGCAACATCCACGCCGGTCAGGTCGCGGCTGACGGGTTGGCGCATGAAACTGGGAATGCCCATGAAGGGTTGCAGGTTGTCACCAAAAGCGGGGTTATTGTTCATGAGTCCTCCGGGTGCAGATAAAAAAAAGAGCGCAGCCTGCCTGCGCTCTTATCGTATCACAATCGGGGGCTATTCGTCATCATCTACACCGGCCGAGAGGCGTTCGGCTTCGTCGCGGGTGGCCAGTTCTTCGATGAACATGTCAATATCGCCATCCATGACAGCAGGCAGGTTGTATGAGGAGAGGTTGATGCGGTGGTCGGTGACGCGGCTTTGCGGGTAGTTGTATGTGCGTATTTTTTCGCTGCGTTCGCCGCTGCCGATTTGCGAGCGCCGGGCCGAGTCGATTTCGTTGCGGCGCTTTTCTTCTTCGATTTCGTACAGGCGGGCGCGCAAGATGGACAGGGCGCGCATTTTGTTTTGCAGTTGCGAGCGCTCGTCCTGGCAGGTGACAATCATGCCGGTCGGTTTATGGTAGAGCCGCACGGCGGTGGAGTTCTTTTGTACGTTTTGGCCGCCTGCGCCGCTAGAGCGGTATACCTCAATTTCGATGTCGCTTTCGGGGATGTGAATTTCGACATCGTCTACTTCGGCCAGCACGGCCACGGTGGCGGTGGAGGTGTGAATGCGCCCCTGGGCTTCGGTGGCGGGCACGCGCTGTACACGGTGTACGCCCGATTCATACTTAAGTTTAGAGTAGGCGCCGCGTCCTTTGATTTCAAAGGTGATTTCTTTGAAGCCGCCAATGCCAATTTCGTTGGCACTCATGATTTCACTTTTCCAGCCCTGGCGTTCGGCGTAGCGGGTGTACATGCGGTACAGGTCGGCGGCAAACAGGGCCGCTTCGTCGCCGCCGGTGCCGGCGCGAATTTCGACGATGACGTTTTTGTCATCGCGCGGGTCTTTGGGCACCAGCAGCATTTTGATTTCACGCTCCATCTGTTCGATGGCGGGGCCCAATTCGTCCACTTCCATTTCGGCCAGGGCAACCAGGTCGGCGTCTGCGCCGTCGGCGATAATCTGACGGGCTTCTTCCAGGCGTTGCAGGGCGTTGCGGTAGGCGCGGGCTTTTTCGACAATTTCTTCCAGGTCGGCGCGTTCTTTGTTTAGTTCAGCCGCGCGTTGATAGTCGTTGCCCACTTCCATGAGCTGGCGGTTGATCTCTTCGTATCTTTCTTCAATTCCTGCAAGTTTTTCGAGCATTTTTTACCTTAACATTTCATAATTACAATCTGCACAGAACACGAAGTGCGCGAAGAAATCGGCAAACCTCGGGCAACTTCGTACCCTTCGTGGATGATTTGGGTATTGGCGACAAGAAGCGCGGCAAACCTGCGCCGCGCTGCCTGATTATACCACCTGGGTTGGTTGGGCTAAATGTTGACCACCAGTGAAAGCGCCATAGAGAGTACCAGAATGACTGCGATGACGCCAAAGATGATCTGGTTACGGCGCATAGCGCGCTCTTGCGCGCTGGTGGTATGTTTGCGGGGTTTGGACTGTTTGCTTGCCATATTTCTTACCTTATCTTATTGATAGTTTTTTTGGATAGCGTTTCTGCGCGTTTTGTAAGCAGTCTTGAAGGCCTTTTCAAGTTCTTCGATGGAAACGGGCTTGAGCACATAGGCATCTGCGCCCAGGGCTGTGGCTTGCGTTTTTAAGATGTCGTCAGGTTCGCTGGTGAGCATGACCACGGGTAAATTGTCCCAGGCTCTAATGCGGCGTAGAAATTCCAGAAAATCCAGCCCGGTTACATCTTTCATGTTGATGTCTAGAATGATCAGGTTGGGGCGCTGGCCTGCCAGCAGCGCTTCTGCGCCGCTGCGCGCGTTGAGAAAATGCCTGACGTCGTAGTTGAGCATTTTGACCATCAGTGCGATGGCGCGGGTCATCTCTTCATCATCGTCTATGATCCAGGCTGTTTTCATTCCAGGTGGGCCTTTATGTTTTGGGCTACAGATTGAGAAATGCCTTTGACCTGCATTAGTTCTTCTAATGAGGCGCTCCTAATCTTATCCACATCGCCAAAATGTTTCAAGAGGGCTTTCCGTTTTGCAGGCCCCACACCAGGGATGGCGTCTAATTGCGAGGCCAACCCCAATTTGCTGCGCTTTCGGCGGTGCGCGGTAATGCCAAAGCGATGCGCCTCATCGCGGATGCGCTGCACCAGGTAGAGCGCTTGCGAGTGACGCGGCAGCATGAGCGGCTCGGATTTGAAGGGGAAGAAAATTTCTTCCTCTCGTTTGGCCAGCCCAACGACTGGCACTTTCTCGAACAACCCGACGTTTTGCAATACGCTGACGGCGCGCCCCAACTGCCCTTTGCCGCCGTCAATGATAATCAGGTCGGGTAGAAAGGCAAAAGCCTCATCTACTTTGCCGCCAGGAGAGAGGGTCTCTGCTTGCTGGGCGGCTTGCCAGCGTCTGAAGCGCCGCATGAGCATTTCTTCCATGCTGGCAAAGTCATCTGGTTGTCCGGGCTGCGTTTCGATGTTGAATTTTCGGTAAAGGCGTTTGGCCGGAACGCCCTGCTCGAAGACCACCATTGCGCCCACAGTTGCCACGCCCTGGGTGTGCGATACGTCGTAGCACTCAATGCGGTTGGGCGGGGCAGGTAATTGCAGGGCAGATTGCAACTCTGCCAGGGCTTGCTCTTGTTTGTGCGTATCGGCCTGCCATTGGGCGCGCAGGGCGTTGAGGGTTTCGGCGGCGTTCTCTGCGGCCATTTGCAGCAGTTCGTGCGGTTGGCCTTCCTGGGGTACAAAAATTTCTACTTTTTTGCCGCCACGCCGCGAGCGCAGCCACTGCGCCACAATTTGCGCCTCTTCAATTTGCTGTGGCAGCATCACTTGTTCGGGGACGTTGGCGGCTTCCTTGTAAAATTGCTGCACAAAGGCAGCCATTACCTCGCTGTCGGCGGCGTCTTCAGTGCCTTCCAGAATGAAATACTCGCGCCCAATTAATTTGCCGCCGCGAATGAAAAAAATCTGCACGCAGGCTTCGCCATCGGCGCGGGCCATGGCAATCACATCCGAGTCCAGGTAATCGGCGCCCAGCACAATTTTCTGGCGTTCGATGATGGCGCGGATGGCCTTCAACTGGTCGCGCAGGGCGGCGGCTTTTTCAAAACGCAGTTCCTCGGCGGCGTTTTCCATTTCACGTTGCAGGCGTGCTACAATCGGTTCGCTGCGTCCGTTCAGAAAGGACATCAGGTCTTCGATCATTTGGCGGTATTGCGCCTGGCTCACTGCGCCAATGCAGGGGGCGCTGCACAGTTTGATGTCGTAATACAGGCAGGCGCGCTTGTCTTGCCCGGTAATTTCGCGGTCACAGGTCAGGTATGGAAAGACGCGCCGCAGCACATCCAGGGTCTGGTATACAGCCCAGGCTGAGGTGTATGGCCCGTAGTAGCGCGAGCCGTCTTCTGCCATCTGGCGCGTGACGGTCACTTTGGGGTAGGGCTCGCCCCAGTGGATTTTGATGTACGGGTAGCGTTTGTCATCTTTTAGCCGAATGTTATAGCGCGGGCGGTGGCGCTTGATCAGGTTCATTTCCAAAATCAGCGCTTCCAGTTCGGACCCTACGACAATCCACTCAATGTCGGCAATCTCGCGTACCAGGCGGCGGGTTTTGGCGTCGTGGTCGGCGCTGGCATGAAAATAGGAACGCACGCGGTTGCGCAGGTTGACCGCCTTGCCCACATAGATAATTTTGCCTTCGGCGTTTTTCATCAGGTAACAGCCGGGTTTGGTGGGCAGGGTATCCAGAATGCCTTGCAGATGTGTGGAAAGTTCCATGCGCGCAATTCTACCCGATTTGACCATCGCCGACTGTCGTGAGAGCAGGTAAAATAGGCGTCATGGAAGTAGATCCCGTAAGTCTCGACCCCGAAGAGCGCACCAACAAGTTTTGGGCGCTGTTTTCGGCTGGGTTAGGTTTTTTGAGTTTGTGCGCGGCGTTGATGCCTGTTTGCGGCGGTTCGATTGCCCTTTTGGGGCTGGTGCTGGGCTACCTGGGCATGAAGTCGGAATATTACCGCATTGCCATTGTGGGGCTGGCGCTTTCGGGCATTGGGCTGCTGACGGCTATTTTGTATGCCGTGTTCCTTTCAGTGGTTGCGCCGTTGCAATAAGGATAGCTGCGTGAATCTTGAACCCCTTTATCACTTTGCCGTAGACCTGGCCTACCGGGCCGGGCGAATCACCCTGGGTTACTTCAACGCTGGGGTACGTCCCGATTACAAGCCTGACGACACCCCCGTTACCGCGGCCGACCGCGCTGCCGAGCAGTTCATCCGCGCTGAAATCGAAAAACATTACCCTGCCCATGCCATTCTGGGCGAAGAATTTGGCGAAAGCCTCCCTGCATCCGCTCCTGGGTCTGCTTTCCGCTGGATTATTGACCCAATAGACGGCACTAAGTCCTTTATGCGCGGCGTGCCGCTCTACGGCGTGCTGATTGGGCTGGAAATTGAGGGCGTGGTGCGCGTGGGGGCGGCTTACTTCCCTGGCACCGATGAGATGCTCGCGGCTGCCGATGGCCTGGGCGCATGGTGGAACGGCCGCCGCGCGCGCGTTTCAGGCATTGGCAGCCTGCAAGAGGCTTACGTCTGTTATACCAACATTCGCAATATGGCCCGCTATGGACGGCAAGCCGCCTGGGAGCGCATCAATGCCGCTACGTATGCCGCACGCGGTTGGAGCGATGCCTACGGTTACCTGGCCGTGGCGACTGGCCGGGCAGAAATTATGCTCGACCCCATCATGAACGTTTGGGATTGCGGACCTTTTCCGGTCATTTTCCGTGAGGCGGGCGGCTACTTTGGCAGTTGGGACGGGTGCGAAGGGCACACTTACAACGAAGCCCTGGCCTGCAACGCGGCCATCAAAGATGCGCTGCTGGCGCTGATCAACCAGTAATTTTCCCTCTCCCCATTCCTGTCTGCTTCTATCTCTTTGCTACGGCTTTTGCAGCGCCTCGAACAGGGCTGCGCCGCTTAGCCCTTTGGCGCGCACTTCTGCCAGCCGCGCAGGGGTAATCCACAGCCGAATTTCCTCACTGGGCGATTGGAACGTTATGCCAACATAGCCGGGCAGCGGCCCCGGCGTTTGCCCGGCGGGAAATTGCTCCACGGTGCTCAGGGTCGATTCTAGCAGCGCGCCCAGGGCAGCCTGGTCGTCCAGGCTGGGGACAGGCAGGGTGATGTAAAAGTCGGTTTGCATGGCAGCAAAGCGGCTGACGGCGCCGCTGGCAGCTATGCAGTTTTCGCCGTAGGCTTCGGCATAGGCGCTGGCATCGGGCAGGACGTTTTCGCGCAGGGCCGTTTCCAGCGCGGCAGACAGGTCGGGGAGTGATTGTCTGCCCCATTGCCAGGCACAGGGGGCATCGCCGTCAGGGGTAGGGGTGGGGGTGGTTTCTGCCAGCGCAAACGGGCCGGGTAGCGGGTCAAGCGGCAGGGGGCCGCAGGCGGCCAAGAGCAGCATCAGCATCATGGCTGCGCAACGGGCCAGGCAAATGGGGGATGCCTTCATGCAAGTTTCTCCTCAATAAATTTCACTTCTCGAAGAATTTTACCTCTTGTGTCAGATTTCATCTTGTCAGGCATGATTTATGTCACTTGGCTTGTCTGACGTTCTCGGTTATAACTGCGGCGAGGATTAATGAAAAAAAATGACACTCGTAAATATTGCAGACAATCGTTGGGTCACAATTTCTGGCTATGCTGGGGGGCGCGGACTGGAAAGCAAATTGCGGCAATATGGACTGTTCCCTGGCGACCGGGCGCGGGTGATTCGGCGTGCGCCCCTGGGCGGGCCCATTTTGGTAGAAGTGGACGGGCGCGAAATTGTGCTGGGGCGCGGCGTTGCCGATAAAATTTTGGTGGAGCCATAATGCGGTTTGCGCTGGTAGGCCGCCCCAACTGCGGTAAAAGCACGTTGTTCAATCAGGTTGCCGGTTACAAAGCAGAGACCGGCAATTTTCATGGTACCACAGTTACTTTCACCGAAAGCACGGTGCGGGTGGCGGGGCAAGTTATTCACCTGGTAGATTTACCCGGCGCTTATACGCTGGAGGGCAGCAACCCCGCCGAAGCCGAAGCCGGGCGTTACCTGTCCTCGCAAGATGTGGATTTGATAATCAACGTTGCAGATGCCTCGCACCTGTCTCAATCGCTGGAACTGACGCTGGAATTGTTGACGCTGCAGCGCCCGATGATTCTTGCGCTGAACATGATGGATGAAGCCACCCGCCTGGGCATCAAAGTAGATGGCGAAGGCTTATCGCGCGCTCTGGGGGTGCCGGTCTTGCCGTTGGTGGCCAGCAAAGGACGCGGCGTGCGCGGGTTGTTTGTAAAAGCGTTGGAGATTGCCCGTTCGGACGGCATGCATGGGGAACAGCTGGAGGTTTTGGATGCGCAGGCGCGCCACAACCGGGCGGCTGAACTGGCCAGGCAGTTTTCGCAGCGCGGACAACGCGCGCTTAGCCTGCTTGACCGCCTGGATGATGTCTTATTGCATCCTGTTTGGGGTTATGCCGGGTTGTTGCTGATTTTGCTGGCTTTTTTTCAGGTGGTTTATGGGCTGGGCAGCGCGCTCGAAAAACCGCTTTTGGACTTTTTCGATGGGTTGATGAGCGTACTACTCGCGCCTTTAGGCGATGGATTCTTTTATCATCTGGCGCAAGGGGTAATGCAGGGCATTGCGGCGGGCGTGGCCATTGTACTGCCTTACCTGCTGCCGTTTTTGTTGGGACTGGGTTTGCTTGAGGATATTGGCTACCTGCCGCGCGTTGCCTTTTTGATGGACGCGCTGATGCACCGCATTGGGCTGCACGGCAAGGCGATTGTTCCGTTTATTTTAGGATATGGCTGCAATGTACCGGCGGTGATGTCCACGCGCACGCTGGAGGAACCGCGCGACCGCTTTCTGGCTGCGGCGCTGGCAACGCTGGTGCCGTGCGCGGCCCGGCTGGCCGTGGTGTTTGGTCTGGTGGCGTATTATATTGGGCCGATTGCTGCCTTTGGGTTGTATCTCTTCAACTTACTGGTCATCGCCATCACCGGGCGCCTGCTCAGCCGCATGCTGCCGGAAGATACGCCGGGGATTATTCTGGAAATGCCGCCTTACCGCATCCCAACCCTGCGGGCGGTGTTTGCTAAAGCCTGGTTCCGCATTCGTGAGTTTGTGGTGGAAGCCTGGCCGATGTTAATTGTGGGCAGCGGCGTGCTGGCTGCGTTGACTTACTTTCGGCTGGAGGGGGTCATTAATGTGCTGACGCTGCCCGTTACCTGGGTGCTGGGCTTGCCGCCCGAAACCGGGCTGCCGTTGCTCTTTGGCATTTTGCGCAAGGAGCTTTCGCTGGTAATGCTTGGGCAGGCCATGGGCAGCATGGATTTTGGCGCGGTGATGAGCATAAATCAGATGAGAACTTACGCGGTATTTGTGGTGTTTTATGTGCCGTGCCTGGCCACGCTGATGGTGTTGCGCCGCGAATTGGGCAACAAGGGCATGCTCGTTATTGCTGGGCTGACCGTTCTAATTGCCATGTTGGCGGCTTTATTTGCGCGGTTGTTGCTGGTGCTGCTTGGTTTTTAGCCTGGCAGAATGCGCTCTACCAGAAGGTAGAACAGGGCCGTGTTGCCAATGTAAGTCACCATGACCAGAAAACCAGCCGCCAGTTTGCGCCAGAAAGACTTTCCCAGCGACCACTCGAAACCCCATAAGGCAAACACCCCTAGCAGCGTGAGTGGAACGACCAGATACCAGGCGATGTGCGCCACCTGGTCCACATTTTGCGCCATCCAGATAGGAATGCGCCACAGGGTGGCTTCGGCTGTTAGAAAGATTATCGCCGAAGCCAGCCCGGCCAGGTAGGGGGCGCTACGCCCCCTAAAGCGCCTGCCAACGTAGATGATGATAAACAAGGGGATGACCCACATGCCGCCCATAAAGACGGGAATGGGCCCAATGAACGGCGCGCCCGTATCGGGGAAGGTGAGCACGCCCAGCCCGTCGGCTAAAAACCAGTCTGGCAGAATCATCATCAGGCTGAGCGGCAGCAGGTAGACCCATAGTTCCAGCCAGCCGCTGTAATGGACTGCCCGTGCGAAGGCGGGCAGCATCAGGTTGTAGAAAATGACCAGGGCGGTGATTCGCCAGCCGATTGTGGCGACATCTAAGTTTAGAACAAGTAGAACAGTTAACCCAAACAGGAGATGCAGTAAAATCAGGTCGCGGTCGGCGCGGGTAAGGGTGCGTGGCATGGCGGTCGGTTTTTTGAGGGTGTTTTAGCGTGGGATGGAGAACATGACAAAGGCGCTGTCTTCGGCGCTGGTCATCATGCCCATACTGCCGCCATGCAGTTCGATAAGCGCTTCGCAAATGTACGCCAGCATGGCTTTGTCCATGTCATGTTTTTCGCGCGGACGTTCGCCGCTGGACTGAATGGTGAAGTTGACGCCTGCTTCGTCGTCCGTTGCGCCCAGGCTTACCTGCCCGCCATCGGCAATGTGCAGGGCAGCATAGTTTAGCAGGTAGGTCAATATCTGGCGCATGCGCAGGGCGTCGTACCGAATGCTGGGGGCATGCAGGGTGGTATCGGCTTGCAGGGTTTTGGCGGGATTTTGCGCCCGCCAGCGGCTGGCAACTTCATTGATAAGTTCGCCGATGTTGCCTTCGCTTGGGGTTAGTTCAATTTGCCCAATGTTCAGGCGGGCAATATCTACCAGCATGCTGGTCAGGTTGAGCATGCGCTGACCGCCGGTGTGCGCGGTGGTCAGGTCGGTGACTTGCATCTCATTGACCGGGCCGTCAATACCTTTGAGCACCACTTTGGTAAACCCGATAACAGCATTGAGCGGGGTTTTCAGGTCGTGCGAGGCCCAATCCAGAAAGGTATCCAGGTCAAACTTCTTTTCCAGCCGCCATAGCAGGCGTTCTACCTTGTCGCTGTGCTGGCCAGCCAGCGTGCGGGCTTGTTCGGGGCTGATGCGCCGCTGCTGAAGCAGGCGAATAGCCAACTCGGCTTTCATTTCTTCGGGGGTTAGTTTAGATGAGGCAAGTATGTCTTTTGGAATATCGAGGGGCGTTGTGTTCATGATATTTTGCCAGGTTTGGGTTGTACATCTATCGGTTGCGAGGTGTGTTTTTTAAGATGGTTATCATGTCTTGCGTGAGTCTGTTGGTGTAAATTGCGCTTGCCTGACGGAAAACCGACACGCCTGGGGATGGTTATTGCGCATATTTTTGATGGTAACCACACGACAAATTATATTGTAAAAGGCAAAGGATTGTGGCATACTGCCACAATCTTGAAACTTACCATGGAGGCAAACCTATGAATTTGATGACTCTCGTAATGTTTGTGGGTGGGTTGGTTGTGCTTGTTTTTGGCGCCGATTGGCTGGTGCGCGGGGCGGCCCGCATGGCAGCCTGGATGGGGATTTCGCCGCTGGTGATTGGGCTGACGGTGGTTGCCTTTGGCACCAGCGCCCCTGAACTGGCAATTAATGTACAATCTTCTTTGGCGGGGCAACCAGATATTGCCATTGGGAATGTGGTGGGCAGCAACATTGCCAATATTTTGCTTATTTTGGGCATTTCGGCTGTGATTGCGCCAATGGTGGTGCAGCAGCAGGTAGTGAAGCAAGATGTGCCGTTGATGCTGGGAATATCTGTGATTGCTTATCTGTATGCGTTGGATGGGTTGATTAGCACGCTCGAAGGGGTGATGCTTTTTAGCGCGCTGCTTTTTTACATCTGGTTTCTTATTCATCAAAGCCGTACCGAAACCAGCGAGGTGGAGCAGGAATATGCCCAGGAATATGCTGTCCACGAGGCGAAATCGCTGCGTGGCTGGTTGGTCAATATTGGGCTGGTAATTTTGGGATTGGGGATGCTGGTGCTGGGTTCGAATTGGATGGTGGAGAGCGCTGTTGCCATTGCGCGCTGGCTAAAGGTAGATGAATTGGTAATTGGTCTTACAGTGGTGGCGGTGGGCACATCGCTGCCTGAATTAGCAACTTCGGCGGTGGCCGCCTGGAAAGGCGAACGGGATATTGCAGTGGGCAATGTAGTGGGTAGCAATATTTTCAATTTGATGTCGGTGCTGGGGCTAAGCGCCATTATTGTGCCGATTGGTATTCCAGTTTCTGAAACGGCCATTAACTTTGACCTGCCTGTGATGATTGCGGTGGCTTTTGCTTCTTTTCCCGTCTTTCTGGTTGGTGGACAAATCTATCGCTGGGAGGGGGTTCTGTTTTTGGGGTATTATGTGATTTATGTCGCTTATCAGGTGCTTAGTGCTACCAGCAATGCGATTTTGCCAGTCTTCAATCATGCTATGTTGGGCTTTGTGCTGCCCTTTACTATTATGCTGCAGATCATCTCGATTATTTATGAATATCAGATAAAACAACGTAATCAGTAGTAACCTGGCGGCCCTTTTTTAGGCACCGCCCGTACGTTCACATCTGGGCGGAGGAGCGGAGGAGGAGGAATGGCTAGCTAGGCTAGTTAGTATTTGAAATATATTAGATCGCTTTTGTAGGCGCCGCTTGTTAGACCAGTTTGATTAAAATACGAACCGTTATGTAGATTTTCTGCGCATTTGGGCGCGCATTCTAAGGACAGACTATGCCAATTGATGCTTTACTTTTACCGCTCACACTTATTTTGTTGCTTTTAGGGGTTTTTAAGGCGTGGCTGTTTTCGCTGCCAAGTATTGCCAGGTATCTTACCAATCCGCGCGCCGGGTGGGTTTTGTCTCTCATTCCGGCCAGCGCGTTTGGCATGTTGCTGTATGCTACTGCCCAAACGCACGGTAAAGCGATTACTTTTTCCATCCCGTGGATTCCTGCGCTGGGGTTGAACTTCTCTCTCTACCTGGATGGTCTGGCGGCTTTGTTTGCGCTGCTCATCACCGGCATTGGTACGCTGGTGGTCATTTATACCGGCTACTATTTCGATCACGGCCCGGCTGCCAAAGACGAAAAACACACGATCGAATATCGCTTCTTTGCGTACATTCTGCTGTTCATGCTGGCTATGTTGGGTGTGGTGCTGGCCGGAGATTTGATTACACTCTTCCTGTTCTGGGAAGGGACGAGCGTTTCTTCGTTTTTGCTAATTGCGTATAAGTATAAAGACGAGGCCGCCCGTAAGGGCGCGTTCAAGTCGCTGTTCATTACGGGCGGCGGGGGCATTGCTCTGTTAGCGGGCTTCCTTTTCATCATGTCCATCAGCGGCGGGGCAGATTTCAAAACCGTCCTCGCCAGCGGCGACCTGCTGCGCGCCAGCCCGCTTTACCCGGTGTTGTTTGCGCTGGTTGCCCTGGGGGCTTTTACCAAGAGCGCGCAGTTTCCGGCGCACATCTGGCTGCCCGAAGCCATGAGCGCGCCCACGCCCGCCTCATCTTTTCTGCATTCGGCTACCATGGTCAAGGCAGGCGTTTACCTGTTGGCGCGTCTCAACCCGGCTCTGGGCGGCACCGATACCTGGTTTTGGACGCTTTCCATTGTGGGGTTGACCACCATGCTGGTCGGCGCCTACCTGGGCGTCAGGCAAAACGACCTCAAGCCGCTGCTGGCCTACTCGACGATTTCGCAATTGGGCGTGCTGGTTGCCCTGATTGGCCAGGATACCGAAATCGCCTTCAAGGCGCTGGTTATCAGCATTTTGGCGCACGCGCTTTACAAGTCGGCGCTGTTCATGTCGGCCGGCATCATTGACCATGAAACCGGCACGCGCGACCTGCGCAAACTGGGCGGGCTGCGCAGGCAAATGCCGGTCATGTTTGGCGTGGTCTCGATTGCTGCCCTTTCGATGGCCGGCCTGCCGCCGTTGTTTGGCTTTTTGGCCAAAGAAACCCTGCTGGCTACGGCGACACACCCCAGCCTGCCGGAAATTGTGAATGTAATATTCCCCATGACGACGGTGGTGGCCGGGGCGCTCATCCTCTTCCAGGCTGGCATTCTGGTCTGGGGCGTTTTTCTCGCTCAACCGGCCGACCCCAAACACCCCCCGCACGGGCACGACCCCAAATGGGGCTTTTGGCTGCCCCCGGCCCTGCCTGCCTTGCTCTCGCTGCTGGTGGGCATCACGCCGGTCGAGCCGGCTTTCCTGGCCAATTTTCTTGCCGATGCCGCCAAGGCGGCTTTTGGCGAAAAGGTGAAAGTTTCGCTGGCGTTGTGGACGGGCATCAACGTGCCGCTGATTCTCTCCATTGTGGCGGTCTCGCTGGGATTGCTCATGTTCTGGCAGCGTAATCGCATTCGCCCGGCGCTGATGGCCTTTTTGCCCAACCTGACGGTCAACGCCCTGTACGATGCGGTGCTGCGCGGGTTGGATTGGGGCGCGCGCGAGGCCACCTTCTTGCAGCGCGGACAAATCCGTTTTTACATTGGCGTCATGCTGATGACCGCCTTTGCAATGGTGCTCTCATTTGGGGGCGTGCCGATGGGCTTCCTTCAGGCAGATGTGCTGCTGGCCGCGCCTGAGCCCAACCTGCTCTTTGCGGTGCTGCGCATCCTGGCGCTGGTTATCGCCGTGGGGGCGTCCCTTATCAGCATCATCATCCCCAGGGACTTGCACGCCATTTTGGGCTTTGGCGTTTCGGGGCTGGCGGTGGCGGCCTGGATGGCCCTGGAGCCCGCGCCCGATGTGGCCCTGGTGCAGGTGGTGGTGGATATTCTGGTCACCATTATTCTGGTGCTTACGCTTACCATTATCCCGCGCCGTCTGCGGCGTAAAGCCCAGGAATTCACCCGCAACAGCACACGCATTGGTTTGATACGGGATGGCGTCATTTCGCTGGCGATTGGTCTGGTGGTCTTCATGGTTTCTTTCGCCTCGCTCGAATCCCGAAATCGCCCGGCCCCGGCATCGCTGTTTTATGACCAGAACGCGAAAGCGTTGGCTGGCGCAAAAGATATTGTCGGCGCGATTGTGGTGGATTTCCGCGCCCTGGATACCATGTTAGAAATTGTGGTGTATGCCTTTGCCGCCCTGGGCATTTACACCATCATGCACTACACGGTCCGCAAGGCCAGCCAGGCAGGTGAGGTGGTTGAACAGCAGGCGTTACAAAACCCGCCCAACGCGCCGCGCGGAGTGTTTGGCTTTCCTACTTCTTCTTTTCTACACATGCTGGCGTATGCGCTGCTGCCTTTGGGCATCATTCTTGGGTTGGTTCAGGTGTTTTATGGACATGACCAGCCGGGCGATGGCTTTACCGCGGGCGTAACAATCAGCCTCTCGATTGCAAGCTGGTACATCATTTTTGGCTATAACGCCATCAAAGCCAAACTGACCTGGCTGCGCCCGGTGCGTTTCATCTGGTTTGGGTTGGGGCTGGCGTTGTTAAATGCGCTGCTGGGGCTTTTGCTTGGCAATGGGCAACAGGGACGCGGCTTTTTTGCTGTTGTGGATTATGGACGCCTCCTCCACATTGCAGAGTTGCTGCCAAACGGCATCGTGTTCAGCAATGCGCTCATTTTTGAGATTGCCATTTGCCTGGTGGTGACCGGGGCATCGGTCTTGATGCTCGATAATTTGGGTCACCCGACCGAAGAAGACAAAGAAAGTAACGATTTGCTGGTTGAAATTGGTCAAAAATAGATTGGCGAAAAGGGATTGCTATGCTTAACTTACTTACTGCTCTGGCTATTGGTGCAATGTTTGCCCTGGGGGCATTCCAGTTGATGCGCCGCAATATCATTCGCTCAGCCATCGGTTTGATCATCCTGTCGAACGCAGTCAATATGTTTTTGTTCACAGCAGGTGCATACGATGGCATCGCGGCACCCTACTATGGGCACACCCAACAAATCAGCGATCCGCTACCCCAGGCTTTGGTACTCACGGCCATTGTGATTAGCGCGGGCGGTTTTGCTTTTGTGCTCAGCCTGCTATATGTCATTGGTTTTCGCTACAAAACCAGCGATTCGGATGAAATTCAGGGATTACGGCACTAATGGGCTGGCTCGTTTTACCTTCATTCCTTGTTCCATTGCTGGGCGTCATTGTTACCCTCATGGTGCGTAAGCAGCGCCGTTTACAATCGCGCCTGGCGGTTGGGTTTATGGCGGTTGCGCTTGGGTTTTCTTTCGTTTTGGGTTGGCGCGTATTTCTCCATGACGAGATTCTGGCTGTGCAATCTGGGGTGTGGCCCGTACCCGCAGGCATCACGCTGATTGCCGACCCCCTGAGCGTGTTCATGCTGATTATGACCCAAATTGTGCTGCTAATGGGGTTATTGTATGCCACCGGCACGATTGAGAAAGTGACCCAGTACCCTACGTTTTACCCGGTCTTTTTGGGGCTAGGCACGGTTATGAGCGGCGTCTTCTTGAGCGGTGACCTGTTCAACCTGTTTGTATTTGCCGAATTGATTGTCATTAGCGGCGCTGTGCTGACCGGCATGGCCGATGACAAGTATGGCGTGGAAGCCTCCTACAAGTATCTCATCATCAGTACCGTGGGCGCTTTCTTCTTCTTGCTGGGCGTTGGCGCGTTGTATGCTGCGCATGGCACGCTCAACCTGGCGCAGTTGACCCACTCTATCACCAGCCGCCCGCTCGATTCGCTTACCCTGGCTGGTCTGGCATTCTTAACGGCCACGTTCCTTACCAAAAGCGCGGGTTTTCCCTTCCACTTCTGGCAGCCCGACTTCCACACTGCCGCGCCCACCCCGGTGCACGCCGTGCTCTCCTCTGTGGTGGTCAAGATGGGCATTTACGGCTTCTTCCGCCTGACGGTGATGCTCTTTCCAGAATTTGCGTTGCTCAAGACGCTGCTGGTCATTGTTGGGATCATCGGCGTTATTTATGGCGGTTTGGGCGCTGCCGGTACATACAGCGTCAAACGCATGCTGGCTTACTCCACCATGAGCCAGTTGGGATTCATCCTGGTTGGCATTGGCTGGGGTACGCCCCTGGCCCTTTCTGGCGCGCTGGTGTTTGCTTTCAACCATGCGCTGGCAAAAGCCGCCATGCTGATGATGGCTGGGGTAATGGCCAGCCGCACGCCCGAAAAGAGCGCCAGTTTTTCGGCGGTGATTGGCATTGGCAAAGCCAGTCCGGCGGCGGGCATTTTGTTTTTGCTGGGCGGCATGGCCCTGGCAGGTGTGCCGCCGATAAATGGCTTTGTGAGCAAGATGATGATCTTCCTGAGCGGCGTGGAGGCGGGCCAATACCTTTCCCTGGGTATCATCGGCGTCGCCAGCATTATCACGCTCAGTTATGTGGTGCGCGCTTTCATGAAGATATGGTTTGAGCAGCAGCCAGAAGTCAAACCCAAGCAAGGCGACCGAATGCTGGCCCCGGCGATTTTGATTGCCCTGTGCCTGCTGCTGGGCATCTGGAGCGGTCCGCTGGTGCAGGCCGCGGATGTTGTGGTTGCCAGCCTGACCCAGCCCGAACTATACCTTCAGACCGTTGCCGCGTTGCCCCAGGTTAGCCTGCCCTGAGGCTGGATACCACGCAACCGGCAACACTTACCATGAAAGGATAAGACATGGCACGCGTTCAAATTGCTTTGCCGTTATTACTGGTCTACCTGGCGCTTTCGCACAAGCCGGGTGATAACCTTTTGCCAAATCTGGTCTTTGGCGCATTGCTGGCTTACGGCGTCAGCCGGTTGTTGCCTGTGCGCGCTAAACCGTTTGACTGGTCGCGTTTTGTCCCTTTTGTGCTGGGCATTTTTCGATACGCGGCCCTGGTGGTTGTAGATATGTTCAAAAGCGCCTATCAGGTTGCCCGGATTGTGCTTGACCCCAAACTGCCTATTCAGCCGGGCATCATCGCCATCGACTCGGGGTGTAATAGCCAAATGGCTACCGCGCTCAGCGCCCATGCCATTACCCTGACCCCTGGCGAGATGGTCATTGCCATCGAAGAAGACGGCACAATGTTCATCCACACGCTGGATATCAGCCGTTCGGCCGAATATGCCGAAGATGCTCAGGCATTGCGCCGCAATTTGCTCAGCCAGATTGTGCCTTAAGTTTGAGGAGCGGAATAACCCATGGAAGCCCTGAACCAATTTTTAGATAATGCCCTGGTTGTTGCCGCTATGGCGGCGCTGTTGCTGCATGCCGTCATTCTATGGATGGTGAGCTGGCGCGCCTGGCGCGGCGAAAACAGTTTTGACCGTTTGCTTGGGCTCGACCTGACAGGCACGCTGTTGTTGTGCGTGCTGGTGCTGTTTGCCACGCTAAGCGAAATTTATGAACCGCTGCATGTCAATGCCAACAACGTCATTTTCGTAGATGTGGCGTTGGGGCTGGCAGCGCTCAGTTACCTGACCACGATTGCGCTGGCCAAATATATTGTAGATCACAGGATGTTTTAACCATGGCGGAATTTGTTGCGGTTCTACTGAAACTGACAGCCCTGCTGCTGTTGATTTTTGGCATGATTTTCTCCTTCCTTGGTATGCTGGGCGTGCTGCGCCTGCCAGATGTCTATACCCGGCTGCACGCTACCGGCAAAATCACAGCCTTTGGCGCGGTTTTGATTATGGGCGCGGCCGTGATTCTCATGCCCGGCCTGACGCTGTTCAAGGGATTGGTCATCATCATTTTTCTGCTTTTGGCGTCCCCAGTGGTGGCGCATGCCATTTCCTCGGCTGCTTATCGAACGGGCCTGCCAATAGCCAAAGCCCAACGAGATGACCTGAGTAAGGTTTTGCCGAGAGGTACAGGAAAAGATGTTTGACCTGAAACGATACAGAATTATATCTTTTAGCCAGTTAGGAAGCACACGCTAATGGAATATCTGGTTTTGCCGCCGCTGCTCGTCCCATTTGCAGGCGTAGTGATTACGCTTGTAACGCGCCGTTTTCGTCAGTTGCAGGAAAGACTGGCCCTGGGCGTCATTCTTCTTACTTTAGCATCAACCGTTGCGCTGAGCTTTGTGGTGATTAGCCAGGGCGGGCTTTCTATGCAGCCAGGCGCCTGGCCGGTGCCAATTGGTATTACGCTAGTGGCCGACCCGCTGACCGTGTTCATGCTGTTGATGACTCACCTGGTGCTTGCGATGGGTGTGTTTTATGCCATTGGCTCAACCGAAAAGGCCACCCATTACCCTACGTTTTACCCGCTGTTTTTGGGGCTAACCACCGGTCTAAGCGGCGCGTTTTTGACCGGCGACCTGCTTAACCTGTTTGTCTTCACAGAAGTCATTGTGATTACCGGCGCAGCCCTCACCGGCGCGGCGGATGATCAATTTGGTATAGAAGCCGCTTATAAATACATCCTCATCAGCACAATTGCGGCCACGTTCTTTTTGTTGGGAATTGGGTCACTCTACGCCGCTTACGGCACGTTGAATATGGCCCAGTTGGCCGAACTCAATGCCATAACGCCGCTTTCTCCTTTTGCGCTGGCGGGGCTGGCGTTTTTGGCGGCAACCTTTCTCACCAAAAGCGCAGCCTTCCCTTTTCACTTCTGGCAGCCCGATTTTCATGCTGCCGCGCCCACGCCAGTAAGCGCCATGCTTTCTTCGGTGGTTGTCAAGGTGGGCGTGTATGGTTTGCTGCGCCTCACCAGCCTGCTGTTTGCTGAAGTGACATTTTTCCAGCCGCTATTGGTCGTGGTGGGCGTGCTTGGGGTGGTGTATGGCGGTTTTGGGGCGGCCGGCACGCACAACCTCAAGCGTATGCTGGCCTATTCCACACTGGCGCAGGTGGGTTTCGTTTTGCTGGGGCTGGGGTGGGGCACGCCGCTGGCCTTGGCGGCGGCGCTGGTGTTTGCGTTCAACCATGCCCTTATCAAATCGGCGATGCTTATGCTGGCCGGGGCTATGGCCAGCCGCGCTTCCGTCAAGTCTGCCTCGTTCAAGGTGGTGATTGGGGTGGGTAAGTACCATCCCCTGGCTGGCGGCTTGTTCTTGCTGGGCGGCATTGCCCTGGCTGGCATCCCCCCTACCAACGGCTTCATAAGCAAATTGCTCCTGTTTTGGGGCGGCGTGGAGTCGCAAAATTACCTGTCGCTGGCAATCGCCGGGGTGGCCAGCATTCTGACGCTCACTTACGTCATCCGCGCCTTTATGAAAGTCTGGTTCGAGCCCAATCTGGAAATTAAGCCCAAAACGGGCGACCGCTTGCTTGCGCCCGCCCTGCTGGTAGGAATTAGTCTGCTTTCAGGCATTTGGCCTCAGCCGTTGATTGCGCTGGCGCAATGGACGGCCGACTGGCTGGGCAGCCCCTTAGGCTACATCCAACTGGTGATTAAGTAGCAGGTAATTTGCTTTTCCGGGATGGCACGTTTGCCTGCTACTTGCCCTGTTTCAACCGCCCGCGCAGTTTTTCGGCGACGGTGCGCAGTACCTTGATGCGCGCATAAAACTTGTCATTGGCTTCTACCAGTGTCCAGGGGGCGTTGGGGGTGCTGGTTTTCAAAATCATCTCTTCGGCCGCGGTGATGTAATCTTCCCATTTGCTGCGGTTGCGCCAGTCTTCGTCGGTGATTTTCCATGACTTGTAGTTGATGGCTTCGCGTTCTTTGAAGCGGCGCAATTGCTCATCTTTGCTAATGTGCATCCAAAACTTGAAGATGACTGCGCCAAAATCGGTCATCTGACGCTCAAACTGGTTGATCTCGCTGTAGGCGCGCTTCCAGGCTTCTTCGCTGCAAAAGCCTTCCAGGCGCTCTACCAGCACCCGTCCGTACCACGAGCGGTCAAAAATGGCAATTTGCCCCTGGGCGGGCAACCGCCGCCAAAAGCGATAGAGATAATGGTGCTCTTTATCCTCGCCGCTTGGCGCGGCAATAGGCCAGACCACATAGCCGCGTGGGTCAATCTTCTCTGTCAGGCGTTTGATTGTGCCGCCTTTACCAGAGGCGTCTTGCCCTTCAAAGACAATCACAACCGGTACTTTTTGCTGGTAAACCTGAAAACCCAACTGATGCAGGTCAGCCTGCAAGACTTTTAGCCACTTATCATATTCCTTGCGCGGCATGGACAATGAAAGGTCGAGGCGTTCAAGCATTGACAGCTCCTTTCATTTCCTCTCTCTCCGAGAGCGGCGCTTTCGCTTTTGGCCCCACACTGGGCGGCAGTCCCAGGCGCGCCTCTAGCGCCAGAATGATACTTTCTAAAACCTTAATGCGCGCATAATAGCGGTCGTTGGCTTCGACGATAATCCATGGCGCATGCGGCGAATCGGTGCGCACCAGCATATCTTCTACGGCCTGGGCAAATTTGGCGTAGTTTTTGTGCTGCAACAAATCGCTTTCGGTCACTTGCCAGGCGGTTAGTTCGTCTTTCAATAGTTTTTTCAGGCGCTTGTGTTGCTCTTCTTCGCTGATGTGCAGCCAGAATTTGATAATCACTGTGCCATCGGCCGCTAACTGCTCTTCAAACTCGGCAATATCCTGGTAGGCTGCCTGCAATTCTTTTTTACCAATCACCTTGTTGATGCGGTCGGAGAGCACGCGCTGATACCAGGATGTATCGTAAGCCACAATTTGCCCATAAGCCGGAATTTTGAGCCAGAAGCGCCACATCCAGGGGTAATGTGTTTCCACGGTGCGCGGCGGGGTAATGGGCACTACCCGAAAACCACGCGGGTCCATGCGCTCGGCCAGCAGGTTGATGATGCGTCCCTTGCCGGTGGCCGACCAGCCCTCGAAGACAATCATCACCGGTACTCTGGCGTTGAAAACTTCGTGTTCCAGTTCATACAGCCGCTGTTGCAGGGGGCGCACGCGCTGTTTATATTCTTCACGCGCCAGGCGCAAGTCCAGGTTGACATATTCGAGCATGGATGGTCCTCCTCACTTATGGCGTTTGGCTGCCAGAATCCCACCATTTTGAAAGGTGCGCTTTGGGGCGCAAGGGCTGGTCGGCATAGTGGGATACATCATTGAACAACATCAGGCGCGCGCGGGTGGCATCTTTGAAGTCCAAAATATTCAGGCAGGCGGGGGCCTGGTCCAGGCGGTCGCGGTAGCCGCGCGCATCGAACCCCAGCAGGCTGCTGATGATGAGACGCAGCGTGGCCTTGTGCGAAACCACCAGCACGTTTTTCCCCTCGTTTTTGGTAACAATCTCGCGGATAACCGGCAACGCGCGGGCCAGCACGCTGAGGCCGCTTTCACCGCCTTCGGGCGCAAAGGTGAACGGGTCGGATTCCCACAACGCATACTCACCCGGAAAGCGCGCCTCAACCTCCTGGCGGGTTAGCCCTTCCCAGCGCCCGTGGCTGATTTCGCGCAGCCCATCGCAAGAGATGACCTCCAGCCCGTGCGGGCCCGCCAGGATGCGGGCGGTTTCCATGGCCCGACTAAGCGGGCTGGCATACACCGCGCTGATGTTGTCATCAGCCAGGCGCATGGCCAGGCGTTCGGCTTGCATGCGCCCTTCGTCCGAAAGGTCAACCCCTACCGCGCCCGAAAAACGATTTTCGGCCGAAAGTTGTGTTGCGCCGTGACGCACAAGGTAAAGCCGGGTGGTCATACGCCTCAGGATCGGTTGGTATAGAGCGCCACCAACGCCGCGCCAATGGCTTGTGAAAGGTCGCCCAGCGCAGCGGGCACAATCGTCAGACGGGATTGCTGCGCAGGCCACAGGTAGGGGTGAGCGGTTTCGCGCACAATGCGCAGGTAACGCTCACGGAATGCCTCGCTGGTCGATTCCGGGTCCATCAACCCGCCGCCGATGACTACAAATTCGGGGTCTAGCGCCATAGCCAGCATGGCCACATGCAGCCCCAGCGCTTTGGCCTGAAAGTCGAAAATTTCCTGGGCCAGTGGGTCGCCTTTTTGCGCCAGCCCGCGCAATGCAAAGGCCCGCTCTTTGGGTGAGCGTGTTGGGTCGTTCAGTTCGTGACCGGGGTATTTGGGCAGGCGCTCTTCCAGCAGGTAGGGGATGCCCGACAAGGTGGTGTACACTTCTACGCAGCCCCAGGTGCGCCCGCAGCCGCAGGGGTAGGGTTTGGCATCCAGCAGGTGCAGCGGCGCGGGCATGTGGCTGGCTTCCATCCCGGCCAGGGTGTCGCCATCCAGCGGCAGGCCGTGCGTATCCACATAAGCGCACCCCAACCCAGAGCCTGGGGCCAGCATAAGCACAGTTTTTTTGGTGTTGCCGCGTACATGATGCGCCTCGGCCACGCCGCCGTAGTTGCCATCGTTGCCTACCGCCAGGGGCAGCGCCCGTCCGGCCTGTTGGGCCAGCGCCGCGCTGAACTGCGTGTGTACATCCCAACCCTGAAAGGCTTCGGGCAGGTTGGCGGCCCGGTCGAGCACGCCATAACGCGAAAAGACACCCGGCACGGCCAGCCCCACGCCTTGCACGTCGTTCCAGGTCAATTCATTCTGGCGTAAATATTCATCAATGGCGGCTACCCAGCCGTTGACCACGGCCTGGGGCCCGTTTTGCGCGTCGGTGCGGCGCTGTAACAGACGGGTCGAGACGGGTGTGCCGTCGCGCCATACGCCGCCCACTTTCGAGGTGGTTGCGCCGCTATCTACACCGATGAAAACTGATTTACTTTCCATAAAAAATGCTCTCCATTGGGTGGCTTTAATGAATCAAGTATAAATCGGATTAAGGTTTTTGGGTAATTGTCTGCACGATAGACCGCAGACCATAAGGCGCGCGGTGCACAGATTTTGGGTATAATTCCCCCCACTTCAAACCCATTCGGAGCAAGCATGACTAACAAAAAATTCACCGGCAACGAAATTCGCCAGACGTTTATTGATTTCTTCGTCGCGCGCGGGCACACGGTAGTGCCGTCTATGTCGCTCGTTCCGGGCGGCGACGCCACCTTACTTTTCACCAATTCAGGCATGGTGCAGTTCAAGGATGTCTTCCTTGGCACCGACAAACGCCCCTATACCCGCGTCGTTAACTCGCAAAAGTGTATGCGGGTGGCAGGTAAGCATAACGACCTGGATGACGTTGGCCGCGACGATACCCACCACACTTTCTTCGAAATGCTGGGCAACTGGTCGTTTGGAGATTATTACAAAAAAGAGGCCATTGCCTGGTCGTGGGAACTTTTGACCGAGGTGTGGGGCCTGCCCAAAGACAGGTTGTATGCCACCTGCTTCAAAGACGACAAGGGCAATGTGCCCACCGATGAAGAGGCCGCAGAAATTTGGAAACAGCAGCCCGGCTTTGACCCAAGCCATGTGCTCTACTTCGGGCGCAAAGAAAACTTCTGGCAGATGGCCGAAACCGGCCCCTGCGGCCCCTGTTCCGAAATCCACATTGACCTGGGTGAAGAACGCGATAACTTGCGCGGGCAACCCCATCGTTGCGGCGTAAACGGCGAGTGCAACCGCTTTTTGGAGTTGTGGAACAACGTCTTCATCCAGTATAACTTGTTCGAAGATGGTCGCCTGGAGCCCCTGCCCGCCAAACATGTAGATACGGGCATGGGTTTCGAGCGCATTGTTTCCGTTTTGCAGGGTGTCGACTCAAACTATAAAACCGACCTCTTTCAGGGCGCGCTGGATGCCCTCTCCGAATTGACCGGACGTACACGCGAAGAAATATATGCCGACTTTACCCCCTACCGCGTGATTTGCGACCACGCTCGCTCGGCCGCGTTTTTGATTGCCGACGGTGTGGTGCCCGGAAACGCCGGTCGTAACTACGTCTGCCGCATGATTATCCGCCGCGCCGCCCGCTTTGGTTCTAAGATTGGGCTTAACAAACCCTTCTTGGCCAAAGTGGCCGATGCCTTCATTGCGCAATACGGTGGGTTTTACCCCGAACTGGTCAAGTACCGCGAAGAAATTTTGGACAGCCTCACCCGTGAAGAAGTGCGCTTTGCCCGCACAATCGAAGCAGGCACAGCCCGCCTGCAAACCATGCTCGATTCGCTCAAAGCGGAAGGGCAAACTGTGCTGGATGGCCGCCTGGCTTTTGACCTGTACGCAACCAATGGCATGCCGCTCGAAATCAGCCGCGATATTGCCCGCGAGCAGGGGATGGACGTAGATGAAGCCGGCTTCCATGCCGCGCGAGAGGCGCACAGCCTGGCTTCGGGCGGCGGCAAGGCCATGGGACCCCTGGGCGGCGAAGACGCCGAATTTTTCTCAGGCATCCTCAAAGATTTGCAAGCCCAGGGCAAACTGGGCGCTAAGGGCGTCGAATATGACCCCTACAACAGCCTGCAGGTCAATGCCGAAGTGCTGGCAATAGTGGTAGATGGGCAGACGGTTACCGAAGCCCAATCAGGCGACCGGGTAGAGATTGTGTTGCCACGCACCGGCTTTTATCTGGAGTCGGGTGGGCAGGTTGCGGATACGGGCGTGATTCGCTCCCTGTTGGAAGAAGGCGGCTGGGAAGTGGAAGTCACCGATGTGCGCCGCCCAGCCGCAGGCATGATTGTGCACATTGGCGAAGTGGTGAGCGGACGCCCCAAAGTAGGCGACAAAGCCATTGCCCAGGTAGATTATGCCCGCCGTCACGACATCATGCGCAACCATACGGCCACGCATCTCTTACATGCAGCCCTGCACCAGGTGCTGGGTGAGCATGCCCGTCAGGCCGGTTCGCTGGTTGCCCCCGATCATCTGCGCTTCGACTTCAACCACCCCGAAGCCATGACCCCCGAACAGATTGAACAGGTCGAGCGTCTGGTCAACGAGGCCGTGGCAGCCGATATGACCGTTATGCCGCGCATCAAGCCGCGCGAAGAAGCCATTGCCGAAGGCGCTATGGCGTTGTTTGGCGAAAAGTATGGCGAAGAAGTGCGCACCATCACCATTGGCGACCCCGATGACCGTTACTCTTACGAGTTGTGCGGCGGCACACACCTGGAACGCACCAGCGACGTAGGCGCGTTTTTCATCGTGAGCGAGAGTTCGGCTGCCGCAGGCGTGCGCCGCATCGAGGCGGTGACCGGGCGCGGCGCATATGCCCTGGCTGTGCGTCGTTTCAAGGCGCTCAAGACGGCGGCCGGGTTATTCAACACCAGCCCAGAAGATGTACCGGCTAAAATCGAAGCGCTGCAAAATGAATTGACCGCCGCGCGCAAACAACTGGCCGCTTTGCGCGTCGAACTGGCGCTTGCTTCCTTCAACCAGCAGTTAGATGCAGTGGCGAACGTGCAGGGCATTTCACTGCTGGCAACCAGCATGAGCGGCGTGGATAAAGACACCCTGGGCAAACTGGCCGATAAATTCCGCGAGCGTTTTGCCGAAAACGGCGTGTGCGTCATTGCCTCGGTCACGGGTGAAAACATTACCGTCATGTGCACTGTGACCCAAGACCTGGTCAAGCGCGGCATTAAGGCAGGCGACCTGGTGGGGCATGTCTCGCGTCAGTTGGGGGCGGGCGGCGGCGGCGCGCCGCACCTGGCCTATGGCGGCGGCAAAGATGCCAGCAAACTGCCGCAGGCCCTGGCCAGCGTATCCGATTGGCTGGCAGACAAAGCAAAGTAACCTGATGAAGTAAATTAACGTCAGTTTGGGTAACCGTCCCGAAGGCTGATTTGTGGCTTGCGTCACGCGCGAAGGGAAGCCTTCGGGACGTTGAAGAGCCTATCCCGAAATTAGACAAGACCGGGCGAAATTGCCCGGTCTTTTTTGTCTGGCGCGCCGTATAATGGTTTCAGCGCATTGTGATTCCCAAAGGAGTGTACTCATGAAGCAGCCTCTTTCCCGTCTTGTTCTTGTGCTTGTTATTCTTCCCCTTACGCTGGCATGCAACTTTGTCATGCAGCCTTTCAACCAGGCCCAGGATGCTGCCGCGACCATCGAGGCGCTGGCAACCATCATGCCCGTCGAGACCTTGTCTGCCATGCCTACCGCCATGGGAGAAATTTTCCCCACCCTTGAGGCCGGTATGACCGCCATGCCCGACATCCCTGGCATGGGCGATTATGGCAACCTGCTGGACCCCATTGGCGAGCCCGTAAAAACCTGGCGCGATATTCCCGTGATGCCCCAGGCTGTAGCCGGGCAGGAATTCCCCGATGTGTTCACATACAGTTACCGGGTATTGGCGAGCATGGATGAAGTCACTCAGTTCTATGAGCAAACCCTCAAAGACCTGGGCTGGCAGAGCATGTTCTCCATGCCATCTTCGGGCGAGGGCGCAATTTTGATGTACACCAATCAGGACGCAACGCTCATCATCACAATTTCATCAGCGCTTGGGAAAGAGGGTCTGGTGGTGATGTTGCAACTTCCCCAGTAAAACAACGGGCGTGGCGAAATCCTGGGCTAGCGGATAATTCTACTGCTTCTTTTGTGGGACAAACGCTAGCGTTTGTCCTACCTGTTGATATCAATATGCTCAATGCAGGGTTTCCAATAACCCTTGATTTTTCCATTCCCACAACAACATACGCCTGTGGGCGCGGGTATAATCTGGGGCAATGAAAACCCAACTTATCCCGCTAGAGACGCACGACGACCTTGTTTCGATTAAAGACAAAATGACATGGAGCAAAACACCGCGCATTTTGCTGGTGTGGCCCATTCGTCAACGCGTCAATTTACGCCCACTCGACCTCAAACTGCTGCAACGCCACGCTGCCGCACTGGGCGCGCAGATGGGATTAGTCACCACAGATGCCCAAATCAAAGCCACAGCGCGCGCGCTCGGCATTCCCACCTTCAAAACATCTTCTCAGGCGCGTAAATCTGGCTGGCAAGCCGCGCCACGCCCCGGCATTACCCGGCGCATTTCGCGCGAATCCGTTTTTGCCAGGCGAGCGCAGGCGTATCAGGCAGATCCGTTGGCATTACGTCACCCGCTTTGGCGTCTGTTGGTCTTTGGGTTGGGGGTGCTGGCCGCGCTGGCGGTGGTGCTCATCTTTGTCCCCGCGGCCGAAATTACCCTTACGCCTGCTATTGACACCCAAACCCTTACCCTGCCCGTCAGCGCCGCAGCCGATATAGACACCGTCTACCTCTCTGGCAGCATGCCCATGCGCGCCCTCACCATCCAGGTCGAGGCAGAAGCAACCCGCCTGAGCACCGGTCAGATCAATGTTCCCGACCAACCCGCCGAAGGGCAGGTGACCTTTGCAAAAATTGTGTTTGGCGCAGTCGCTATACCGGCAGGCACGGTCATTCGCGCTGCCGATTCAGACGGCATGCGCTTTGCCACGCTCGAACCCCTCAATTTGCCCGAAGGTGAAAACCAGACCGGCACAGTTCCCGTCCGCGCCCTGGCGCCTGGCGCGCGCGGCAACCTGCCCGCCGGGCAACTGACAGCCATCGAAGGCGGGCTTGGACTGTTAGTCACCGTAACCAACCCACAGCCCACCACAGGCGGAAGCGATACGCCGCGCCCCACCCCGGCCTCATCCGATGTAGATTTGCTGCGCCAGCAATTGTTGCGCCGTCTGGCTGACCAGGCCCAAACCAGCCTCAGGCGGCAACTGCTGCCCAATGACCTGCCTTTCCTCGACACGCTTACCCTGGTGCGCATTCTGGAAGAAAACATCACCCCCGCACCGGGCGAACCGGCGCCTTTTTTCACCCTTCGCCTGCGCGCCGAATACCAGGTCAACTACGCCGCTGCCGCCGACCTCGACGCCCTGGCCCGCGCCGCGCTGGATGCCGCGCTGCCGCCTGGTTACGCCCCCCTGCCCGAAACGCTTCAAATTCACATCGTTGAACAACCTGTTGCGTCATCTGGCGGCAGTGTGCGCTGGCAAATGCGCGTCAGCCGCCAAATGCGCACCCGCATTGACCCGGCTGAGGTGATTGACCTGGTGCGCGGCCAGGCATTGGCAACCGCCCGCCAGCGCCTTGAATCCACTTTCCATTTAGCCAGCCCGCCTCAAATTGACATCTGGCCTCAGGCCTGGCAGGTCTTGCCCTACATCCCATTCCGAATAGAGGTACGCTAAATGCGCATTCTGGCTGTTGACCCCGGAGAAAAACGGATTGGCTTAGCCATAAGTGACGAAAGCGGCGTCATCGCCAACCCCCTTATGGTCATTACGCACGTTGCCCGCCAGGTAGATGCCGCCCGTGTCGCTCAGGTAGCCTCGGAGCATGGCGCGCGTCTCATTATCATTGGCCAATCTTTCGACGAAGATGGCAACCCCAACCCGGCCGGGCGGAGCGCGCTCAAATTTGCACAGGCCTTGCGCGCCCAAACCGACATTCCCATCGAAATGTGGGACGAGAGTTTTACCACCCACGATGCCCGCGCCGCCCGCATTGCTATGGGGGTTTCGCGCCGCAAACGGGCTGGGCATCTCGATGACCTGGCCGCTACCGTCCTCCTTCAAGATTATCTCGACTCCAGACCAATCCGTTCATGAAAAAGTTGATACTTGCTGGTTTTCTGATCTTGCTGTTGCTGGGCTGCCTGGTAGGCGGCGCAGTGGCTGTACCCATTTACGCTGCTGAGTTATATGGCCCGCCTGGGCGCTATCTTTCGGATGCGCAAATTTTGCGCTATGCGGCTGCTTTGCTCTGGTACGATGGTCTGCTCACCGCGCCGCGCGACCCCACAGGGCAAACCGTTATCTTCGAAGTGTTGCCCGGCGAATCGGCGGCGCAGGTGGCCGCGCGCCTGGAGGCGCAAGGGCTCATTCGCAGCGCCGATGCCTTTCGCACTTACCTCATCTACAGCGGCATGGATCTTACCCTTCAGTCCGGCCGCCATGACATCAGCCCGGCGATGTCTGCCATAGAGATTGCCCGCGCCATGCAAGACCCCACGCCCACCGAGGGTGTATTAGTGGTGCTGCCTGGCTGGCGCATGGAAGAAATTGCGGCCGCATTGCCTACATCGGGGTTGGCGGCCGCCCCCGAAGACTTCTTACGCGCGGCGGCTCATCCACCCCGTGTGCTGGATTGGCTGCCTGCCAGCGCCTCGGCTGAGGGGGTGCTTTTTCCGGGCACATATCGTTTGCCGCGCGGCATTCCGGCAGAAGCCATTATAGAAACCATGATGAAAAACTTTGCGCTCTACCTTAGCCCCGAACTAAAGCAGGGTTTTGCTGCTCAGGGGTTGAGCGTTTATGAAGCTGTGATTCTGGCTTCGATTGTGCAGCGTGAAGCGGTGCTGGATGATGAAAAACCCCTGATTGCTTCTGTATACCTGAATCGCATACGCAGCGGTATGCGCCTGGAAGCCGACCCAACCGTGCAATATGCCCTGGGGCGCGGCCCCGATGGCAACTGGTGGAAAAGCCCATTGTTCCTCAGCGATTTGCAGGTTGCTTCTCCTTACAATACCTACCTCAACGATGGGCTTCCACCTGCGCCCATCGCCAACCCGGCGCTATCTGCTTTGCGGGCGGTGGCCTTCCCGGCCCAGACGCCGTACTATTTTTTCCGTGCAGCATGTGATGGCAGCGGCCGCCACAACTTTGCCGAAACATTCGACCAGCATTTGCAAAATGGTTGCCCATAATGCCAGGCGGTCATTTGCGTAAAAAGCGCGCTACAAGCAGCATAATGATGCCGGTTGCGCTAAGGCCCGCCGCCTGAATGCTGATTGGGGCCAGCAGACCGCCAATGATTTCAACCAGAATCTGAGTAATGAGGGTATGCAGTTCGGGCAGGGTGACGGGCGGCAGGTTTTCTGCTAGCAGGCTTTGCACATAACCAGCGAGCAATGGCAGCCCCAGCGCACTGACGCCCAGCGCCAGCGCCCCCGCAATGGACAGCGGCCCGCCCCACCATACCAGCCAGGACTTCCAACCCCGCACAATTACCCCGCTGAGCGCTGCCAGAAAAAGGAGCGGCAAAATCCACAAAAAGCGCAGTACCGTTCGGGTAAGGGCGATTAACTGGCTCAGGCTGAGCCTGCCCAGGGTGGGCATTTCCCCTAACACGGCAAAATCGGGCAACAGTGCGGTCTGCGTGTTAATGCCCTGGATGATGAGCGGACGGAGCAGCAGACTGATTTCTTCTGGCGGGCTGCATACGAACAAGTCGCGCGGGGTTTGTCCGGGTATAGTCAGGTCGAGCGCCAGGCGGGTTACTTGATCGTCGTTGCAGGCGGGTTGGCTGTTTATGGATTGTAAAATGGCCTCGGGGCCGCGTTCAACCAGTCCGCGCTTTAGCCAGTCGAGCGGGATGGTGAGCGTGGCGCGTGTGCCGCTCGCGTAGTCGAGCGCATCTTGCAAAAAACGGTCGGTGATGGCGCGCAATTCACCGGGGGGCGTCAGGCGTATCAGCAGGTGTTCAATCTGTTCGGGCGAAAAGATGGCAAATAAGGCTGGCGCGGGCGGCGGTGGGGCAGCAATAGATGGGGGCAGCCCAAACTTCTCAAAGCACGCCTGGGCTGCCTTGACTTGCGTTGGGGTAGGGCGGCGTGCATTGCGGGCAATGGCTTCTGTGGCAGCGCTGCCTAGCGTTACATCCAGGCAGGCGCGTGTTGGCAGGCGGGCATTGGGGATGCGGCAGGCCAGGGGATTATCTCTGCACAGGTTGTAGGTGGCGGCATAATGCAGTTGCCGGGCAAGCAGGGCGGGCAGTCGGTCGTAAAATCCGGCGGCATCCAGGGCTTGCTGATAGGTCTGTGCGTTGAACAGGCGTGCTTGCAGGTTGACCAGTATGAGCGTGGGAACGGCTGTAAACACGAAAAGCGCCGCCAGCGAAAGGGCGGAGAGAAGTTGCGCGCGCAGTTCGCGGCGGCGCTTTTTAGACATGTTTCCTTCGGGCAGCATACTAGCGCGAGACGATTTCGATGTAGTCTTTGACTTCGGTCTGGTTGGTGTGCGCGCCGAGCAGGGCGGTCAGTTCTTCGAGCAGGGCGGCTTTTTTGATGGCGTCTTGACGGCTCCAGGTGGTGCTTTTGATTTCCAGGTAGTACCCCAGGTTGGGTTGGCGCACTTCATCCAGGTTGATGAAAAATTCGAGCCCTTTGTATTCAATGCGCCAGCGCTCGCGGTCTTTTTCGATGCTTGTTTCGGTCTGCGGCTTGAAGTATTCGCGGTAAAAGCGCAGGCTGTGGGCGGCAGGGGCAAGGTAGCGGCTGCGCGAGAGCAGCACATCGTGCCCAAAGCGGTCTTCGCGGGCTGGCCCAATCAGCGTCAGGCGCGCGCGCGTGTTGGTTACCTTGCCTTTTGCATCCACAAAGTCATCTTCGCGGTAGCGCAGGTATCCTTGCGATGGGTCGTCGAAGCCAAAATAGGTATCATGTTGCTGGTAGTGGCGGGCGTAAATGATTTTGAAAGCGGGGTTTTTGATGGCTTCGCGCACGCCGTTGGGGCTATCCAGTTTTATTTTTACCTGAATTTCAAAACTCTCTTCTTCGCTTGAGCCGCCCAGGGCAATTAGTTTGGAGAGTACGGATTGCTCGCGCGCCATCAGGAAGGCGTCTATCTTTTTGGCGTAGTCCGCGGCGGCTTCGAGCAGGGCGGTTTCATCCAGCGTGAGCAGGCTGCGGTTGCGCATCAGCCACTTGCCGTTGACCATGACGTCGGTGACATCGGTGGATTTGGCAGCGTAAACGATTTGCGCATAGGGGTTATTGGCATCGCGCCGGAAGCGCGGGGCGTTGTGCAGGGGCGAGATGTCTACCAGAATCAGGTCGGCGCGTTTGCCGGGTTCCAGCGAGCCGGTGATGTGCCCCATGTGCATGGCTTGGGCCCCCAGGCGCGTGGCCATGGCCAGGGCCTGCCGGGCGGGGACGCTGGTGGGGTCGTTGCTGCTGTTTTTGGCCAGGATGGCCGCCAGGCGAATTTCTTCGAACATGTCCAGGTCGTTGTTGCTGGCGGGACCATCTGTGCCAATGCCTACGTTGAGCCCTACTTCCAACATTTTGGGCACGGGCGCAACCCCCGATGCCAGTTTGAGGTTAGAGGTGGGGTTGTGGGCTACGCCCGCCCCGGCGTGCAGCATGGTGCGCATTTCGCCTTCGTCAATGTGTACGCAATGGGCAGCCAGCACTTTGGCCTCGAAAAGCCCCTGTTTTTTGACGTAAGGGATAACCGGCATGCCTGTTTCGCGGCGCATGTTTTCCACTTCCAGCGCAGTTTCGGATAGATGGGTGTGCAGTGGCACGTCAAATTCGGCGGCCAGTTGCGCGGTGGCGCGCAAAATTTCGCCGGTGCAGGTGTAGGGCGCATGCGGCGCAACTGAGGGCACAATCAGCGGGTGACCTTTCCAGCGCGTGATGAAGTCGCGGGCCATGGCCAGCGAGTCTTCATAGGCGGCGGCGTCGGGTGAGGGGAATTTGAGCACGGTTTGGGCGCACAGGGCGCGCAGACCGGCATCGGCGGCGGCTTTGGCGACATCTTCTTCGAAGTAGTACATGTCGGCAAAGCAGGTGACGCCGGTGCGAATCAACTCGGCGCTGGCCAGCAGCGTGCCAAGCCGCACAAAGTCTGGCGATACAAACTCGCGTTCGACTGGCATCATGTAGCCCATCAGCCATACGTCCAGGCGCAGGTCGTCGGCCAACCCGCGCAGCAACGTCATGGGGACGTGGGTATGCGCGTTGACCAGACCGGGCATGAGGACTTTACCGCCACAATCTATGGTTTGGGCGGCGCTAAACTGCTGGCGCAGTTCGGACTCAGTCCCAACGGCGATAATGCTATCGCCGCGAATGGCCACTGCGCCGGGTTCGTATTGGGTGTATTGTTCGTCCATGGTCAGGACAAGGGCGTTGACAAGCAGGGTATCTACGGTTTGGGTCATGTTATCTTCTCCAGGTGAGGAACACTTGCAGGATGCGCAGGTTGATGTCGAAATCGGTTTGGATGTGGTTGTTTAGTTCAATATCCACCGCAGGGATGCCCTGAGTTGAGGCGGCCCAGTCGGTGAGGTTGCCGGTGTATTCGCAGCCCAGGTCGAGCGGGGGGTAGGGGTAGGGGCTTACTTTAGATATAGCCTCGGCCAGGGCAATGGAGGGTGGGAAGTCGGGCCGCCCGCCGGGCAAAATGCCCAGGGCCGCGCTGTGGTAACTGATGATGGCATCCGGTTTCCACAGGGTGATGAAGTTAATCAGGCTGCCTACTTCTGGTTCCGAGCCGGGGTATTTGCCGCCAGAGAGGGCTCGCTGGCTGAAGCAGCCGCGCCGATCCCAGGTGGGCGTCCACTGGTAGGGCCAGTTGCGGTTCAGGTCCACATTGCGGGCGTTGGCGCGTGCATCGGGGTCGGCTTTGGGGCCGCGGGCGTAGCCATCGGGGTTCAGGTTGGGCAGGATGAAAAGCGCTACATCAGGCGGGATGACGTCTGGGTTGTCATACAGGTAGGTCATCAACTGGTAGGCCAGTTCGACGGTGTTGCCTTCGTAGCCGCCGTGGATACCGGCCACAATCAGGCGGCGGTGCGGGCGGTTGGTTTCGCCAAAGACGTACACCTCTAGCGGGCGGCCTTCTACCGATGTGCCGATGATGATTGGCGCAGAACGCGGCGTGGGGGTGGGCGAAGGGCGCGGCGTGGGTGATGCACCCGGCGCAGCGATGCCAGGCGGCAGGGGGGTGGGGCTGCTCAAGAGGTCGGCAGTGGGGCGCAGGGTAGCCGCGCTGGCCGGGGTAGGGGTGTGGAAGGGGGTCATCGTCACTGCCTGGGTGGGCGGGTGCAGCACAATCACTTGCGGGGCGCGGTTTTCTTGTGCAGCGCGCACGATGGGTGGGACGAAGTATATCCCGCCTATCCCAAGCACGCCCATAAGCGCCAGCAGGCTGATGATGAAGGCAATCAGCCCGGTGTTTTTGGGGGCGCGGCGCGGGGCGTGTTTGGGCGGCATGTTACAGTGCGTGGCGCAACATGTCGAGGGCGGTGCTTACGGCCCAGCGTGGGGCGTTGCGTGGGTGCCCGCCGTAGCTGCGTTGATGGGTTTGCCTGCCGCGCGGGGTGATGATTTCGATGTGGGCGGTTTGTTGCCCGTCGCTGTAAGTCAGGTGAAGCCCCAGGGCGTAGTTGGCCTGGCGGATGTTTTGCTCGGCGGCGAGGGCATGGGGCAGGGTTTGGGCGTCGCCCTGTGGGTGCGATTGTCCACCGGCAAATGCGGGCGAAGCAGGGCGCGAGAGCGTCTGAATGAGTGCGCCGCCCAGCCCCATTTCGACCACTGCCAGGCGGCTTTCGGTTTTTTCAAGTTGCTTTAGCAGGATGCCTTCCAGGGTGTCGTCATCTGCGCCGTAGATGACGCTGCCCAGGCGTTCGCGCAGGCTGTGTTCTACTTCAGCAATCATTTGTTCGGCGGCTTCTACCGAGTCGGCTTTGGCGGTGATGCGGATGTCCACCTGTCCGTAGTGGGCAGCCAGCCCAACGGTGGGGTTGCTGAGCATTTCCAGATCGCCTATTTTTTCGTCTATTACCGATTCGCCCATGCCAGCGGTGTGTAAAATGCGGGCTTTGATGATGCCGCTCAGGTTGAAGCGGGTGCGCAGGATGGGTACGACGGCGTTTTCGTACAGGTATTCCATTTCGCGCGGTACGCCTGGCAGGCAGATGATGAGCGTGCCGTCTTTTTCGGCCATAAAGGCAGGGGCGGTGCCTACCGGGTTGGGGATGGCGGTTGCGCCCTGGGGTATGTAGGCCTGGCGCTTCTGGTTTTCGGTGGGGGTGCGCCCAAACCGTTGCATGCGTTCTACAATTTGGTCCCATAGTTCCGGGCGAAATTCGGTGTTTACGCCCAGGGCCAGGGCAACGGCCTCGCGGGTAGGGTCATCTACGGTGGGGCCCAGCCCACCCGTGGTGATGATGATTTGGGTGCGCTGCATGGTTTCGCGCAGCATATCGGCAATGCGCTGGGTGTTGTCGCCGACGGTGCTGGTGCGAAAGACATCTACGTTCAGGTCGCGCAGGTGACGGGCCAGGTAGGCGGAGTTGGTGTCTACAATTTCGCCGAGCAGAATTTCTGTTCCAATGGTGATGATTTCAGCGGATGGCATGGGTTTTCTTTGTGGTGTAGGAATGGTTCGGGTTATTTTAACACACCCGGCTCAGGCTTAAACGCACAGGGGCCGGTATGACCTTACCGGCCCCTGAACATAACCTGGCTGTAAAGCAGTTATTCGATGCCTAGGTAGGCGTGCTGAACCATCTCGTTCTTTTTGAGGTTTTCGGCGGTGTCGCTCAGCACGATTTGACCGGTTTGCAGCACATAGCCGCGGTGCGCAATGGAAAGCGCCATGAGGGCGTTTTGTTCTACCAGCAAAATGGTGGTGCCCTGTTCGTTGAGGCGCTTGATGATGTCGAAGATCAGTTCTACCAGCACGGGGGCCAAACCCATAGAAGGTTCGTCCAGCATCAGGATGCTGGGGTTGAGCATCAGTCCGCGCCCAATGGCCAGCATTTGCTGTTCGCCGCCCGAAAGGGTGCCGCCTTTTTGTTCCAGGCGTTCTTTGACGCGCGGGAAGTATTGAAACACCATTTCCATGCGCTCTTCGATGGCTTTTTTATCGGTGACGGTAAAGGCCCCAATTTCCAGGTTTTCGCGCACAGTCAGTTTGGGGAAGATGCCGCGCCCTTCGGGGACATGCCCTACGCCGCGATTGACAATGATATGGGCGTCCAGGTGGGTGATGTCTTCGCCGTTGAGTGTGATTTTTCCCTGGCGGGGGTGCACAATACCAGAGATGGTGCGCAAGGTGGTGCTTTTGCCTGCGCCATTGGCGCCGATGAGGGTGACGATTTCGCCTTTTTCTACGGTGAGCGAAATGCCCTTGAGGGCATGAATGCGCCCGTAGTAGGTGTGAACATTTTCAAGGGTGAGCAGGCTCATAGGCTTTTCTCCTCATGCTGCGAAGCGACTGCGCCGCGTCCCAGGTAGGCTTCGATGACGCGCTGATTGCTGCGGATTTCGGCGGGGGTGCCTTCAGCAATTTTTTCGCCATAGTCCATCACGCTGATTCGTTCCGAAATGTTCATCACCACGCGCATGTCATGCTCAATGAGCAGCACGGTAATGCCTTTTTCGTCGCGCACGCGCCGGAACAGGCGCACGGCTTCTTCGGTTTCCTGCGGGTTCATGCCAGCCGTGGGTTCATCCAGCAGCAGAAGTTTGGGTTGGGCGGCCAGGGCGCGAGCAATTTCTACGCGGCGTTGTGCACCGTATGGCAGGTTGCGGGCCAGTTCATTGGCCAGCGAGGCATCCAGCCCAACGAAGCGCATCAACCGTTCGGCTTCCAGTTCGGCTTCGCGTTCTTCATCCTGGAACTTTTTGGTGCGCAGAATAGCCTGGGCAGGGTGCTGTCTGAGGTGAACGTGCATGCCGATCAGGATGTTTTCGATGACCGACATGGCCCCAAACAGGCGAATGTTTTGGAAGGTGCGGGCAATGCCGCGCGCGGCAATCTGGTCGGGGCGCAGGCCAACCAGCGAGTGCCCGTCGAATTCAATCTTTCCTTCTTCGGGCTTATAAATGCCGGTGAGTGTGTTGAAGAAGGTGGTTTTTCCGGCGCCGTTGGGACCAATGATGCTGACGATTTCGCCCTGATCCAGTTTGAAATCCATTTTGTTTACGGCAGTCAGACCGCCAAAGCGTTTGACCACCTGATGGGTGTGAAGAAGTGTCATAGGGCACCTGTCCTATTTGTCGTCTTCTTGGAGTTGCAGTTCGCGTTTGCGGCGTTCGGCAGGGATGAGACCGGCAGGGCGGAAGATCATCATCAATATCAAGATCAGACCAAAGAGCAGGCGCTGATATTTGGCCGGGTCAAGTTGCGTTGAAAGGTCGCGCCAGGCAAAGTTGATGATGGGGATCACCGCATCGCTTTGGCGTAACTGGCTGAGGTAGAGCGACAGCCCTTGCAGGATTTGCAGGTTGAGGATGGTAACGGTCGCCGCGCCCAGAATGACGCCAGGAATGGAGCCAGAGCCGCCCAAAATGACCATGGACAGCACGCCAATGGACTGCATGAATGAGAACGACTCGGGGCTGACAAACGTGCGGCTGGCAGCCATTAGTACGCCCATTGCGCCTGCAAACGACGCGCCAGCCGCAAAAGCGGCCAGTTTGGTGCGCACCAGCGGAATGCCCATGGCAATTGCGGCCATTTCGTCTTCGCGCACGGCCGTCCAGGCGCGGCCCAGTTTCGAGTCTTCCAGGCGGCGGGTGATAAACACAATCACCACAATCATAATGACCGCCAGCACATAGAAGAACACGTTGTACATTTGGCCTTCTGAAACGCTGTGTCCAATCACCGGGCGCAGTGCGCCGTTGAAGAAGTCCAGCAGGCCAGGCGGCAGGCTGGGGCGCTGCACGGGGGTAATACCCTGAGGGCCGTTAGTGAAGTTGAGCGGTTTGTCCAGGTTGTTGGCCAGCACGCGGATCACTTCACCAAAGCCGAGCGTCACAATGGCCAGGTAGTCGCCGCGCAAGCGCAGCACAGGCAAACCCAGCAAAATGCCTGCAATTGCGGCGGCGATGATGCCAAGCAGTAAGAAGAGGTAGAAGGCATCGCCCGGCAGCAGGAATGGCAGATTAGCGGGTTGTGTGCCGGGCGGGTAGGTGAGGGCATAGAACTGTTGCGAACCAAAGAAAGCCCACAAATAGGCCCCCACAGCGTAGAAGGCCACATAACCCAGGTCCAAAAGCCCGGCAAAACCAACCACAATGTTCAACCCTAATGCCAGCGCGGAAAAAATGGCAATCTGGAAAATGATTTCCAGGTAGAAGATGTTGCGCGCACCCAGAACAGGCATAATGACAAATGCCAGTAAACCGGCTGCGACCATCTTGAATGTGGGGTGAGAGCGCAAGTAGTACAGGGTGAACAGTGAGGTAAGCAAAACGATGAACGCCAGGTTTGAACGTGGGCTGGTGTAAACCCAAACCGTACCTACCAGAATATGCACAATGGTAGCAATGTACGGCATACGCCCGCTTTGCAGAAATGGCAGAATGCTTTGGAGTTTGTTTTTGATGTTCATCGTTGCCTCCTAGGCCTTTTGCCCTACGTTTTCGCCCATTAGGCCATGCGGGCGGAAGATAAGCACCAGGATGAGGATGGAGAATGCAAAGATGTCCTTGTACTCGGCCCCGGCTGCGCCCATGGTAAAAGCAGACATATACGAACCGGCGAAATTCTCCAGCATGCCAAGGACAATGCCTCCCAGCAGGGCGCCGGTCAGGTTGCCGATGCCGCCCAACACGGCGGCAGTAAACGCCTTAAGACCGGGGAAGAAGCCTACAAATGGGTCAATGCGCGTAAATTTGAGCGCATAAAGCACGCCCGCCGCACCGCCCAGCGTTCCACCGATGAGAAAGGTGAGCGAGATGATGCGGTTGACATCAATGCCCATCAGGCTGGCGGTGGCGCGGTCTTGGGCTACGGCGCGGATAGCCTTGCCAATTTTTGTGGCGTTTACCAGGTAGTTTAGCCCAATCAGCATGACCACGGCTACCCCAATCACAATCAGTGATTTGACCTGGATGCCTAAATCAATGCTGCTGCCGTTTTCTAGCAGCACGCGTCCAAACACCAGGCGGTTGTCAAAATTACCAAAGGTGGGAATAATGCGGTGGAACTGCCCGGTGGTCACACTTTCTATCAGGCGGATGCTGTCTTGCAGGAAGAATGAAACACCAATTGCCGAGATGAGTGGTACCAACCGGGGCGCGCCGCGCAGCGGGCGGTACGCAATGCGCTCGACCGTGACAGCCAAAATGCCGGCTACTACCATGCCTGCCAGCACGGCAAGCGCCAGGTACATATACGAAGCGCTAATTGAGGTCGTTTCTGTAATAACGCCGGCAATGCGCAGGGTGATGAGTAACTCGACGCCGATGAATGCGCCAGCGGCGAAGATTTCGCTGTGTGCAAAGTTGATGAATTCCAGCACACCGTACACCATCGTATAACCGAGGGCGATGGCGGCGTACACAAACCCCAGGGTCAAACCATCAATCAATACCTGGGGCAGGTTCACCAACGTGTATTGTAGTAGGCTCATGCCATAGGTTTTCTGAGCCGCCGCGCCAACCGCTGTTGGCGAGAGAATTAACGCGAGCAGAATGACGATAAGGGACAAAACGGCCGCGCTCAGCAAGGAAAACGCGAGCATTTGCCCCACTGGCCGCAGGAGTTCACGCACTTGATTTGATCTGAGAAAGCCTTGCATACGATCTCCTGTAATGTGAAAATCTCCCGGCCCCTCTCAAAGGAGCCGGGAGGGCAAACTCAAACGTAGGGCTTACTTGCTGGGCGGAGCAATGTCGAGGGTTTGCACAACCGGGTTTTCACCCCACTTGGCCGGGTCAGCCGAAACGACTTTGATGACAAAGTACTTGGCGGAAGTGGGATCGCCGATGGCATTGAAGGTGTAGGTGCCCGTAATGCCTTTGAAGTTTTCCAGAGCACGGATGGCCTTGGCAACTTCTTCGCGGGTGGGCTTGGCGCCGCCCTTGGCGTTGGCAGCATTTTCGATGGCCTTCAAGCAGATGGCCATGGCATCGTAACCCTGGGCAGCGAAGGGCTGCGGGTCGGAGCCAAATTTAGCCTTGAAATCGGCAACGAACTTGGCGGTGTCGGGGTAAACCGAGGCCGGACCAGAAACGGTGGAGTACACCATGCCGCCGCCATTCAGCAGCGCGGGCCCAGCAATGTTGACCAGCTCGTTCGAGTCCATGCCATCCGGACCCATGAAGGTACCGTTATAGCCTTTTTCGCGGGCCTGCTTGAACAACACGCCAGCCTGGTCATAGATGCCGCCGAAGTAAACCATATCCGGGTTGGCAGCCAGAATGGGGGTGATGAGCGCATCGAAGTTGGCTTTTTCTTCGGTGCCTTCAAAGCCTTTCACTTCGATACCGATGCGTTCGGCTTCTTGCTTGAAGAATTCGGCTACGCCTTGACCATAGGAGGTCTTGTCGTGCACAATGAAGACGGACTTGACGCCGATGCTCTGGGCATACTGCGCGCCTACCACGCCTTGCACGTCATCGCGACCTACGATGCGGTTGACTTCCAGATAGCCGCGGTCGGTCACTTTGGGGTTGGTGTTAGCCGGGGAGACAAAGGCCAGACCAGCGTTGTGGTATTCTTCCGAGGAGGGGATCATAACGCCAGAGTTCAGGTGACCAACGCCGCACAGAATATCCGGGTCAGAAACAATGTTCTTGGCATTCGCAACACCAGTATCGGGGTTGGCCTGGTCGTCATAAGGGGCCAGTTCTACCTTGAAGCCTGCCTCGGTCAGTGGGCCGCTCAACTGTTCCAGGGCCAGTTCAGCGCCGCGCTTGATATCCACACCCAGCACAGACTGGCCGCCAGAGAGCGGGGACTGGGTGGCAATTTTGATGGTGCCTTTGTCGGCGCTGCCGCCGCCGCAAGCGCTGAGCGCCAGGCTGGCGATGACCAAAACGGCTACAACTGCAAACAAACGCTTAGACATTTCTTCTTCCTCCATTTTTTCTGAGTTTGAGAATTTTTTACCCCTCAGGTGAAGTTGGGGTAAGGCTGGCATTGGCAGACCACGCAATAGGGTCTTGCTACCACCTCCTTTCGGATTATGCCATTTACAACAAAGCCGGAGAAATGCTCAGGGCAAATTCTCGCGGCTGTGACGAACTGTCCCTTATCCTACAGTTAATTTTTGTAAAAGTCAAGTAGTTTTCACTGAAGTTCAGACATGAGTTGGGACAGGGGGCTGAACGATGGTCAAAAAAGACGCTAAAGCGGAGGCAAGAAGGTTCTGCCAC
>FWPV01002642.1_pt1 | contig 42249 bp, 33 predicted proteins | sample 2228371 | NCBI WGS metagenome assembly FWPV01 (sample SAMEA103939776, study PRJEB20133) | metagenome
GGCCGAGCAACGTCGCACGGTCGTATCCATAGAAGGAGCAGGCAGCGTCGTTACATCCGACGATGCGACCGCTCCCCTGTTCGAATACGATGTGTGGAACGGGACTGCTCTCGAAGCATCGATCCTTCGCTGCGCGCGCCATAGTCTTCCCGACCCCGAACGACAGCCCGTGAGATGTATACCCAATCACGGTCCGAGCGACAGCGACGCTCGTCACACCACGGCGCCCCTTCGTCACAGTTCCCTACCCTTGGGAGGCTGGACACGCCTTTCGTCGTCACGGTGCTGACGCGTGAGAGCATGGCCCCTATACTGTCCGCCACAGCACACCGCGCCGAGCGACCCGCGGGAGGGGCCCGTGTACAAGCGCGCCATCATCTGCACCGATCTCACACCATCATCATCGAGCGTCGTGGCGTGCGCCGGCGCGCTCGGGGGTCTCGGGGTGCGAGAGGCGATACTCGTCCACGTGCTGGACGTGGAGACCCCGCCGACGTCAGCCGATCTCCAGGCCGCCGACGCCTTGCTGCAAGCCCAAGCGCGTCTCCTGGAGGCGGCGAGCATCGACGTCACCGTCGATACATCGCTCGGCTACCCCGCTTTCGAGATCGATCGCCTTGCGGACGAGCACCGAGCTGACCTCATCGTCATCGGCTCGCACCGCAAGGGGATGTTCGCCACCACGCTCTCGGGCAGCGTATCATCGGACGTCGCTCGCATGAGTACGCGACCGGTCCTGCTCGCCGTGCTGGCCGCACTGGGGTCACCTGAGACGAGCGCGGAGGTGTGCGGTCGGCTCCTCGGGCACGTGCTCTTCGCAACCGACCTCACGCCTGCCTCGGAGGTGGCCGCTGACCACGTCCTCGGACTCGCGACGCGCAGGCCCGGCGGCGTGCAGGCCATCGACATCCTGCATGTGATCGAGCCCGCTCCGGGAAACGGGCTCGATCGAAGGAATCGAGCATACCTCGCACGGCTCGATGAGCTCGTGACAGCCTTTCAGGCGCGAGGCTCTCGCGTGGCTGCCGAGGTCGTCGCGGGCGACCCCGCGCGTGAGACGGCATCCCGCGCGGCGCGGGGCGCCCACACGCTCGTCGTACTCGCCCCGCGATTCGAGTCAGCAGGCGATGAACCGCTCGGGAGCGTCACCCACGCCGTCGTCCGTGCGACCGCGGCCCCGCTGCTCCTGATCCCACCTCGATGCCGACGCCCGTCGCCCTAGCGGGGCAGCGGAAGCACGTACAGCATGACCGCCAGGAAGTGACACAGACTTCCTGCCAACACGAACAGGTGCCATACCATGTGCGTGTACGGCAGGCGCTTGGCCACGTAGAAGGCCGTGCCGACGGTGTACGCGAGCCCACCAGCCACGAGCAGCCACAACCCCTCCGGCGGGACGGTGGCGACGAGCGGTCGGATGACCGCGATCACCAGCCAGCCCATCGCGAGGTAGAGAGGGACCGAGAGCCACGTGGGACGATCCACGGCCACCGCCTCGAGGACGACACCTCCTGCCGCGATGGCCCACACGATCGCGAACAGGTACCAGCCACCGTGGTCCCTCAGCGTGACGAGCGTGAACGGTGTGTACGTCCCTGCGATGAGAAGGTAGATGCTCGCATGATCGATGATCTTGAACACGCGCTTGGCGCGCTCGTGTTGGATGCTGTGGTACAGCGTCGACGAGAGGTACAGGACGAACAGCGTCAGCCCGTAGACGACCGCGCTCGCGAGGTGCCACGCATTCCCCCATATCGCGGCGGCGGCCACAAGGAGCGTCAAGGCGGCAACGCTCAGAACCGTCCCCAGCCCGTGCGTGATCGCGTTCGCGATCTCCTCCCCCAGGCTGTAGACGCGCCGCGTCTCCGGTCGCGCCTCGACCGTGTCGCGCTGCTCACCTCTCGACATCGATCGGCTCCGCATCGCGAAGGATGAGATGACACCAGCCACAGCCGCTGGCGAAGTGCGCTGCGCTCGGCTCCTGCGACGGTGCGATGGGCGGGATGAAGAACCGTATCGCGAGGATGACGAGGGCGATGACGACGACGGTCGTGATCGCCCCGGCGCGAACGGTGCCGGGGACTCCCCCGCCGTCACGAGACATCGTCCGGTTCCCCTCCCATCGAGCGTGAGCCCGACACGCCCTCGTCCATCTCGGCACACGGACAGCGCTGAGGGACGGCGAGCGAGAAGGTCGTCCCCTTGCCGACCTCGTTGATCACCTCGAGATCACCGCCGAGCAGCTGGGCGAGTCGGCGACACACGGCGGCGCTGAGCCCCCTCCCACCAGAACGCCTCGTCCCACGCGGGCCTGCGGCCTCGAAGTGGTCGAAGAGGCGCTCAACGGTCTCGAGCTCGAGCCCTCCCGCGGTATCCTCGACCTCGATGCGCAGCGATCCAGTGCCACCATCGTTCAGGCGCAGCGTGACCGATCCCTCACCCGTCCGCTCGATGGCGTCCTCAGTGAGCTGCGCTATGATCTCCTCGAGCACGCTCGCATCCGTGTACACGGACACGGGATGATCCGGCAGCTCCAGACGCACATCGAGTCCGCGCTCCTGCGCCACACCTGCCACACCAGCGGCGATCGACCGCATGAGCTCCACGACGTCGAACGACTCACCGCGGCACGACTCGATTCCGAGCTCGATGAGGACGACGGCCATCGTGTCCTCCACCACCGACGCGAGGCGCCTCCCGGCATCCCCGATGAGAGCGACCTGCTTGAGCTGCTCGTCCGCCAACGGTCCTGCCAGACCTGACGCCAGGGTGTCCGCGAACCCGATGATGGTCTGCAGGGGCGTCCTGAGCTCGACGGCGAACCGCTCGAGGAGCGCCCGCACCCGCTCCTGCTGCTCACGCAGGCGCCCGCTCGTATCCAGCAGGTCCGCCGTCCTGCGCCGTACGAGCGCTTCGAGGTCCCGCTTGTACCGCTCGAGCTGCTGCTCGACCCGGCGCCGCTCCGTTATGTCGTGGATCAGGCAGAACAGGACCGACCGTCCTTGGAGCCGCGTGGGGTCAGCATCGACCTCGACGTCCCGGATGGTGCCGTCCGCTGCACGATGCTTCGACACGAACCTCCGACGTTCACCCCTCGCACTGCGACGGAGATCAGCGAGCATGCCCTCCGGGTGCTCCACCTCCAGCTGTACGAAGCTCATCGTGACGAGCTCATCCAGACCGTATCCGTAGAACGCGCATGCTGCGTCGTTCGCGTCGATGACCTGGGTCGTCTCGGCATCGCAGATGACCATGGGGATCCGACTCTGGGTGAACAGCGCGCGGAACCGCTCCTCACTCTCACTCACGGACCGCTCCCAGCGGCACTGCGCGAGCACCGTCTCCACCCTGGGGATGAACAGGCGGAGCGCACCCGTGATGGCGGAGCATGCCTTGAACGGTTCGCGTGCGTACGCCGCGAGAGCCCCGATGCGCGCCCCACGCTCGTCGCGAAGCCATCCGCCGACGAACGACTCGAACCCCTCACGGCGCGCCAGTGAGTCGTCTGGGAAGGCACGACCGAGATCGCGCGCGACGCACACCAGTTCACGGTCCTTCGGTCCCGTGAGGGGCGTGGCAGCGATGCTCCACGGCAGCTCGGGTTCGGCCGCCCCGTCCATGAGCGCGGCCACCACGCGGGTGGTCTCTGGCTCGTCCGGCTCCATCTCGGCGACGATCGCTACATCGACGCCCAAAGCATCGAGCACCCCGCGAAGCTCGTCGAAGAGACACTGCTCGGTCCAACCGTGGCCGTCTCGCTCCCGGCGGGAGCGCATGTCCAGAGCTGACCGCAAACGGCGGTACACGTACACGGCGATGCCCCCGGGGACGCCGAGGCCGGAGGCGAGCAATGCCGCGAGGCCGATCTCCTCGACCGAGCCCGTGACCGTTCGCACGGGGACGCACTCCTCGATGAGCACACCGTCCGGAGCCTCGAGGAGCGACCTGAGTGCACCCCACAGGTCCCCGCCATCTTCTGTGATGACACGCGGCACAAGGCTCTTCTCATCGAAGGAGATCAGATCCGCCGCGCGGCTGTTCGATTGTACGATCGTACCGCTGTGATCGTACACGATCACCGGGACTTGGGCGATCTCGAGCAGCGCATCGAAGAACGGTTTGACTTCGTCTCGACTCACCGCCGTGCCGCGTCCCCGCTTCGTCCGCTCATCGTGCGCCACTACCGCCTCCGCCGCTGATAGCATGGTCGTATCCTTCATGATGATTCCCAGGGGTGCGCGAGCGCAACAGGAGGGTCAGCATGGAGCGGATCGTGCGGGTCCACGCATGGGTGGGTGGCCTCGTGCAGGGGGTCTACTACCGAGCATCGACCGCGCGCGAGGCGGCTGCTCTCGGCCTCAGCGGATGGGTGCGCAACCTGCCCGACGGCCGCGTGGAAGCAGTGCTCGAGGGGCCGGCCGCGGCGGTCGAGCAGATGCTCCGATGGCTGCACGTCGGGCCGCCACATGCGCGCGTGACGAGCGTCGAGGTGCAGCACGAGACGCCGGCCGGCGAACGAGGCTTCCGGATCCTCACGTGACGGGCGCTCGACCGCGCGTCGTCACGAGCGCCACACCGGCGAGTGCACACGCACCGCCTGCGAGCGAGAGCAGCGCGGGCACCTCGTGGATCCACAGCCACGCGATGATCGTGGCATTCACCGGCTGGACATACAGGAAGCTCGACGCCACTGAGGCGGGCAGCTTGGCGAGCGCATGCGCATACAGCAGGTACGCCACCACCCCGGGGAAGACGCCCAGGTACAACCCAGCCCCGATGGCGCCGAGCGGCGCGACGGGGAGCGCGCGCACGAGACCCGGCGCGAAGACGAGCATGGGCAGCACGCCGAGCCAGATCGTGTACGCGGTGTACTCGATGGGGGCGTACCGGTCGAGCAGCGGTTTGGAAACCACGAAGTAGCCCGCTGTCGACATCGCTGCGAGCAGGACGAGCAGCGCGCCCGGCTCGAACGAGACGCTCCCGCCCTCGCCGAACGTGATGATCGCCACGCCAGCGAACGCGGTCGCGATGCCGATCCACCCCCACACGGTGAGCCGCTCACCGAGAACCCGACTAGCCACGAGAGCGGTGAACACGGGACCAGACGCGATGATGAGGCTCGCGGCGCCAGCACTCACGCTCTGCTCGCCCACATTGAGCGCGAGGTGGTAGATGGTGATGCCGAAGGCGGCAGCGATCGCGAGCCGGGGGACGTCAGCCATCCGAGGGAGGCGCATGCGCGTAGCGAGCGCATAGCCGGCGAGTACGACCGACGCGGTGCCGAAGCGCAGCAAGGCGAGCTCCCCGGGCCCGAATCCCTTCAGTCCAGCCTTGATGCCCGCGAACGCCGACGACCATAGCAGCAGCGCGACGATGACGGCGGCGAGCGTGCTCGACTCCATACGCTTCGCCACGCGTTCGCTCCCATCCGTCGTCGATCGACACATCGGTGCCGCCTGCAAGCGACGGAGGGCCGGCTGGAACCGACCCTCCGACGGTGCACATGGTGGAGACGAAGGGGCTCGAACCCTCGACCTCAGGCTTGCAAAGCCCGCGCTCTCCCAGCTGAGCTACGTCCCCGGGGCGCTCATTATACACGGCGCGCACCGCAGTCTGCCAGCGCGTGGGCACCCGGCGCTGTCCCTAGTCAGCCGTGTCAGGGTCGACCCCGACTGACTGCGACACCCCGACAAGACGTCCGACGCGATCGAAGATGAAGTACGTGAACGTGTCGCCGTGCGAGAACTTCAGGGCATCATCGTAGCCCGCCCCGCCGGTGCTGCGTTGCAGACGATCCCCGAAGCGCGACATGACCTCGTCGCGTCTCGTCTCGTTGAGCCTGAAACCGTACACGGTCGAGGTCGCGGAGGTGCTCTGGTCGGCCATGAGCTCGACGAGGCGCACACCGGCGGCGTAGTTCGGTCGTGTATCGCTGTAGTCATCTGCGAGTGCTGTGAAGGTGAGCGAATCCGGTAGCCCCCAACGGAACCACTGACCCCACGGACTCGGGTCCTCCTCGAGGTCAGGCAGCTCGATCGAGCTCGGCGGACCGAGCGTAGCGACGATCGAAGCGATGTCCGTGGGTAGCCCGAACCCCAGGATGTGCTCGACGGTCTGCGCGGCAGGAGCGGTCGCGACACTCGATGGCTGCGGCTCTGGCGCCCTCGGAGAGCAGCCGACCACCGCGAGATGCACCGCCAACGACGCTGCGACAACCGCAAGGACCCTGGCCCGACTCACGTGCATGATCCCCCACCCCTTCGCCCGGCCTGTCGACGTGACGAACGAAGGCGGGCGTCGAGCGCCCGCCTTCGCGTTCCACATGCAGCCGGGTACGGCCTTCGCACCGCTCGAGGCGCCCCTCCAAAGGGCCATCCTAGGGAGCTCTTGGCCGAGTGAGCGTTCCCTCTCGGCCGCACCCCCGGTTGATCCAGGAGCTTCTGCCCGATCTCCGGAGCTGGCCGTGCCCCTTCGTACGATCACTACCGAACCGACGTCCGTGGTCCACTTGGCTCAGCGACCCTGCGGACCGGTGCCCTTCCGGGCACTCACACAACAGCCGCCCCGGAATCTTTCTCTGCCGTCCCGGCTGAAACGTGGCAGCCGTCTTCTCTCACTGAGATAGACTCACCTCCACCTCTCACCGGTCCTGTTTGTCAACCCGCTCGAGCGAGCCTACGTCTATCATATACCCCATCGCACCGAGATGCACCACACGGTGATGAAGGGTCGTAAGAGCGCTCCGAGCGGCGTCCGAGTCGCCCCGAACGTCATCTCAGCGCGTCGAGGGCCGCGCGCAGCTTGCTCTCGGCAACCTCTCCCACGATGGTGTTCGCAACGGTCCCATCCTCGCGCACGAACACGAAGGTCGGCACGTACTGCACGCCGAACCGAGTCGCGAGGTCGGCACCTTCCTTGCTCTTCTCGACGTCGTAGAGCTCGAACTCGACGATGCCCTCGTACTGCTTCTTCAGCCCGTCGACCACGGGCGCCATCTTCTTGCACGAGGGTCACCAGTCGGTGAAGAACTCGTACATCACCGGTAGGCCGGAAGCCGAGGGCGCCGGCTCGCCCGAAGCGACCTGCAGTCCGGCCGTCACCTCGCCATCCCACGCGATGATGCCGCGCGCCAGGTTGTACACGTGCGTGAAGCCGGCCGCGGTGAGCACGCGCATCGCGTACGCTGAGCGCTCGCCGGTCGCACAGTACAGCGCGATCGGCTCGTCGCGGTCCCACGATGCGGCGGCTGACGCGACCTCGTCCACAGGCACGTTCTCGGCACCTGGTATGTGTCCAGCCTCGAACTCTCCGGTCGTACGAACATCGATGACGCGGACACCTCGATCGATGAGCCTCTCCAGTTCCGCGTTCCCGATGTCGCCCGAAGACGGCAGCGAACCCGCCTTCGAAACGAGGACCACCACCATCACGATGATGACGAGCGCGACCCCGGCGCCCGCCATGATGAGCGGCGCCTTGGGGCTCGACTGACGTGTCTGTGAGCGGGAGACGACGTGGCTCCCCGTCGATCCCTGCCGCTTCGAGCGTGCCATACAGCCTCCTTCGGGCCGGCTGTCACGGGGCCGGCCCCCTCGCGAGCGTATGATACCCAGGCGGGTATCTAACAGCAACGCTCGTGCCGACTCCGCACGAGAGGGTGGTCACTTGGTCAGATAGTAGAAGCCACTGTAGCCCGGGCCGTCCGGCATCCCACCGACCCCACCCACCGAGCCGGTCCCATCCTTGGCCTTGATCTCGTACTTCACGAGCAGCGGCGAGCCGGTGGTGAGCAGCGCGTACTGAAGGAGCGAGGCCTGCTCGCTGTTGTACGTGGGGAGGTCCGTCGTGACGCTGAGCATGTCGCCCTGGCCCCACGGGTCGCTGACCTCGATCCGCTTGATGGCGGCGTACCATGTCTCCTTCGGGCCGAGTTCGATCAGTCCGCCAGGTCCGTACACCTGTGCGAGCCACTGCTTGACGCCATCGGCCGTCGTCGGCGATGGCGGGAGGTCGAAGGCCTCGGCCATCGGCACCGCCCCGGCACCGACCGCAGCGGGCCAGATGCGCCCATCGGCATCCAGGAGCACCACGTTCGGCGCGATCGCGATGTCGTACGGCTGGAGCGCATCGACGAGCGCATTGCGGTTCGCGTTCTGCGTCTCGAAGTCGGGGTCTGCTGTCGAGTACCGCACGTGGATGACGACCGTCGGTGCGCCCAGGTAGGTCTCGAGCGTCATGCCGGTGATGTCGCCGAGCCACGGTGCGCCCGCGTGGTCCGCTTCGAGCGTCGCCTGCAGGTCCTCGATGGTGGCGATGCCGCCACTCCCGAAACCGGAGCCCTCGTTCGATCGCTCTCCACCGGTCTGCGAGCCTCCTCCCCCACATCCGGCGAGCACGACGGCGAGCAGCGCGATGATCACGAGAGGGGTGAGCCGTTTCATGGGAGCCTCCACTGAGTGGGCACCAGTCCTCTCATGAGTGTAGCGCGCAAGATACTCCACGAACCATGCTATCCTGCCACGATGGAGCGTTCGAGGGCGTCGTAGTCATGAGGACGCGCCTTGCGTGCGCGGTCTTCGCGAGAGAACCGGACGTGATCGCCTGCAGGGAGGTGGCTCGACGAGGCGGCTCCGAGTCATGGGGGTGGCAGTCCTGGCCCAGGCGACCTTCGGTCTTGTCGCGGTCCTCATCTCACGCTGGGCGTTCCGGTCCTGGCCCACGGGCGCCTTCACCCGGGCTCCTGGTCTGGTCGGCGTGGCAGGCATCCTCCTGGTCATCGGGCTCTCCTCTGCGCTCGGAGCCCGTGGTCTTGCGTTCGGCCTCGTGGCTGCGACGTGGATCGTGGGACGACTCCTCGGTGCGATCGCAGCAGCCGTCATCCCCGGGGTCGGGATCGACGCGGCCCTCCTCGCATCGGCGAGCTTCGGGCTGCTCAGCCGTGACGGTGGCCGTGTCGTACTCGGTGCACCGACCATCCTGCCACTCCTCGCGCAGTTGACCGTGCTGTTCATCGGGCAAAGGTGGGGCAGTCGGAAGCTCTCTCGGGATGGCCGGCACGGCGAGCAGGCGTGAGCATCCAGCGCGCTGAAGCGTCTGCAGGAGGTACACAGACCTTCGAACCGCCGTCCAACCGCGCCCAGCCCCGATGATGCCGTGTTGACGACACTCAAGATACTGAGCAAAAATACTCATCATGTTGAGTGAAGTGTCGCCACAACCGTATCAGCGGCCGCAGGCAGCGGAGCTCGCCCGTCGTCTCGAAGAGCCGCGCCGATTCATCCACGTCGTCGCAGGACCTCGGCAGGTAGGCAAGACCACCCTCGTGCAGCAGGTCGTGGAACGCGCAGGCGTCCCGGTCGTCTTTGCGAGCGCCGACGAGCCGACACTGCGCGGTGCCGAGTGGATCTCCCAGCAGTGGGATGCGGCCCGCCTGCGTGCGGGCACTGAGGGCGCGATCCTCGTCATCGACGAGGTCCAGAAGGTGGCAGGCTGGGCCGAGTCAGTCAAACGGCTGTGGGATGAGGACACGCGCATGAAGCGTCCCGTCAAGGTCGTGCTCCTTGGTTCGGCTCCCCTCCTCATACAGTATGGACTGACCGAGAGCCTCGCTGGTCGATTCGAGCTGATACGCCTGCCGCACTGGTCGTTCTCTGAGATGCGTGAGGCATTCGGCTTCACGCTCGACGAGTACATCTTCTACGGCGGATACCCAGGCGCAGCACCACTCATCGCCGATCCAGGTCGATGGATGCGCTACATCAACGACTCTCTCGTCGAAACGACCATCTCGCGTGATGTGCTCCTGCTCACGCGCGTACACAAGCCTGCGCTACTCAGGAGGTTCTTCGATCTGGGGTGCCGCTACTCTGGACAGGTGCTCTCGTACACCAAGATGCTCGGTCAGCTGCAGGATGCGGGCAATACGGTCACGCTCGCTCACTATCTTGAGCTCCTGGCGGCTGCTGGGATGGTCACCGGTCTCAGTAAGTACTCTACGGAGGCGGTGCGAAGCCGAGCGTCCAGCCCGAAGCTCCAAGTGTTCAACAACGCGCTCATGACAGCGCGCCTGAACATGGCGCTCAGCGAGGCACGTTCCGACCCGGGACTGTGGGGACGGCTCGTCGAGTCGGCGGTCGGAGCGCATCTGGTGAATGGGGCGGCCGTGGGCCAGTGCGAGGTCTTCTACTGGCGCGAGCGCAACCACGAGGTGGACTTCGTCGTTCGGAGTGGCAGGACCATCACGGCCATCGAGGTGAAGAGCCCACGGGTTCGCGATGCGCTCCCCGGGATGGCGGCGTTCGTCCGCGCCTTCAGCCCACATCGTGTCCTCCTCGTCGGAGACGGCGGGGTACCCATCGAGGACTTCCTCGCGCAACCGGTCGAGCACTGGGTGGGCCCGGACCAGCCGCCCGTGCGGGTATGAGACGAACCCGCACCCTCTGAGCGCGGGTGCGGGTTCGTTCGATAGGATGGCCTCGCGCGCGCAGCGCCTACGGCTTCCAGACCTCCCAAGCCCTACCTACGAGTCCGGGACCAGGCGTGAGCGTGACTCCACCGGGCTGCCAGCCGGATGGCATGACCTCACCCGTGGTGCGGTTGTGCTGGTACGCCTTCAGCTGACGAATGACTTCGTCGGGATTACGGCCGACTGGTGGTGTCAGCACCTCCATGGCTTGGATGATGCCGTCCGGATCGATGATGAGCCTACCGCGCACGTCCACACCTGCAGCTCCACACCGAGATCGACGAACTCCTGGTACCTCTTGGCGACCGCCGAGAGCTCCGTCGGTCAGCGCCCTACCATCACGCCCATGCGCTTCCCCTCCTCGATGACAGCGGGTGCTCCCGGATGGTCCTTCGACGTCTCAGGTGCGAGCACACCTTTGGCAGGCGACACACACCCGAGCTTGAGTTCACCCATATCGTCCCCCTTCGTCGGTCGAAGGTGACGAGCTGCACACACGTGACGACAGCTGCACGTGTGACACCTCCCTTCGTGCTGTGTTCTCATTTCGTCGTGCAGACCACGCACGGTGCTCGGAGGTGCGCCGCGACGCGCGTCACCTCGATGCAGCCCTCGTCCGTACGGTTCATGGCACAATGGGGGACGATTCACTCGATGGCAGACGCGAAGGGTTGGTGTGCTCGAACGGATGCCCGTCGCGAACCCGGAGATACGGTGGGAGTTCCCACCACATGACGCACCGTTCCGCACAGAGCTCCTGAGCGCTGATCGTCTCATGCGTGCTGCGCGCACGCTCGCGCGGCAGCAGAACGTCTCGTTCGAGAAGGGGCCGACGCCGACGCCGCTCCTGTCGCTGCTCGAGCGTGCAGCCGTCTCGACGGACGAGACGTACGGAGCGCTCGCCACGGACGTGCGCGCCCAGATCCCCGTGTCGGTCGCGGCCGAGTGGCTGCTCGACAACCACTACCTCATCGAGGAGCAGATCCGCGCGGTCCGAGAGGACTTGCCGGCGCACTACGGAACCGAGCTTCCGCACCTCGTGTCCGGCCCGCTTGCGGGTTATCCGCGCATCTTCGAGGCGATCGTCCTGCTCGTCTGCTCGACCGACGCCCGACTCGATCGGAGCGTGCTCGAGCAGTACTTCATGGCGTACCAGGAGGAGGCGCCGCTGCGGATCGGCGAGGTCTGGGCGATCCCCATCACGTTGCGCGTAGCCCTCGTCGAGAACGTCCGTCGCCTCGGGGTGCGCATCCTCGAAGCGCATCGAGCGAGCGCGGAGGCTGATACGTGGGCGAACCGCGTGCTGGAGGCGGCCACGCCGTCGCGCGATCATCCGGAGACCCCGACCGATAGCGCCGTGCGGGCGGTACTGCGCGACCTCCAGACATCCCATCCAGAACCCGCGGCGCCGTTCATCATCCGACTCTCCCAACGACTCCGAGGCCAAGGCTCTCAGCTCGAGCCGGTCGTCGCTTGGCTCGATGCGTGCATCGAGCGTCGTGGCACGACCCTCGATGAGCTCATGTGGACGGAGCACCAGACCCAGGCAGCCGACCAGGTCTCGATCGCCAACACCATCACGAGCATCCGCTTCCTCTCGGCTCTGGAATGGCGTGAGTTCTTCGAGGACATCTCGATCGTCGAGCACGTGCTGCGGGAGGATCCGGCGGGCGTCTACGCCCGCATGGACTTCATGTCCCGGGACCGATACCGGCATGCGGTCGAGAAGATCGCCGAACGCTGCCCGCTCTCGGAGATCGAGGTCGCCGAGGCGGCCGTCTCGTGCGCGCTCGAAGCGCTCGACGCGGACCCATCGGACAGCGTGCGCAGCCACGTCGGTTACCACCTCATCAGCGGTGGCCGCTACCGCTTCGAGCGCAGCATCCACTACCGACCGCGCTTGCGCGAGCTCGTATACCGCGGACCGCTGGCACAGCGCGGCCTGGTCTACTGGGGTCTCCTGTGCACCCTCACGGCACTGCTCACACTCGGCGTGACCGCCTATGCGATGTCACGCGGCATGGCCACCGCCTGGACCGTGGCCCTCGCCGCACTCACGGTCATCCCTGCCTCCGAGGTCGCACTCGCCATCGTGAACCGGATCGCCGCTGCGCTGTGGCCACCACGCACACTGCCGCGGCTCGACTTCCTCGAGCCGGTCGCAGCCGCACATCGGACGATGGTCGTCGTACCAGCACTCCTCTCCTCGCCGAAGGCCGCGCAGCACGTCATCGACAATCTCGAGCTCGCGTTCATCGCCAACCGCGATCCGAACATCTGCTTCGGCTTGATCGGCGACCTCCGGGCTGCACCGACGGAGCACCTGGCTGAGGACGAGGCCATCATCGAGGCGGCCCGTAACGGCATCCGCGCGCTGAACGAGCTATACGGGCAGGGCGACCGTGGCCCCTTCCACCTGTTCATCCGATCGCGCCGCTACGCACCTGCCGATGACGTCTGGATGGGATGGGAGCGCAAGCGGGGTGCTCTCGAGGAGTTCAACCGCCTCCTACGCGGTGCGAGTGACACGAGTTTCCACGTGCGGGAGGGCGACCCTTCCGTGCTGCCGTCGATCACCTTCGTCATCACCCTGGACGCCGACACGGTGCTGCCGAGGGACGCGGCCCGCAAGCTCATCTCGACGATCGCACACCCGCTCAACCGGGCGCTCGTCGACCGTGCGAAGCGGCGCGTCGTGCGCGGGTATGGCCTCGTACAACCGCGCGTGGGCATGTCGCTCGAGAGCGCCGAGCGGTCGTTCTTCGCGTGGCTGCACTCGGGACCGACCGGCCTCGACCCGTACGCCGCAGCCATCTCGGATACGTACCAGGACGTCTTCGGCGAGGGTAGCTTCACCGGCAAGGGCATCTACGAGGTCGACGTCTACAACGCGGTCCTGCAGGGGCGACTGCCCGAGAACTCGCTGCTCAGTCACGACCTCTTGGAGGGCTCATACCTGCGCACCGCTCTCGCGAGCGACATCGAGGTGCTCGACGAGCAACCCTCGAGCTACGCCTCGCACACCGCGCGCCTCCACCGCTGGGTGCGCGGCGACTGGCAGACGCTCCCGTGGCTCGGAGCCTCCGTCCCGAGCGCGTCCGGCCGCGAGCGCAACCCGTTGTCCGCGGTCGCACGGTGGAAGATCCTCGACAATCTGCGCAGGAGTCTCCTCCCCATCACGCTCATCGCATGGATCGTCGCGGGCTGGCTCGCGCATCCCGGTCTCGATCGAGCGTGGTTGGGGGCGAGCCTCGGCGTCGCCTTCTTCCCGTTCCTCGTCTCGCTCACCGACACGCTGCGCGTCGGTCCGCGGGTCCGTGAGACGAGGCGCGACATCCGCACACAGCTCCAGGACCTGTGGCGGGATCTCGCGCGCTGCGGCCTCGCGCTCGCATGTCTCCCCCACCAAGCCGTGGTCATGACCGATGCGATCACGCGAGCGCTGTGGCGCATGCTCGTCTCACGACGGAACATACTCGAGTGGGAGACGGCCGCAGATGTCGAACGACGCCTCGGCAGCAGCCTTCCTGGCTTCGTACGCCGCATGTGGGTCGGCGAGACGCTCACCGTGGCACTCGTCGTGGCCACCGGCATCGTCGATCCCGTCTCGCTTCTCTCCGGCGCTCCGCTCGTCCTCGCGTGGGCCATGGCTCCCCTGGTGGCGTGGCGTTCGAGCCAGCCTCGCCCACCCCGCGTCATCAGCCTGACGGAAGAGGATCTCGCCACCATCCGCCGGACCGCCCGGCGCACGTGGCGGTTCTTCGAGACGTTCGTGACGCCCGAGGACCACTACCTCGCGCCGGACAACTTCCAGGAGGACCCCTCGCCCGTCGTCGCCCACCGCACCTCGCCGACCAACATCGGCCTGCAGCTCCTCTCAACGCTTGCGGCCTACGACCTCGGCTACATCGCACTCCCTCGGCTCACCGATGCCGTATCCAAGACGCTCGCCACCCTCGTGGGGATGGAGCGCTTCCGGGGTCACTTCTACAACTGGTACGACACGCAGACGCTGCAGCCGCTCCGCCCGAACTACGTCTCGACGGTTGACAGCGGGAACCTCGTCGGTCACCTCATCGCGCTGCGCTCGGGCCTGTTCGAGGCGAGCGAGCGCCCGCTCATCAACGAGGCTGCGCTCGCCGGCCTCGCTGACACGGTCCAGGTCGCGCTCGAGGACCTCATCGCCGCCGGGAAGCACATCGGTCCGCCCACGGATGTTCGGGAACTGCGCATCGCGTGCGAGGAGCTGCTGCGACGCGTGACCCTCGATGAGACTCCCACCGACCTGAGCGAGTGGCACACCGTCCTGGCGGCGCTCAAGCCGCCCGTCGCCACCATCGAGAGGCTCGCGGACAGGCTCGCCGGTGATGAGGCGGTCGCAGCGCCCGTGCGCGACGCCGTGCGCTCCATCGCTTCCGACCTGCGCGGCCACCTCGCCACCATCGAGACGTACGCGCCGTGGGCCGGGCTCCTCGCCGAAGCACCCGAGGCCATCGCGCGAGACGAACGGCTCGCACCGCTGTTCGCCCACACCCCGAGCCTGGTCGGGCTCGCCGAGGGGCTCGATGAGGCGCTGCGCGCACTCGACGAGATGGCCGAGGGCTCCGGACCCGCAGCGGCGTGGGCGGCTACCGTGGTCAACGGGATCCGCGAGGCTCGTCCACGGTGCATCACGCTGCTCGCAGAGCTCCGCCTCGCTGCGGACGTGATACGGCGGATCGTCGAGGCCACCGACTTCGGGATGCTGTTCGATGAGAACCGCAAGCTGTTCTCCATCGGCTTCAACACGGCCGAGGGGCGCCTCGACGCTTCCTTCTACGATCTGCTCGCGAGCGAGTGCCGCCTGGCGAGCTACATCGCCATCGCGAAGGGTGAGGTGCCGCAGGAGCACTGGTTCCGCCTCGGCCGGCCCATCACCCGCACGGAAGGCGGCTTCGCACTCGTGAGCTGGAGCGCGAGCATGTTCGAGTACCTCATGCCGGTGCTCGTCATGAGGTCGTGGCCCCAGACGCTGCTCGACCAGACGTACGCGGCGGTGGTGCGCGCGCAGATCGCGTACGGACGACGCCGCGGCGTCCCGTGGGGTGTGTCGGAGTCCGCGTTCGCCGCACGCGACGTCGCCATGACGTACCAGTACCAGGCGTTCGGCGTGCCGGGCCTCGGCCTCAAGCGCGGACTCTCCGACGACATCGTCATCGCGCCGTACGCCACGATGCTCGCTCTGCCGATCGACCCGCGCGCGGCGCTCGACAACCTGGAAGCACTCGCACGGCATGGCGCCCAGGGCCGCTTCGGCTACTACGAGGCCATCGACTACACGCCAGGACGCATCCCCGCTGGACGCGAGCGTGCGATCGTGCGCGCATACATGGCACACCACCAGGGGATGAGCCTCATCGCGCTCGCGAACATGGTGACGGACCAGGCGATGCAGGAGCGCTTCCACGCCGACCCGCTCGTGACCTCCGCCGAACTGCTGCTGCAGGAGCGTCTGCCTCGGCGCGTCCAGCTCGCGCATCCGCACGTCGAGGAGGTCCGCTACGTCCGGCCCGTCCGAGAGCTCCCGCCGCCCACGGAGCGCTCGTACCCCACCGCACACACGCCCGTGCCGGCGACGCACTTCCTGTCGAACGGTTCGTACTCGGTCATGCTCACGAACGCTGGCGGCGGCTACAGCCGGTGGCGTGACCGTACCGTCACGCGATACCGCGAGGACGTCACCCGCGACTGTTGGGGGATGTTCTTCTACCTCAAGGACCTGGACTCGGATGCCGTGTGGTCAGCGACGTACCAGCCGACCCTCACCGAGCCAGAGGACTACCACGTCACCTTCGCGGCGGACAAGGCGCTCTACCGTCGTCTGGACCATGACGTCGAGACGCGGACCGAGGTCGTCGTCTCCCCCGAGGACGACGTAGAGGTCCGCCGCCTCACCATCACCAACCACCGCCGCGAACCGCTGCGCCTACGGGTCGTGTCCTACTTCGAGGTCACCCTCGCGCCGCGCGGTGCGGACCACGCGCATAAGGCATTCAGCAACCTGTTCGTGGAGACCGAGGCCCTCGAGGAGGACGGCGCGCTGCTGTTCACGCGACGCCCACGCTCCGCACACGGGGACCGCCTGTGGGGTATGCACGTGCTCGCGTGCGACCAGACCGAATCGTGTGAGTGGAGCTACGAGACCGACCGCGCGAGGTTCCTCGGTCGGCTCGGCACGCCCGTGCTTCCGGCGGCGCTCGCGGCCGACGAGGACCTCACGCGGACGGTCGGCGCCGTCCTCGACCCGGTGTGCGCCATCTCGCGGACGATCACGCTCGAGCCGGGGATGAGTGCTCACCTCGCGTTCGCGACCGGCGTCGCCGGATCCCGCGACGAGATCCTCGGCCTCGTCGAGAAGTACCACGACATGCGCGGCGTCCAGCGCGCCTTCGACCTCGCGTGGTCGACGAGCCAGATCGAGCTCAAGGACCTCGGCATCACGCCTGAGGAGGCCGTGACGTACCAACGCCTCGCCTCACGGCTCCTGCTGACGGATCCCTACTCGCGGCTCAAGGTCCACACGGAAGAGGAGCCTCGCCTGCAGATCTCGGGACTGTGGGCCATCGGCATCTCGGGCGACCACCCGATCCTGCTCGTGGAGGTCGAGCGCCTCGAGCAGACGCCGCTCGTCCGCCAGGCCCTGCTGGCGCACCAGTACTGGCGGAGCCGCGGCTTCGAGTGCGACCTCGTCATCCTCAACACGAAGCCGAGCGCGTACGCCTCCGAGCTCGATGGACGCTTGCGAGCGCTACTGCGCACGGGTCATGCTCTGCAGATGCTCGACCGTCCCGCGGGCGTGCACCTCCGCGTCGCTGACCAGATCGCCCCGGAGATCCTCGACCTCCTCCGGAGCGTGGCGCGAGCGGTGCTCAAGGGCGACGGTGGACCGATCGCGCTCCAGCTCGACCAGCGTGCTGAGCGCCCCACGCCCCCGCCGCCACTCCTACCGAGCGCCGAGCCTGTCGAGGACCCAGCACCCGCCTGGGAGCGACCTCGACTCCTGCACGACAATGGGTACGGTGGGTTCGATCCGGTGACCGGCGAGTACGTCATCGTGCTCGAACCAGGCGTCACGACGCCGGCTCCCTGGGTGAACGTCGTGGCCAACCCGCAGTGCGGCGCGCTCATCTCCGAGGCGGGCATCGGGTGCACGTGGGTCTGGAACAGCCACGAGAATCGCCTCACCACGTGGAACAACGATCCCGTGAGCGATGGTACGGGTGAGGTGTTCTACGTACGCGATGACGCGACCGGGGAGTTCTGGAGCCCGACGCCGCTGCCCGTGCGCAGTGATGCGCCCTACATCGTGCGACACGGCGCCGGGTACACCCGTTTCGAACATACCTCGCACGGCATCGCCCACGATCTCACGTACTTCGTCGCCGCCGAGGACCCGGTGCGCCTCGCCCTGCTCCGCCTAAAGAACGTGAGTGGGCGTAGACGGTACCTGTCCGTCGCGCACCTCGTGGAGTGGAGCCTCGGCGACTCTCGCAGCCGAGCACAGCAGCGGGTCGTGACATGGTGGGATGAAGGCGTCCAGGCGCTCATGGCACACAATCACTTCAACTGGGACTTCCCCGGCCGTCCAGCGTTCCTCGCGAGCGACGGACCCGTCGACAGCTACACGGCCGACCGCACCGAGTTCCTCGGCCGGAACGGCGACCCGCGCCACCCTGCTGCGATGGGTGCAAAGCGACTCGGCGGGAACACGGGGCGCTTCCTCGATACGTGCGGGGCGCTCATGCGCACGGTCGTCCTCGAGCCGCAGGAGAGCGTCGAGCTCACGTTCGCCCTCGGACAGGCGCCATCACTGGAGGAGGCACATGCGCTCATCCGCCGCTACCAGCAGCCCGGGACCGCCCGTATGGAGCTCGATGCGGTCGTGCATCTGTGGGATGGGATCCTCGGCGCCGTCACCATCGAGACGCCCGATGCCTCGCTCGATCGCATCATCAACGGCCCAGCCCTCTACCAGGCCCTCGCGTGCCGCTTCTGGGGACGCACCGCGCTGTACCAGTCCAGCGGCGCCTTCGGCTTCCGCGACCAGCTGCAGGACTGTCTCGCGCTGCTGTACACGCGGCCGGACCTCGTGCGGGAGCACATCATCGAGGCAGCCCGCCATCAGTTCGTCGAGGGCGACGTCCTCCACTGGTGGCACCCTTCCTCCGGGCGCGGGGTGCGTACACGCTTCGTGGACGACCGCCTCTGGCTCCCGTTCGTGACCGCAGAGTACGTACGCGCGACCGGCGATGCGAGCGTGCTCGACGTGGAGGTCCCCTTCATCGAGGGACCCCCGCTCTCCGAGGGAGCCGAGGACCTCTACTTGCAGCCCGCCGAGAGCACGCGCATAGCCAGCATCTACGAGCACTGCGTCGCCGCCATCGAGGCGAGCCTCGGCCGTGGGCCACACGGCCTGCCGCTCATAGGCGGTGGCGACTGGAACGACGGCATGAACCGCGTGGGCATCGGTGGGACGGGCGAGAGCGTGTGGATGGGCTGGTTCCTCGACGTGGTCATCCGCTCGTTCGCGCCGATCATCGGCAAGCGGGGCGATGCCGAGCGCGCGCAGCGCTACCTGGACGTGGCCACGTCGGTCATCGAGGCGGTCGAGCACACCGCCTGGGACGGCGCATGGTACCGGCGAGCGTACTTCGACGACGGGACGCCGCTCGGCACGCGCGAGGCCGACGAGTGCCAGATCGACGCGATCGCTCAGGCGTGGGCGGCCATCTCGGGCAGCGGGGACCCGAAGCGTGCCATGCAGGCGCTCGAGGCCGTCGAGGAGAAGCTCGTCCGTTGGGAGGACAAGCTCGTCGCCCTACTCACGCCACCCTTCGACCGCATGGAGCACGACCCCGGCTATATCAAGGGTTACGTGCCAGGCGTCCGCGAGAACGGCGGTCAGTACACGCACGCCGCCATCTGGGTCGCGCTCGCCTATGCGCTCACGGGTGACGGGGACGAGGCGGTCGCCTTGCTCGACCTCATCAACCCGCTCGAGCACGCCACCGACCCTGCCTCGGTCGAGCTGTACAAGGTTGAACCGTACGTGCTCGCAGCCGACGTGTACGCGATCCCGCCACACGTCGGTAGGGGCGGCTGGACGTGGTACACCGGATCGGCGAGCTGGTACTACCGCGTCGCGGTGCGTGACATCTGCGGCCTCAAGCTCGAGGCGAGTGACGGTGACCGGTACCTGCTCATCGACCCGTGCGTCCCGAAGTCGTGGACCTCGTGGAGGATGACGTACCGCTTCGGGAACGCGACGTACGTGATCGAGGTCAGCAACCCGCGCGGCGTCAACAGGGGCGTCGAGCGCGTCGCACTCGATGGCCGCGAGCTGCCGGATGCGCGCGTCCCGCTCGCCGACGACGGACAGGTGCACACGGTCCACGTCACGATGCTGGGTGGCTGACCCCGAGAGCGTGACGCGCCCGGTGGATCAGTACCGGATGCCCCGGAGCTCGAGCTCGACGACGTCGGAGATGGCACCCGTCCCGCCGAAGACCACCACCGGGACCCCGTTGAAGCCGTGCGCATCGATGACGTCACGCGCCTGCCAGGACAGTCGCTCTGGCTCGGTGATGGTGAGCACGCCGCCACGGGCACCCACCGCGACACCTCCAGCGAGCGCATCGGGGAACGAGCGTCCGCTCGCCACACCGAAGCGCACGCTCGTCGCGAATCCCTCCGCCAGTGTGCGTGACGCGACCTCAGCCGCGGTCGCGTAGCGGTCCACGCCGTACCAGCGATCGATGCGCGTCGCGCCCGATACGGCGAGCGCCTCGAAGGTGGACGGCGTGATGGCTCCCGGCCCCCCCGCGACGATCACACGGTCGGGCGCGAGCGAGCGCAGCGCGGATGCCGCTGCCGGCGAGAGCGCATCGGGACGCGTGAGGAGTACCGGGCTCGACGTCTCGTAGGCGGCAGGCGCCAAGGCGAGCGCATCCGGGAACGTATCGCCTCGTGCGACGAGGGCGAGTGGCGTCGCACCCCCGCGAAGGGTTCGGATGCGCTCAGCGACGCGGGCCGCCGTTTCGTAGCGGTCGGCACCACCTATACGTTCGACCCCAAGACCGGCTAGCCGCAACGACGTCTCGGCATCGCGGCTGACCGCACCGGTCCCGCCGACGATCACCACCGTGCGCACCCCGAGACGCTCGAATTCAGCGACAAGACCGCTCGGCAGCGACGCCCGGCGCGTGAGGAGCAGCGGCGCGCGGTACGCGCCCGCGAGACCAGACGCCGCCAGTGCATCAGGGAACGTCTCGCCACTCGCGAGGACCGCCACACTCGCGTCCCCAGAGGCGAACGTGTCCCTCGAGATGCGCATCGCGGTCTCGTATCGGTCAGCTCCCCCGATGCGGCGCACCTGCGGCCGCGAGATGGCGAGCGCATCGAGGGCATCGAGGGCTGCTCGGACCTGGATGAGCCCCCAGCCGCTGTACTCGTCCCAACCAGTGGCGCCGATGTCGAGCGCGGTACCCGTGAGCACGTCCTCGATCTCGCCAGCTGTCGCAGCAGGCTCGCGGGCCAGCAGCAGCGCAGCGACGCCAGCCACGTGGGGCGCGGCCATCGACGTGCCCGCCATCCAGTAGTACGTCGGGTCGGTGTACGTCGAGAGGATGAACGCAGACGCGTCCCCACCAGGCGCTGCGAGGTCGACCTCGGGACCGAAGGACGAGTACGTGGCGACGGTCCGCGACCGCGTGGTCGCAGCGACCGCGATGACGCCGTCGCACGCCGCTGGGAAGTACACGCCCCGCCGTCCGGTGTTCCCCACTGCTCCGACGAGCACACAGCCGCGTGCGCGGGCGTCGTCGACCGCCGCCTGTATGACGGCCGCCTCGTCGCTGTCCTCCGGGCTGCTCGTATCGAGCACGGTGCCGAGGCTCATGTTGATGACGTGAGCACCCAGATCGGCGGCGTAGCGGATGGCCTCGGCCAGGTCGTACGTCGACCCAGAAACGCCCTCACCGATGACCTTGAGCGGGAGGATGCGCACGCCGGGTGCCACACCTGCCACACCGACGCCGTTGTTCGTGACAGCCCCGATGATGCCAGCCACGTGTGTCCCGTGGCCCAAGCGATCCTCAGGGTACTCGCCGGTGGTCGTCGTGAAGTCCCGCGCCCTCGCCGCGTCGATCGCCGCGCTCAGGTCGGGGTGCGCACGGGCGACCCCGGTGTCGATCACGGCGACCGTGATGCCGGCAGCGTCGCGGTGCACGTCCCACGCATCGGGCATCTGCACGTCGGGCAGCGCCCACTGAGAGCCGTACAGCGGGTCGTTCGGCGTCCACAGCGGCACGATGCGCCCGTTCGGAGCGACCCGTTCGACGCCGGGGATGTCGCACGTCTCGCGCTCGAGCGAAGCGATGTCGCGCCCCTCCGGGATCGCGACGAGCAGACCGGTCCCTCGCTGTGACGCGCGCAGGACGCGCAGGCCTCGGCGCTCGAGCTCGCGGCGCACAGCGACCTCCGTGCCCGGCCTGACCGCGACGATCGCCTCTGTGGCGTGTGCGGGAGCCTTCACGGTTGCGGTTGCCCGCGCACCCGCCAGCACGAGCGCGAGCACCGTTGCCACGACGAGAAGCGCTGTGATGCTGCGTCGTCCGAACACGATGGCGTGCCTCCGGGTCAGTCGCGTTCCTCCATGCGAATGCGGTGCCATCCCTGCGCACCATCCAACGCAGCCGCGCCGGCGTCATGTTCGGATGGTTCACGCGGCGTCCGCGCGGGGTATGTACACGGTACGACGAGGTCGTCCCGAGGGAGGCCGGATGTCGAAGGTGAGACGCGCGCTCGGGCTCATGATCGTCTGTGCGACGCTCAGCACGGCAGTCCTCTCAGGCTGCACCTCGTCATCCGGGAACCGCGATGCCACACCACCCGGGACCGCACCGGGCGCCGTACCCACTGCCGGCCCGTCCACGCCGTCAACAGCCGGATCGTCGCCTGCTGAAGGAGGGCTCACCATGACGCTCACCTCGCCGGTGCTTCGAGCAGACACCCCCATGCCCGTCACGTACTGCCATCGCGGCGTATCGGGTGGCCGCAACGTCTCCCCGCCACTCACGTGGAGCACGGTGCCGGACGCCGCGTCGTACGTGATCACCGTCATCGATCACCATCCGATCGCACGCGAGTGGGTCCACTGGGTGGTCGTGGATGTGCCGACTGACGTGAGCGCCCTTCCCGAGGGTGCGTCAGGCGCGCTCCCCGCGCCCGCACGCGAGCTCGTCAACAGCTTCGGCGAGCGAGGTTACGGCGGACCACAGCCGCCGCCGGGCAGCGGTCCGCACCCCTACGAGTTCACCGTGTATGCGCTCGACACCCCGACCGTGCGCATCGATGAGGCGCCGAGCGCCGAGGTGATCACGCGTGCGCTGTCGGGTCACGTGCTCGCGAGCGCCTCACTCACCGTCACGTTCGCCCGGTGAGGCGCGTGGCGCGTCGCCACGTCTCACGAAGGAGGAGCGATCATGGATACCTGCACGCTCGAGGACGTCCTCGCACTCGACCGGTCCGCCGGGGGCGCGCGTGCATCGATCTACCTCCCGACCGCGCGCTTCGGCCCAGACAGCCAGATCGAGAACACCGCTCGCCTGAAGAATCTGCTCAAGCAGGCCACGAGCGAGCTCGCAACGTTCGGGCTGAGGAGCCCTGCGATCGAGGAGATGATCGAACCGGTCCGGCGCCTCTCGCTCGATCGAGGCTTCTGGCTCGGGGCCGGCGACGGACTCGCCGTCTTCATCGGGCCGGACGAGCAGCGCCCGTTCAGGCTGCCCCTCGCCTTCACCGAGCGGTGCGTCGTCGGCCACCGGTACTTCTTGCGTCCTCTACTCCCGCTCGTCGAGACCGACCGGCCGTTCCTGCTGCTCGCGCTCGCCCTCAAGCGCGTGCGCTTGCTGCGGGGTGACGCGCGCGGTCTGGTCCCCGTCGACCTCGCCGGGGCGCCGGCGAGCCTCGCGGAGGCCCTCCGGTGGGATGACTACGAGAAGCGCTCGCTGCAGTTCCACACCGAGACCTCCGGAGCGCCTGGCGGCAGACGTCCCGCGGTCTTCCATGGTTCCGGAGAGCCCGACCCGAAGGACGAGATCACGCGCTACTTCCGTGGGATCGACCGCGCCATCAAGGAGGTGGCCGATGGCTCACCGGTCATCCTCGCAGGCGTGGACTACCTCATCCCGCTGTACCGTGAGGTGAGCGATCTTCCCACGCTCGTCGAAACGTCCATCACCGGCAACCCTGACACGCTCGGCGACGATCGCCTGCACGCCGAGGCCTGGCGGATCGTCGAGAAGCTCGTGGAGGCCGAGCGCGAGAAGGACGCTGCCCGCATCAGCGAGGCATGGGCGACCCCGAGGACGAGCGGCGAGGTGCCCGCGCTCGTCAGCGCTGCCCTCGCGGGACGGATCGACGTCCTGTTCGCGGCACTCGACGCCGAGGCGTGGGGCGTGGTGGATGAGGCGACGGGCACGGTCGAGGCGCACGAGCGTCGCTCACCCGGCGACGAGGACCTCATCGGGCGCGCGGCGCTCGCCACCCTTAAGACCGGCGGCACCGTCCACGCGGTGGGCGCGGCGCAGCTCCCCAAAGGTGAGGTGATGGTCGGACTCCTGCGGTACTGACGCCCTCACCCTGGCGCGGCTTGCCGCGGTGACGGCAGCGACGGTCGCGAGCGCCATCCGATGCACCTGTCGACGACCCGTGCATCCGCGCGCGAGAAGCGCGATACTCGATGGGTGGGGAAGACAGCTCCTCTCGGAAAGGGGGACTCATGCGTGCGACGCCGAGCGATGCCGAACCGGCGATTCTCGTCGAGGACCTGCGCTACTCGTACGGCGACCTGGAGGCGGTCAAAGGCATCTCGTTCGATGTGCGACCCGGCGAGATCCTCGGCTTCCTGGGCCCGAACGGCGCCGGGAAGTCGACGACCATCAAGATGCTCACAGGCCTGCTCACGCCGATGGGAGGCCGCGCGCTCGTGCTCGGCTACGACGTCTCCTCGAACGACCCCGCGTACAAGGCTCGCATCGGCGTGTGCTTCGAGGAGAAGAACCTCTACCCGAACATGACCGCCAAGGAGAACCTGGACTTCTTCGCCTCGCTGTTCGGCATCGAGCGCCCTGACACCGTCGAGGTTCTCAGGCGCGTCGGCCTCGCCGACCGCGCGAACGACCGCGTGAGCGAGTTCTCCAAGGGCATGCGCCAACGCATGATGATCTCGCGCGCGTTCATCAATCGCCCGGACGTGCTGTTCTTGGACGAGCCGACCGACGGTCTCGACCCGGTGACCTCGGCGCAGATACGCCGCACCATCAAGGAGGAGGCCGCCCGGGGAGCCGCCGTACTGCTCACCACCCACGACATGTTCGAAGCTGACGAGCTCTCGGACCGCGTCGCCTTCATCAACGCTGGCGAGATCGTGGCGCTCGATACACCCGAGAACCTCAAGCTCCGATACGGGAAGCGTTCGCTCAAGGTCCGCCTGCGCGCCGATGGCGGCGTGCGTGAGGAGCACATCCCGCTCGATGCGCCTGACGCCCCGGAGCGCGTCGCCGCACGCATCGCCTCGCCTGACCTGCTCACGGTCCACACCGAGGAGGCGACGCTCGAGGACATCTTCATCGAGCTCACGGGGAGGGGGCTCGCCTGATGAGCGCTCCCGTCTCCCGCTGGCGCACCCTGCGTGCGCTCCTCGCCAAGGACCTGGTGGCCTATGAACGAGACACGCTGTACCTCGCACTCAGCATCGCCGTACTCGTCGGGGTCATAGTCCTCTTCCGGCTGCTCCCCGGCACCGTCGAGGAGTCGATCACCGTCGCTGTGACCCCCAGCATGGAATCGCTCATCGCCGATGCGAGATCCTCGCTCGAGGCGCTCGGTGCGACGGACGAGCAGCTCGCCGCGCTCGACGAGGTGGACCTCACCGCCGAGCCGGGCTTGACGGTACTGGCCTTCGATACCGAGGAGCAACTGAAGCGCGTCATCGAGGGCACACTCGAGGTCTACCGCACGAAGGACGGCGCGATCGTGCTGCGCGACAAGGATGCCAAGGAGAAGCGCCCGAAGGGCGCGAGGCGCATCGAGCCGCAGATAGGGTTCGCCTTCCCCGACGGCTTCGTGAAGCGCGTCCTCGCTGGCGCATCCGACCTCACGGTCACGGTCTACACGGGCCCTGGCACGCCGGACGAGGTACGCGAAGCCGCGCGAGCACTCGTGCGTGAGGCCGGCCTCCAGCTCACGGGCAAGCAGCTGCCCGTGACCTTCCCGACGGAGCGCGAGATCGTCCTGGGAGAGGACCGCGCGGGACGGCAGATCCCGCTGCGCGCACGTATCAGACCGCTTTTCGCCTTCATGATCCTGCTCATGGAGACGTTCTCGATGGCCTCCCTCATCTCGAACGAGGTGCTGCACCGCACGGTGACCGCGATCCTCGTCACGCCGACGCGCCTGGCGGACGTCCTGCTCGCCAAGACCATCTTCGGCACCGGGCTTGCGCTCACCCAAGGCGTCGTGGTGCTCGCCTTCGTGGGGGCGTTCACGGCGGAGAATTGGCTTTTGCTCCTCATCACCATGACGCTCGGTGCGGTCATCTTCACCGCCGTCGCCATGATCATCGGAGCTGCTGGGAAGGACTTCCTGGGCCAGATCTTCTATGCGGTGCTCTTCACCATCCCGCTCATCATCCCGGCCTTCGCGGTACTGTTCCCCGGCTCGGCGGCTCCGTGGGTCCGCATCATACCGACCTACCCGATCATCTCGGTGCTCGTGGACACGGTCATCTACGAACGGGGCTTCGCGCAGACGTGGCCCTCTCTCGCATTCGCAGTCGCGTGGACGGCGGCGCTGTATGCCGTCGGCCTCGTGACGCTTCGAAGGAAGGTGGCGTCGCTATGAGCCTGCGTCGCGTGTGGGCGATCCTGCGCAAGGACCTCGCGCTCGGCCCGAGGTCACCCGTCTTCATGTATGCACTCGTGCTGCCGTTCGCCATCACGCTCGTGCTGCAGGTCGCCTTCGGATCGCTGTTCTCGCCGAAGCCGCGTCTGGGGATCGTGGATCAGGCCTCGTCGCGCATCGCGGTGAGCATGAAGGCGACCCCCGGCATCGAGGTCCGTCTCATCGACGACGCCGATACGCTCAGACGCCTCGTGAAGAGCAACGACCTCGACGCGGGGCTCGTGCTGCCTCCAGGCATCGACGCGGCGATCCGCGCCGGCGAACGGCCGCTGCTGCCGTTCTACATCGCCGGCGAGAGCTACGCGGCGAACCGCATCGTGCTCGCGGTCACCATGCTGGATGCCATCCGCGTGGTGGAGGGAGCAGAGCCGCCCGTCGAGGCACGGATCGTCTCTCTCGGGAAGGCGGGGCTGCCCCTCTCGGTGCGCCTCGTGCCCCTCATCGTGTTCTACGCACTCATCATGGCCGGTTTCTTCGTGCCAGGGTCGAGCGTCGTCGAGGAGAAGGAGCGCCAGACGCTCACGGCGCTCCTCGTCACGCCCACGCGCACGAGCGAGGTGTTCGCCGCCAAGTGGGCGCTCGGTTTCATCATGGCGACCGTGCTCTCCGTGGCCACCCTCGCGCTCAATCGGGCGCTCGGCGCGAGCCCCCTCGACGTCCTCGCGGTGGTCCTCGTCGGCGCAGCGCTCTCAGCGATGCTCGGCGTACTCGTTGGCATCGTCGCCAAGGACTCCGCGATGCTGTTCGGGATCGCGAAGGGTTCCGGGTGGTTCCTCGCAGCTCCGACAGCCTTCTACGTCTTCCCGAACTGGCCCCAGTGGATCGCCAAGCTCTTCCCACTGTACTGGATCATCGAGCCGGTGTGGCGCGTGGCGGTCCTGGGCAGACCGCTCTCATCGGCCACAGGCGAGCTCGCCGTCGCGCTCGCCATCACCGCAGCGCTCGCTGTGGTCGCATCGGCACTGTCTCGACGGATGCGCACCCAGATCGCCACGGGGTGAGGACACTTGACACTCAAGCGCTTGTTCGACCTCTTGCTCGCGATCGCCGTCGGGTTCGCGATCGTCGCGGGCATCGCGTACGGCCTGAGGCTCGCGGCCGGTACGACCGGGATGGGGCTGCCGGCGCTCGACGTGGTGTTCGTCCCACAGGGCTGGTTCACGCCGACGCGCGTGACGCTCCTTGACGCATCGAGCGTCCGCATCGAGGGCGTGACGCAGGGGCTGACCTGGTCGGCCCCACCCGACCAGCGGCAGTGGATCGTGGGCGGCTCCACGCTCGTGCTCACCGAGGGTGCGGCCTACACGTACCCCGTCCGCGACGACGGCACGGTCATCGTGGATTACACCTTCGGGGGGCAGCAATCCCTCGGTCAGGCTGCGGGGTGGCGCGTCGTGAGGATCACGCAGCGTGATGGCGCCCTCGATCGGGCAGCAGCCTTCGTCGTGGTGGACCTCACGAAACGCGTCTGGCTTAGAAGGACGGGGCCTGTGCAGTTCACGCAGACCCCGATGGAGTGACGATGGTGGGCCCGAGTGGATTCGAACCACTGACCTCACGGTTATCAGCCGTGCGCTCTAACCGACTGAGCTACGGGCCCCAACGGACAGCCACGATACCATAGCCTAGCACCCGTGAGAGCGTCAAGGCGACCGCGGCATGCGGCAGCAGGCGTCTCGCGTCCTTGCTCCCTGGCCCGTCACGCCCCTCGCAGGACCGCGCGCGCAGCGATGAGCCCACTCGCGCTCGACTGGATGAGGCCGCGCGTCACACCCGCACCATCACCGATCGCGTACAGCCCCGCGATGTGCGTCTCGAGGTCGGCATCCACCTCGATGCGCGACGAGTAGAACTTCACCTCGACGCCGTACAGCAGGGTCCCGTCCGCCGCCACGCCCGGGACGAGGCGGTCCATCGCATCGAGGAACTCCAGGATGTCGGCGAGGTGCCGGTACGGTAGCACGAAGGACAGGTCACCAGGGGTGGCGCTCGGCATGGTGGGGTCGACCACCGACTGCGCGATGCGCTTGGCGGTGGAGCGTCGGCCGAGCCTGAGGTCGCCGAGGCGCTGGATGATGATCCCCTCGCCGAGCATATTGGCCAGGCTCGCGATCGAACGGCCGTACGTGATCGGCTCGTGGAAGGGGTGCGTGAAGCTCTGGCTGACGAGGACCGCGAAGTTCGTGTTGTTGCTCACCCGCTCGGTGAAGGCATGCCCGTTCACGGTCACGATGTCGCCGTACGACTCGGTCGTGACCTCGCCGTAGGGGTTCATGCAGAACGTGCGCACCGTATCGCCGAATCGCTTCGAGTGGTAGATGAGCTTGGCCTCGTACAGGTCGTCGGTGAGTGGCTCGAGCACCGGTGCGGGCACCTCGACGCGCACGCCGATGTCCACGGCGTTGTTCGTGAGCCCGATACCGAGCTCGCGCGCCTGCGCGGCGAGCCAGTCGGCGCCGTCGCGACCCGGGGCGACGATGACGACGCCCGCCTTGATGAGCGAGCCGTCATCGAGCTCGACCCCGGTGACGTGACCGGCGTCAGCGATGATGCGCCCCACCTCGGTTCGGAGCCGGACCTCCACGCCCGCCGTGACGAGATGCTCGTACATCTGCTGGAGCACCGCGGGCGACCGGTCGGTACCGATGTGCCGGATGCGCATGGGCACGAGACGCATCTCGGCGAGCACGGCCTGGCGCACGAGACGCTCGGCGGTCTCCTCGTCCGGGCCGTGCACCTCAGGGGTCGCTCCGAACTCGCGCCAGATCCGATCCGCGTCCTCGACGATGCGTTCGAGCGTGTCGCGGTCGATGAGGTCCCCGAGCCATCCGCCCACCTCGGTCGACAGCGTGAGCTTGCCGTCGGAGAAGGCTCCCGCGCCGCCCCAACCGGTCATGATCGAGCACGTCTCACAGCCGACGCAGTGGGTCTGGCGAGCAGGGCACCGCCGCTCGGAGATGGGCTTGCCACGCTCGAGCATCAGGATGCGCAGGCCGCGCGAAGCGCGCGCGAGCTCGAGAGCGGCGAAGATGCCCGCCGGTCCCGCGCCGACGATCACCACGTCGTACGTCTCGTGTCGCACCATCGCTCCTCTCGTCATCGAACCGTGGATCCACGCCACGCGCATCTCCGGGGGTCCAGGCCGCAGCCGACGTGCCCTGTACCGATGATACGATGTTGGTGCTCACGCGACCGTCCGTTCGACGGGAGCAAGACGCATGCGACGCCGCGAGAGGTCCATCACCATCTTCACGACTCCCACGTGTCCGTACTGCACGCACGCCAAACGGTACCTCTCCGAACACGGTATCCCCTACACCGAGGTGGACGTCTCGCGCGACCGTGCGGGGCTGCGGCGCATGCTGACCCTCACGGGTCAGCGCGGCGTACCCGTCATCCTCGTCGGCACGCGCGCGATGGTCGGATGGGACCCGAAGGAGTTCGAGCGGTTGCGCGCCTGGTGAGCCCGCTGGCCTACGGCACGTTCCTGGCGATCGGCATGAACTTCGTGTACCTATCGAGGTACGTGAGGTAGCAGCTGTCCGTCGGGCCGTTGCGGTGCTTCGCGACGATGATCTCCGCCTCGCCCTTCGGGGGTAGCCCCTTCCGGTCCTCGTCATCCTGGCCACCGTACGTGTCGCGATGGATGAAGATGACGACGTCGGCGTCCTGCTCGATCGCGCCACTCTCACGCAGGTCCGAGAGCATCGGTCGCTTCGTCTGGCGCTGCTCGACGGCACGCGACAACTGGGAGAGCGCAAGGACGGGCACGTTGAGCTCCTTGGCGAGGATCTTCAGTCCGCGCGAGATGTCGGCGATCTCGACCTGCCGGTTCTCGGAGCGCCGGTTCTGCGGCTGCATGAGCTGCAGGTAGTCGATGACGATGAGCCCCGTCTGCTTGTCGCGGAAGAGCCGGCGTGCCTTGGCGCGCACCTCCACGATCGAGATCGACGGGGTGTCGTCCACCCACAGCGGGACCTTGTCGAGACGCCCCATCGCCTCGAGGAGCTGGGGCCAGTCGCTCTCCTTGAGGTGGCCGGTGCGCAGGCGCTGGGAGTCGATGCGAGCCTCGGCGCACAGGATGCGCTGCACGAGCTGCTCGCTCGACATCTCGAGGCTGAACAGCGCGACCGGGTACTCGCGCTTCGCTGCCTCGACAGCGATGTTGAGCGCGAGCGCGGTCTTGCCCACGGATGGTCGCGCCGCGAGGATGATGAGGTCGCCAGGGTGGAGCCCCGCGAGGATGTCGTCCAGATCGGGGAAGCCGGTCGGCACACCGGTGATGCGATCCTTCCGGTCGTAGAGCTTCTCGATCTGCTCGAAGCCGGTGCGCATGAGGTCGTTCAAGAGGCGGAAGTTGGACGAGACGCGCTTGTTCGTGACATCGAACAGGCGCTTCTCCGCTCGCTCGACGACCTCATCCACGTCATCGGTGGCCTCGTAGCCGAGCGCCTGGATGTCGGTGCCGGCGCGGATGAGTTCGTTGAGCACGCTCGTGCGCTTCACGATCTCGGCGTAGTACGCCGCATTCGCGGTGGTCGGCACCGTCGTCGCCAGATCGATGAGGTACGTCTTGCCGCCCACCTCTTCGATCTGGCCGAGGGACTCGAGACGATCGGCGACGGTGAGCTGGTCGACCGGCTCGCCACGGGCGTAGAGGTCTCGTATGGCCTCACAGATCCTCTGGTGACCAGCGCTGGAGAAGTCCTCGGGCGACACGATGTCGAGGCAGACCTCGACCGCCTCGGGCGACAGCATCATCGCTCCCAAGACCGAGCGCTCCGCCTCGATGTTCCGCGGCGGAACGCGCTCGACGGAGCCGCGTGCCTGAGCAGCCATGGTGCCTCGACACCTCCTTCGTGGGCACTACCGCCACACCGACGGGTCACAGCCCGCACGGCGTGTGGCGGCGGCTCTCACGACTCGTCGCTTCGCTCGTCCTTGGAGACCGGCTCCTCGGCGGCAGCCTCCTCGGCCTCGGGCACTGCAGCTGCGGCGACGGCCGCCCGAGCGGCCGCGCCCTCGCCCTCGCGCACGACGCGCGCGGTCACCTCTGCGACGACGTCCTGGTACAGGTGCACGACGACTGGCTCATCGCCGAGCGTCTTGATATGGCCTTTGACCTCGAGTTTGCGCCGATCGACATCGACGCCGAGCTGCGCCGCCATCGCCTCCGCGATCATGCCGGAGGTGACGGAGCCGAACAGCTTGCCCTCGTCGCTCGCCTTGGCCTCGATGACGACGGTCGCGCCGTTGATGGCTGCTGCGACCCGCTCAGCCTCGGCGCGCCGCTCGGTCTCGCGCTTGGCGATGTTGTGGCGCCGCGCCTCGAGCTGCTTGAGATTGCCGGGCGTCGCCTCGACCGCGAGCTTGCGCGGGAGCAGGTAGTTCACCGCGAAGCCGCGAGCGACCTCGATGACGTCACCCTCGACGCCGCGGCCCTTGAGGTCCGTCAGCAGGATCACCTTCATACTCTCTCCTCATTCCTCCTCGTCGCGCCACGAAGCGCGCGACATCTCACACTGTAGCCTGTCGTCCCCGGCCTCGCCACCGGTGCGTGACGAGCGGGGCCCACGCCGTGTCGAGCGCGGTCACGCGGGGGTCACTCACTGCCGCCCCCGTGCTCGCGGGGGAGCTTGCGGATGTTCAGCCAGACGTCCACGAGCCCCGTGAGACTGACGAGCGGCAGAAGCATCTCCGTGAGCGCGAGGACCGTGAACCCGAAGGTTCGCGCGAACCTCCTGAGGCCGGCCTTCTCGTAGAGTCCAGCGAAGACCGCCATCCCCTGTGCGAAGAAGACCCACCGGACGACGTGCAGGAGGTTCTCGCCCGCGATGCCCAAGACTCCACCTCCGACGCCGCCCGTGAACTTGTCGATCGCGATGGCCACGAGCGCCACGATGAGCACCACGACGCTGCGCGGGCTCACATCGAGCTCTGCGAGTCGCGGCATGGTGGCCACGGCCGCGCCGGCTCGGCGCCCCACAGCTGCGACCGCTGCGGTCGCGATGAGCGCCGTGGCGCCTGACAGCAGCGTCACGACGGCCGGCCAGAGCCGCGCGAACAGGCGCTGCACCTGCTCCACCTGCTCCTCGAGCGCCGATGCGGCATCCGTTCCCTGGGCCCGGACGAGACCGGGGCGCATCTGCTCCTTCGCCAGATCCGCCATGAACGTCGGCACGCTCTTCTGCTCGATCGCAGCCATGCCCGCGAGCAATCCGCCCCAGGTCGCCGCCGTCAGGAGCGTGACGATGAGCATCGTGCCCATGAACGTCCTGCGCCCCAACAGCCACGCCGCGAGCGGACCCGAGACAGCCACCCACACGAGGACGTACAGCGGCCCTGCCACGTCGAGCACCGCCGTGGCGCCTGCGGCGAGCACCACGACGACCACGGCCAGCGCGCGTCGGTCGCGGAACCACAACCAGGCACTCGCCGCTGCGGCGAGCGGTACGCCGATGAACGGCACCGGCAGGCTGAGGAGCGCTCCCATGACGCACACGCCGGCAGCAGCGAGCGCCGCCGGTGCGCTCACGCGCGTCAGCTGACCGTCAGCGGGACTGTCAGCGACGGCCCTTGCCATCGACCTTCCCGCTCACGACCGGAATCGTGTAGGGCACGAGCGCCATCTCTCGCGCGCGCTTGATGGCGACAGCGAGCTGGTGCTGATGCTGAGCGCAGTTGCCCGTCACGCGCCGCGGCTTGATCTTGCCGCGGTCCGTCATGAACTTGCGGAGCAGTGTGGCGTCCTTGTAGTCGATGTACTCCACGTGGTCCTTGCAGAAGACGCAGTACTTGCGCTTCGGCTTACGCGCATAGTCACTCACGCGGTTCGACCTCCTTCCTTCGGCCGCTTGCGGCCTTCCGAGATGTCGGCTGGCGGGAGGGTACCGCCGAGCCGGCGCTCCTTTCGTTCGAACGGCCCCTAGAACGGGACCTCCTCGTCCCCGATGACGTCGTCGACCTCGATCGGCGCTGGCGGCGCGGCAGGCGCCCCATCGCGCGACGAGAGGAACTCGATCTCCTCGGCCACGACCTCGATCTTGCTGCGCTTCTCACCTTGCGCGGTCTCCCACTGGTGCCAGCGCAACCTGCCCTCGATGGCGACCTTCGAGCCCTTCTTGAGGAAGCGCGAGAGCGCATCCGCCCGAGGACCGAAGACCGTGACATCGATGAAGTTGGGGACGTCCTCCCACTCACCGGTGGAAGGGTTCTTCCGACGATCGTTCACCGCGACCCCGAGCGCGAGCACGCTCGTCCCGTTGGGAGTCGCGCGCAGCTCCGGATCTCGCGTGAGATTGCCGGTGATGATGACGCGGTTGATGCTCATGGATCTCCACCTCGCTAACGCGGCTGTACGCCGCCTCGTATCCGCTTCCGCGCCGACCTCACGAGAGGTCGTCACGACGGAGGATCATGAAGCGGATCACCGGGTCCGAAATGTGCAGGACGCGGTCGAGCTCGGCGACAGCGGCGGTGGTGGCATGGAACAGCACGACGTGGTAGTCGCCGTCGGCGAAGCCGTCGATCTCGTACGCGAGACGCCGCTTGCCCCACGCATCCTCGGAATCCACGGTACCGCCATCGGCGGTGATGATCCCGCGCACCTTCTCGAGGACGGACTCCCGCGCCCCTTCGTCGAGGGTGGGGTTCATGATGAGCATGACCTCGTACGCCTTCATACGTTCACCTCCTCTGGGCTCAACGGCCCCGGGACACTGAAGGCATCCGCCCGGGGCAGGAAATGAAGCTTCCGCAGTCTAACAGAGCCCGACCGTACCTGCAATGCACCATACCCCACGGCTCTGACGCCGCCCGCATCGCTACGATGCTCGCACGCGGACCACCTCCCTTCGCGCTCCCTGCGCGAGGCCCCGGCACCGGGCGCCGAGCGCTGCATGGACCGCCTTGAGGGCCAGGGCGAGAGCGCCCACCGCACACGCGATCGCGACGGCACGCACGCCTGGCGCCGCCCCCGTGAGCCAGCTGGCGAGCCGCCACCGCCACGGCGTCGCCACGCGCGATGCCGCAGGGGCCGGCGTGTGCCGCAACGCGGTGACCGCTGCGCAGCACGCGGACCTCACCGCATCACGAACGCCCACGAGATTCGGCTCGCATGCGCACGCGGACGACCCCGTGGCGGCATCCGCCGGCGAGCCCTGGATCGCGGCGAGACCGGGGGCGGCCGACTCGCCCGAGGGGGCGCCTGACGGCGCCCCAGCTGGGGCGCGCGCGAATGCGGGAGCAGGCGCGCAGGGCGATGCGCCGGTCGCTGACACGCGGCCCGCACCGCTGCTGCCCACCTCGCTCCGGTGCGACTCCCCGATCGACGGCGCCGGCGCGGGCACATCGCCGGGGGTGACCTCGGGTGCACCGCCCGAGGCGAGGAGCGGCTCCGGGTCCACGTAGGCGCCTCCGGCGCGCACGCTCAAGTGCACGTGGGGTGATGCGGACGAGTCGTCGCCCGAGGCCGCAAGCTCCCCCACCGGCTCACCGGCGTCGACGCACTTCCCGACCGAGACCGAGACGGTACGAAGCGGCAGCACCGTGACCTTCAGCCCGCCGGCGACCTCGATGGTGACGGCATACGTCCGTCCGCCGCCGTCAGCAGGCACGAGCCCGGCGAAGACAACCTCGCCCGTCGCAGGCGCCCGAACGGTCTCCCCTTGAGCGCCTGCGAGGTCGAGCCCCCCATGGACGCAAGAGCGGCCCGCGCTCGCATACGTCGCCCCGAATGAGAGGAGCGACGGCCCCGCCACTGGCCGCAGGAGCTCAGCGTCGCTCGCATGAGCCGGGCACACGGATCCGATCACGAGCACGAGCGTGAAGACCACGGATGCGAGACGCCGCCCCATCACAGACCTCCCCGACCCTGGCGCCGAGGAGTGAGGGGCGGCGCGACCGAACTGATGTTCGGTATCGTAGCGCCTCGCCGCGGTCCCTCGCAACGCTCATCTGACGAACGGCGTGATCCGCCGACACCCGGATGCACGAAGGCCGCCTGTCGGCGGCCTCCATCGCACGTCATCTGGAGCGGGCGACGGGTCTCGAACCCGCGGCCTAGAGCTTGGGAAGCTCTCGCTCTACCAACTGAGCTACGCCCGCACGTGAGCCGTATTGTAGGCAAGGTGCCCACACCCGGCAAGTCGGGCGTCCGCGCTGCCTTGACAGCCGCCCTCGCTCGCGGCACCATCCTGACTGAACGTTCAGTCAGGAGGCTCCGCATGGCCATCGCCCCCGAACCGGTCACGCCCGATACCGCACGCCAGCGTATCCTCGCCTCGGCGTGCGCACTGTTCGCCGCGCGCGGCTTCGATGCGGTCTCGGTCGCCGACATCGCACAGGCGAGCGGCACCTCGACGAGCCTCATCTACTACCACTTCGCCGACAAGCAGACGCTGTTCGAGACGACCGTTCGTGTGGCCGCGGACCTCCTGGAGTCGGTGGCGAGCGAGGCCCTCGCCTCCCCCGGCGGACCGGCCGAGCGCCTCATCGCATTCGCGCGCTCATACAGCGAGCTGCTCGGCAGCCACCCCGACACGATGCGGGTCCTCATCTCGAGCGTGGCGAGCGTGCACGGCCCGCTCCCCCGCGAGGTGCTCGACCGCGCCGCCGACATCGTCGGTGCACTCGCCGCGATCATCGAGGAGGGCGTCGCGCGCGGCATCTTCCGGCCGGTTGACGCACGCGCGGCGGCACTCGCACTGTTCGCGATGACGAACGCTCCGGTGACCGCTCAGGCGCTCGCCGTCTCGACCGCATCAGCGCTCGGCGACCCGAAGCGGACGGGCGAGCGGATGGCCGACCTGTTCCTGCGGGGGATCTCGGCATGAGCGAGGCCCGCGTTCGCGCTGGCATCCTGCTTCGCTTCGGCCGCTTCGTCGTGAAGCGGCGCCGCGCGCTGCAGGCCACAGCGGCACTCCTCGTCATAGCAGGCGTCTTCGGGGTCATGAACCTGCGGGTGAACTACGACCTGCTCTCCTACCTGCCGAAGAGCCTCTCGTCGGTCGAGGGTCACCGCATCCTCACCGAGGACTTCTCGCTCGGGAACATCGCGCAGATCATGCTCACGGACACCGACGACGCGACCGTGCGCGCGCTCGCCCGCCGCGTCGAGGCGATCGACGGCGTGGAGGCCGTGCACTGGGTGAGCGACCTGGCGCCCATCGAGCAGCCGCGCGAGTTCCTCGACCCGAATCTCGCCCGCACGTACTACGCGGGCGACGCGACGCTCGTCCAGGTGAGTTTCGAGCATGCGCAGAACGACCCGCGCACCGAGCGCGCCGTGCGCGAGCTCAAGCAGGTGCTCGCCGGCCACGACGCCGCCATCACCGGTACGCAGCAGGTCGAGCTCTCCGAGGTCATGGCGCGCGACCGCGTGCGCATCGCGATCGCCGTGCTCGTGCTCGTGGCGATCGTGCTGCTCCTCACGGTCCCCTCCGTCGTCGTGCCCGTGCTGTTCGTGGGGACGATCGCGGCCACGGTGTTCATGAACCTCGGGCTCTCGTACTACCTCGGCCAGGAGGTCTCGTACCTCACCGGCGTCGTCGCGTTCGCAATGCAGTTCGCCGTGACGATGGACTACGCGCTGTTCCTTTACCACCGCTTCGAGGAGGAGCGGAAGCACTCACCGCTCGACGAGGCGATGGCCGTGGCGACCGCCACGACGTTCAAGTCGATCGCCTCGGCTGCCCTCACGACGGTGGCCGGCTTCCTCGCGCTCACGGCGATGCACCTCGGGTTCGGGAGGGACATGGGCCTCACGCTCGCGCGAGGCGTGCTCTTCGCGCTCGCTGGCGTCGTCACCGTGCTGCCGGGGCTCCTCATCGACTTCCAGCCCCTCATCGCGCGGGTGAGCCACCGCATCCCGCGCTTCGACTTCTCGCGCGTAGGCGAGGCGGTCGCGCGGCACGCGCTCGTCATCCTCCTCATCGCGGCCGTGGGCTTCGGCGTCGCGTGGGCAGGGTACAGCCGGGTCAAGCTCAGCTACGACCTCAACGAGGGCCTGCCGAAGGACCTGCCGTCGGTGCTGGCGAACGACCGCATCGAGGAGACGTTCGGCCGGGCATCCAGCGTGTACCTCGTGGTCGAGGGAGCGAGGGACCTCGCGAAGCTCGAGGCGCTGCGCGAGCGGCTCGCAGGCGTGCCGGGTGTGGAGCGCGCCTTCGGGTACACCTCGCTCGTCGACCCGCGCCTGGCCGAGGAGTTCGTGCCCGCATCAGCACGCGAGAGCTTCTTCGCGGAGGACCGGACGTACCTCGCGCTCGACCTCGCGTACGGGCTCGACGACCAAGAGCGGCTCGATGCGACGCTCGCAGCGATCCGGCAGACGGCCGCCGAGGCGTGGCCCAACCCCGCGTACCTGACCGGGCAGATCGTGCTCATGCGCGACATGGAGCATGCCTCTAAGGGGGATGCCGAGCGCATCAACCTCCTCTCGATCACCGCGATCTTCGCGATCGTCGCCGTTGCGTTCCGCTCGCTGTCGGTCCCTGTGGCGCTGCTCGCGTGCATCGAGCTCGCCATCATCGCGAACCAGGCGTTCGAGGCGCTCTCCGGCGGGCGGCTCATCTTCGTCGCTGCGCTCGCCATCGGAGCCATCCAGCTCGGTGCGACCGTGGACTACGCCATCCTCATCACGACGCGCTACGAGGAGGAGCTGGCACGCACGAGCGACCGCATCCGCGCGATCCACACCGCGGTGGCCGAGTCGAGCCAGGCGATCCTCGTGAGCGCGTCGGTCATGTTCGCCGCGACGATCGCGCTCGCGCTGCTATCGCGCGTGGGCATCCTGAGCACGCTCGCCATGCTCATCGCCCGCGGCGCCGTCATGAGCTTCGCGGTCATCCTGCTCGTGTTGCCCGCCGTCCTTTTCGTCGGTCAGCCGCTGTATGAGCGGACCAGCCTCGGCTGGCCGAAGCACGTGAAGAGAGGTCGATGATCATGCGTGATGCGAACCGTCCCACCGCTCGCTGGCTCGCGCTCGCGACCACGGCAGCACTCGTCGCCGCCACCCTCGCGACGAGCGGGGCCGCCTCGTCGGCGCCGCGGACGACGCGGCCTGATGCCATCGCGGATTCCGAGACCGTGTACGCGATCTGCGATGCGACCGGGCAGGTGCGCAAGACGGTCGTCGTCGACTGGCTGCACCTCGAAGGCGAGGGGCGGCTCGAGGTCGTCGACCCGGCGCCCGGCGCCTTCGCGCTCCGCTCGCTCACCGACGGCTTCGTGCCCTCGCTGGAGAGCGGCACGGTCCGTGCGACGGTGGAGACGACCGGGGGTGCGGACGTGTTCTACCGCGTCGAGACCCACGCGGAGCTGCCGCTTGTGATCTCCGCACGCTACGAGCTCGACGGCCGCGAGGTCACGCCAGATGAGCTCGAGGGCAAGAGCGGGCACCTCGCCATCACGCTCACGCTCCACAACCGCCTCGAGCGGCGCGAGACCATCACGTACACCGACGATGCGGGCGTGACCCACTCCGAGGAGATCACCTATACCGTCCCGCTGCTGTGCATCCCGCAGTTCAAGATCGACGGGACACGCATGACCGTTACCGAGGCACCCGAGAGCGCACAGGTAGCGGTGAGCGGGGCGACCGCGACGTACGCCATCCCCATCATGCCGACGCCGGACGCCTCGATGACCATCGAGATGGACGCACGCGACATCGTGCTCGAGCCGCTCATCATCTCGGTGTTCCCGAAGCTGCCGGCCTCGGCGGACCTGTCGATCGCAGGAGAGCTCGCCGATGTGGTCGATGCGCTCGACCAGCTCGCACAGCTCGCCGATGGGCACCGGCAGGTCGTCACGGGCATCCTCGACGGGATGGCGGGCTTCGATACGAGCGCCCTCGACGATGCTGCGAGCGGGCTTGCGACGATGCGCAGCGGGCTTACGCAACTCACGGATGGCGCGACGGGCGTCGCGACGCTCGCCGGCGCGCAGGCGCAGTACCTCGACGGCATCATCGCGGGCATCGATACGGGTGCGTTCGACGGCATCGACGACCTCGTCTCGGGGATCGAACAGCTCGAGGACGGCGTGGCGCAGGCGCGTGACGGTGCGGCGCAGGTCCTCTCGCTGCTCGATGCCCAGATCGCGCTCCTCGACCAGATCCGGGCGTCGAACGCGGCGCTGCTCGCACTCGCGCAGGACCGGGCGGCCGCGTACCCGGCAGACCCTGAGCTCGCCGCGCTCGCGAGCGGGCTTGGGCAGCAGCAGGCGCTCCTCGATGCGCTTCGCGCAGGTGGCATGGTCGGCGGACAGCCGGTGCCGGGCCTCGCCGATACGCGCGCAGCCGTGGCGAGCCTGCGCGATGGACTCGCGCAGAGCGCTGACGGGCTCGCGCTCCTCGCGAACCAGGCGGCGGGGCTCTACGAGGTGCCGCAGGCGTTCGCCCAGCTCAAAGGCGCTCTCATCGTACTGCGCGACGGCGGGAGCGTCGGTGGCCAGCAGATGCCGGGACTCACGGCCACCCAGGACGCAGCGCAATCGCTCGCCGACGGGCTCTCGCAGGCCACGGCCGGCCTGGACGCCAGCTCCGGGTCGCTCGGCGAGCTGTCGCGAGCGGCCACGTCGATCGAGCAGCTCAGGAGCGCGCTTGGAGCGCTCGCGTCGGGCGGCGACGTGGAGGGCCACGAGCTGCCGGGGCTCGACACCTCGGTGCGCGGGCTGCGGGCGCTCTCGGACGGGCTTGGAAGCGGCGCGCGGCAGATGCGCCGCGGCGAGGCGGTCCAGGACGCGATGAAGCGCGCGGCGAACGGCTACGCGAGCTTCCTCGGCACGCCCGAGGGCGCGACGAGCCGGCTCACGATCATGTACCGCCTGGAGGGCGTCGGGGAGGAGTAGGGGTGGGGGATATCGTCGTCGCCCGGACACGACGCGGATCGCGGCGACGGCAAGACGTCAGAGCCCTTTGTTACACTCGTCCTGCCCGAAGGTCGTGATTCAGGAGTGACGCGTGCTCGTCTACCAGGCATTCAAGTCTGACTTCATGCATGATGTCGAGGCTGACACGCTGGTGCCGAAGATAATCGACGTCTTCGAACAGCGCATCCATCGGGCCAATGCGAGCGAGGTGCGCGCCTGGCAGAACTCCATGCAGCACATGTACAAGGTGCTCAACACCGACGAGATCGCTGCTGACTCGACCGTCGCCATCGAGTTCACCGTCCCCTACGCGTCGAGTCGGATCGACTTCCTCATCACCGGAAACAGCCATACCAACGACGGCATTCCCACTGGATGTGCCATCGTGATCGAGCTGAAGCAGTGGGAGAGCGTTGAAGCCGTTCCGAGTCAGGATGCGATCGTCCGAACATTCGTCGGCGGCGCTCACCGCAACGTCAACCACCCCTCGTACCAGGCATGGTCGTATGTACGGATGATCGAGGACTACAACGAGGCCGTCCGCCAGGCACGGATTGCGCTTCACCCCTGCGCATATCTGCACAATTATCGCCTGTCCGATGGATACGACCCGCTCAAGGATCCCGTATACCGGGACTACCTCGACAAAGCTCCCGTCTTCTGCGCTGGCGACGCACTGCGACTGCGGGATTTCATCGTCAGGCACATCCACACCGGCGACCGCGGGGCGACCATGTACGAGATCGAATCAGGTCGCCTGCGCCCCAGCAAGTCGCTTCAAGACGCATTGGCCTCCATGCTGGCCGGCAATGAGGAATTCGTGATGATAGACGAGCAGAAGGTCGTGTACGAGACCGCCGTCTACTTGGCCCGAGAAGCAAGACGAACAGGACGTAAGCACGTCCTCGTCGTCCGGGGAGGCCCTGGAACCGGGAAGTCCGTGGTCGCCATCAACCTCCTCGTCCGCCTCACCGCTGAGGACATGGTCGTTCAGTACGTCTCCAAGAACAGCGCACCGCGCAATGTCTACTCGAAGCTCCTCATCGCAGGCAATCGGTCGCAAGCCTACATCGGAGGCCTCTTCCGCGGACCGGGCAGCTTCCACGAACACAGAGGCGCACCGTTCGATGCGCTCATCGTCGATGAGGCTCATCGCCTCAGCGAGAGATCGGGCCTGTACGGCAACCGGGGCGAGAACCAGATCAAGGAGATCATCGCTGCGTCCCGCTTCACCGTGTTCTTCATAGACGAGCGACAGCGCGTCACGGTCCAGGATGCGTGCTCGGAATCCGACATCAAGATGTTCGCCGAGCGTGCGGGGGCAACGCTTCATCGTGCGGAGCTGGCAAGCCAGTTCCGCTGCAACGGTTCAGAAGGATACCTGCAGTGGCTCGACAACGTCCTCGGGATCGTGCGCGGAGATGGCACCCCGGTGGTCGACTTCGACTACGACTTTAGGGTATTCGACGACCCGAACGAACTGCACGCCGCGATCAAGGAGAAGAACGCCGTCGCCAACAAGGCCCGTGTGGTAGCCGGGTACTGCTGGGATTGGGACACCTCCGGACGTTCGGACCCCACGCACAACGATATCGTCATCGAACAGTTCGGCTATGCCCGCTCCTGGAACCTCGCGTCGACAGACACGTGGGCTATCGACCCAGACTCGGTAGAGCAGGTTGGCTGCATCCACACGTGTCAAGGGTTGGAGTTCGACTACGTCGGAGTGATCATCGGCGATGACATGCGCTTCGAGGACGGGCGCATCATCACCGACCATACGAAGCGCGCGAGAACTGACGCGTCGCTCAAAGGCATCAAGAAGATGGCGCAGGCCGACCCGGAGCGCGCCCGACGAGTCGCAGATGAACTCATCCGCAACACGTACCGTGTCCTTATGACGCGAGGCA